>Ga0209514_10000046_pt1 | contig 307294 bp, 297 predicted proteins | sample Subgrocontami58m_FD_187452 | JGI IMG/M metagenome (GOLD analysis project Ga0209514, IMG submission 187452) | Subsurface groundwater microbial communities from S. Glens Falls, New York, USA - GMW37 contaminated, 5.8 m (SPAdes) (version 3) | ecosystem: Environmental > Aquatic > Deep subsurface...
AGCTTTATTTTTTGGTGTTATCAATTCTTTATGCAGGTAAGAATTGACCCTGAGTCGTACGAATGGGTCAATCGGAAATTTAGCCCGCCATAAAGTCAGAAATCGTAGAATAGTGGATAAAAAGATATATTTTGGTAATATAGTTCAAGACATGCCCAGCCCGCCAAATGCGGGTAAACCCGCTTCAAGCGGATAAAGTGGCGAAGGCAGATTTAGTCGCCAGCGACTTTAGTCGCATTCGGCGACCGTGTTGGACTCAATGATTTTTGTATACGTTATTAGAAGTTTAAAGCACAAATATCGATATGTTGGTATAACAAAAGATTTGGAAGATAGGTTGTTAAGACATAATTCTGGACGCAATAAGAGTACAAGTCCTTTTACTCCTTTTAAACTAGTTTACTCGGAAACTTATGGAAGTTATGAGGAGGCGAGAAAGCGAGAGAAATTTTTTAAAAGCGGTGCTGGACGAAAATTCTTAGATGAATTAACATCTTGAAATATGCCCGGGTGGCGGAATGGCAGACGCGTTGGACTCAAAATCCAATAACAGCAATGTTGTGAGAGTTCGACTCTCTCCTCGGGCACAACGTAGGAAATCGTGATATTATAGAATCATACTTTAATTTTTTGGCTGGGTAATCATGAATACAAGAAATATATTTTTAATATCGACTGTAATATTTATAGTGCTTCTCTTTGTTATCCCTCGCTCGTTTATTCCTACTGAACTAGGAAACACTATTTTAACCGTTGTGGCGTTTTTATTTGGCATAATTTCCGGTTTTTATATTGTAGTAACCACAACTGATTACAATAGTGTAAAAAATATATTAGCGACCGAGACAGCGGGCTGGATTTCGTTGCATCAAAATGTCCTAATTTACGATAAACAAATTGCGGATAAGTTGGCCTCTCTTATTGATGAATACGTTAGACGTGCTTTTGATTTTGAAATCATTGATTATGCGAAATCAACGCACAATGAATTTGAAGCAATTAAGGGATTAATAAGAGAATTGCCATTGAAAGAAAGTCAATCATCAGTTTATGAGAAAATTAGAAATATAATGGACGACATCATTGTTACCAGACAACAACTTACCGTTCTTGGAGCTAGGACACTTTCTTTATTTCAGTGGACTATCCTATTAGCTTTGGCGACAATTTTTGCATTCTCCCTATATGGCCTTCGAACAGGAGAACTATTTTTTGACGTAGTAACGGTTGCGATTTCTGGCTCAATCGTGCTCGTATTGCTTTTGATTCGTGACCTAGACCTTTACATTTGGAACGAGAAAACTTTCAGCTACGACATTTTTGAGAATGTCTTGAAATCTGTTGGACAGCTTCCTTACTACACGGCTGAGTCTATAAAACAAAAGCGGGTTCATCCTCATGACAAGGAATATCGAATTGGAGCTTATGTGAACTTTCCCAAAAGTACCGATAGGAAAGTTGAGATTCAAAGAACTAATTAATTTTTGCCGCCAAGGAAAACTTGGAGTTGTTATTTGCTTACCGTCTTCTTAAGGAGAAATTTAGCAGAATAAAATCCTATCACTCCAACCACAATTCCTCCAAAAATATCTATCGGATAATGAACTCCTGATGTCACTCTTCCAAGTCCTACAAGAATAGTAAGTACGCTTAGCCAGATTCCAAGTTTTTTATTTATTGAGAAATTCCACAAGGCTATTGGAATTAAAAATGTCATATGTCCTGACGGGAAAGAAAATCCGGATTCATGACCAATTAAAGATTGTATATTTGGATTATCAAACGGACGCGGGGCATTATAGAAAAATCTAATCACTTCAGTTAAAACACCACGGGAAATAATGATTGAAAACGCTGTAAGTAAGATTATTGATATCTTTTTCTTTAAACCATCTAGTTTGAATAAGACATTAAAGATAAAGATTAGAACTATAAGATAGACTACATACTTAGCTAAGAAAATAAAAAACCAATCAATAGCCATCGTTTTGTGAGAAAAACTATATAAAAACTCAAAGATTATTTTATCTCCTAACATACGGCAAGAGTCCAATAAATCTTGCGCGCTTTATGGCGAGAGCAAGTTTTCTTTGGTGCTTAGCACATGTTCCGGTGTGAATTGGATCGATTATTTTAGATTGACTTGAAGTAAATCTCTTAAGTAAATCGGTTTCCTTATAATTTATGTCAATTGAATTCTGCGAGCAGAAAAAACACTGTTCTTTTCTCATATTAGAATGGTAAGTCTTCTGGTTTAATATCGCCTTCTTCTAAATCTATAACTGGCAATTCTTCTACCTTTGAATCTTGTGGAGCAGCCTCTTCTTTATCTCCAACGTCTCCAGTTTTTCTTGGACCAAATTGAATTCTCTCTCCAATTATTTCTGTTGTCTTTCTGGATTGTCCATCTTTTCCTTCCCATGACCTTGTTTGAAGTCTACCTTCAACTAAAATAGTGCTGCCTTTAGTCATAAATTGATTTACAATTTCTGCTTGTCTTCCCCAAACAACAACGTTGTGGAATTCTGTTGATTCTTTTCTTTGTCCGCTTTTATCAGTCCAATTTCTGTTTGTTGCAACAGAAAAACTTGCAACCTGATCACCGGAAGGAGTGCTCCTTAATTGTGGGTCTGCAGTAAGTCTTCCAACTATAAATACTTTATTTAAATTCATTTTGTTTTATTTAACCTAAAATTTCTTCCAGCTTTTTTTCTAATGCTTCGTTCGAAATCTCTGGAGAAAATCCGACTTTAACTTCTTTTTCTGGTTCAATCTTTCTTATCTCTTCATGATTAATTTCCAAAACTCTTGGTTTATTAATTACGTCCTTTTTGATTACGCTGACTATCAGGCTTCTTACAATTTTATTGTCAAGCTTTAAAGATTCGCTAAGCTTCTCCAGATCGCTTGGGTCTAGTCCAAATTGAATACATCCAAAGTAAGCTTCGTTTAATTTCTTAATTTCGTAAGCAAGCCTAATCTTGTTTAGACTACCTTCGTTTAAAATCTCTGCTTTATATACGCTTAGGTGCTTCAAAATAGCCTGAAAATCTTCTTCAGTTTGAAGTAAAAATGCTATTTCGTAAGTTTTAATGGCTTTTTCTTCCATAGGGATGAAGTTAACAAAAACGTCTTATAAAGTCAATGTATTTACTTTATTCGGTCTCGACTTTTAATTCTTCTACGATTGGTTCCTCGACCTTCTTTGCTGGAGGCACCATGTCGCCTCTTACGGTCGATCCGATAGGAACAAGTCTTCCAATAATAACGTTTTCTTTTAGTCCCCTTAAACGATCGGTTCTTGCTTCAGTTGAAGCTCTAATCAATACTCTAGCTGTTTCTTGGAAAGAAACTGCGGCAAGCCAACCATCTGCGCTAAGAGCAGTCTTAATAAGACCTAAAAGCAATTCTTCTCCCTTTGCCGGTTCTTTACCTAATATTTTCATTTTTCTATTAACATCAAAGAATTTTGATTTATCGATTACATCTCCCGCTGTAAAATCAGTATCTCCTGAAGAAACTATCTTTACTCTTCCAAACATTTGCTTCAAAACAATTTCCCAGTGGACATTGCTTACCGGACTACCTTCTGAAACATAAATCTTTTGAACTTCCTTGATAATATATCTCATTGTAGCTTCCTTGCCCTTTGGTTTATAAAGCTCTCTTAAATCAATACTACCCTCTGTAATTTGGTCGCCCTTTTCTACTTTATCTTTCACATTAACCAAAAGCCCTTGAGATCTTGGAACTTGATATTCAACAACGTCCTTCGTACCTTTTTCAGTTTTTATGAAAACTGATCTCAAGGATCCATTATCATCTATCTTATGTACGACTCCCGAGACTTGAGATAAGATAGCCTTACCCTTTGGAGTACGAACCTCAAGAATTTCTTCAACTCTTGGCAAACCGGAAGTAATATCACTTCCAGTAACTCCACCCCTCAACTTTGTTCTAAGAGTTAATTGTGTTCCAGGCTCACCAATTGATTGAGCGGCTATAATTCCAACGGCTTCACCTAATTTAACGGGCCCATTAGTTCCCAAGTCTAATCCATAACACTTTGCGCACATTCCGTATAAAGTCTTACAAGTAATTGGAGATCTTAAAATAACTTCTTCTAAATCAGATTTTTCAATTTCCTCAGCTGCTTCAGCTCTAATAATTTCGTTCTCTTTGACAATAACTTTTCTGCCTACCTTTATATCTCCTCTCGCAATTCTACCGAATACACGACTGGTAAAGCTGTGTCCAAATTCTTTACCATCAACTCTGTAAAAGGTTATTCCATCTTTTGTTTTACAATCCTCTTCTCTTATTACCACGTCTTGCGCAACATCGATAAGTTTTCTCGTTAAGTATCCTGCTTCGGCAGTCTTTAGAGCCGTATCGGCTAGACCTTTTCTTGATCCGTGAGTTGAAATGAAGTATTCAAGTCCAGTGTGCCCCTCCTTAAGAGAAGTTCTAATTGGAAGTTCTATCTCTTCACCCTTAGGGTTAACAACAAGTCCCTTTAATCCAACAATCTGAAGAGGTTGAGACCAACTACCACGACTTCCAGAATCAACGATTAAATAAACCGAGTTGTTTTCATCAAAAGCGCTTGGAACAATCTTGGCAATCTTACTTCTAACACCAGTCCAGGTTTCTATGACACGTGATTTTCTTTCACCATCAGTCAAGAATCCGTCCATATATTGACCGTTTATTTCTGTAATATTCTTTTCTGCCTCCTCAAGAATGACTGGCTTTTCTTTAATATCAGGTAAATCGCCAATACCCCAACTTATTCCTGATTGAGTTGCGTAGTCAAACCCTAAAAGTTTAACTCTGTCTAAAATGTCTGCAGTTTGTTCGGATCCATATTTATTTATAAACTTGCCGAAAAGCTTTGAAAGACTTCTGGAATTTAAAGTTTCGTTTATAAAATCAAAATCGTCTGGCAAAACATCATCCAATATAAGTCTTCCAGCCGTTGTTTCAATTTCTTTATCTTTGTAACCAATCTTGATAAGGGCACCCATGTCTATTTCTTGCATTTCATACGCCATTTCAGCTTCTCTATTGGTTGAGAATCTCTTTCCAGTACCCTTCGCATTCTTTGCAACCCTTGTTAAATAGTAACAACCCAGAACCATATCTTTCGTCGGATAAGCAACTGGATCACCAGATGCGGGCTTTAATAGATTGCGACTTGAAAGCATAAGTCTTTCTGCTTCGAGTTGCGCTTCTTCGGACAAAGGTAAGTGGACAGCCATTTGGTCTCCGTCGAAATCGGCATTAAATCCAGTACAAATAAGCGACGGAATTTGGATTGCCATATCTTCGATTAGGATTGGTTTGAAAGCTTGGATATTAAGACGATGAAGAGTTGGGGCGCGGTTCAAAAGAACCTTTTTATTGGCGATAACTTCTTCCAATATTTCCCAAACCTCTGCCGGGGCTGCATCAATAAGCCTATTAGAACTTTTAACATTGTAAGCGAGTCCTCTTTCCATAATCTTAGAAATCACAAAAGGTCTAAAAAGCTCCAATGCCATTTTCTTTGGAAGTCCACACTCGTCAATCTTTAAGTTTGGACCTACAACAATTACAGATCTTCCAGAGTAGTCAACTCTCTTACCTAAGAGGTTCTGTCTAAATCTTCCCTGCTTACCCTTAAGCATGTCGGATAAGGACCTAAGTGGCCTTCTTTGACCAACCGTTGGTTTTGAGGTTGCTTTTGAAGAGTTATCAATTAAAGCGTCTATTGCCTCTTGAAGCATTCTTTTTTCGTTTATGACAATAACGTCAGGCGCGCGAAGCTCAAGAAGTTTTTTTAATCTGTTGTTTCTATTAATTACTCTTCTATATAAATCGTTTAAATCGGATGTGGCGTATCTTCCACCATCTAAGGCGACCATTGGCCTTAAGTCTGGTGGTAAAACTGGGAGAACGCTAAGAATCATCCATTCAGGACGCATATTTTCTCTCGACATTGATCTGTAGAGCTTAAGTCTTAACAGAAGTTTTTTAATTCGAAGTTCATCTTTAGCTTTTGTAAGTTCGGACTCAATTTCTTTAATGGTTTTTTCCAAATCAACTTTCTCTAAAACTTTTTTTATCCCTTCTCCACCGCTTCCAATTGTAAATACGTTTCCGAATCTGCGACCTAAATCATTAAAATCTTTTTCTTCCAAAACCTTTCCTGGTTTAAGACTCTTCAACATTTCCTTTGTTGATGTAACCGCTGTCAAAAGATCCTTAGCAGTATCGGTCTTAGTTCCCTTTCTTGATTTGAATTCTTTATCAATTTCTTCAAGTGCAGATTTTCTCTTTTCTTCGTCAACGTCAGTAACAATATAAGCAGCGTAGTAAGCGACTTTCTCGAGTTTCTGCAATGGCTCGTCGAGCGCCATGCCAATTCTTGATGGGACACTCTTCAAAAACCATGGATGAACTATAGGGGCAGCTAACTTAATGTGCCCGATTCTTTCACGTCTAACAGAGGCTCTTGTAACCTCAACGTTACATTTATCACAAACAACACCCTTATATCTTATTTTTCTATACTTCCCACAGTAACATTCCCAATCTTTTGTTGGACCGAAAATTCTCTCGGAAAATAAACCGTCTTTTTCTGGCCTTTGAGTTCTGTAATTAATGGTCTCTGGTTTGATTACCTCTCCATAAGACCAAGAAAGAATATCCTCGCCAGAGGCTATTTTTATCTTTAATCCGTTTAATACGATTTCTTTATCCATTTCTTCTTGGTTTAATTATTTTTACTTCTTCATCGCCGACCTCTGAAACATTTAGTCCTAATGCCTGCAATTCCTTAATCATGACGTTAAAGGAAGCTGGAATATTCGGAGCCTTTATCTTATCTCCTCTGATAATTGACTCATAAGCAGATGACCTTCCAACAACGTCATCAGACTTAATGGTTAACATTTCCTGAAGGGTATAAGACGCTCCATATCCTTCAAGACCCCAGACCTCCATTTCTCCAAATCTTTGACCTCCCAACTGCGCTCTACCTCCTAACGGTTGTTGAGTAATAAGAGAGTATGGTCCGGTTGACCTAACGTGCATCTTATCAACAACCATGTGGTTAAGCTTCATCATATAGGTAACACCAACGACGACTTCTCTATCAAAGGGCTTTCCAGTTTTTCCATCATACAAGATTACTTTTCCGCTTTCTTTAAAACCAGCCTTTTTAAGTTCTTCTTTTATTTGAGTCTCAGTTGCCCCTGAAAATATTGGCGTGTTTGCTCTGTATCCCAATTTTTTAGCGGCAAGTCCCAAGTGGGTTTCAAATATTTGTCCTAAGTTCATACGAGCAACAACTCCAAGTGGGTTAAGAATAATATCAACTGGGGTTCCATCTTCAAGATATGGCATATCTTCCATTGGTAATACCAATGAAACGACACCTTTGTTTCCGTGACGTCCCGCCATCTTGTCTCCTGCTCTTATATTTCTAAGTTCTGCAACTTGAATTTGAATCCTTGAAATTATTCCCGGCTCAAGTTTATCTCCCCTCTCTCGTAAAAACATTTTGATTCCGACAACACGACCGTTCTTACCGTGTGGCAAGAAAAGTGATGTATCTTTAACGTCTCTAGTTTTTTCTCCGAAGATAGCGCGAAGTAATCTTTCTTCAGGTGTAAATTCACTTTCACCTTTTGGAGTAATTTTTCCGACTAATATGTCCCCACCCCTTACTTCGGCTCCGATTCTTATAACTCCGTCTTCGTCTAAGTTTTTAAGCTTATCTTCTGCGGCGTTCGGAATATCGGGGGTTGTAATTTCGGGGCCAAGTTTTGTGTCTCTGACATCGATTGTAAAATCTTCTATGTGAACTGATGTATAACGATCTTCGTGTTGTACTCTCTCTGACAAGATAACAGCATCCTCAAAGTTGGCTCCTCCCCAAGACATAAAAGCAACAGTTAAATTCTGTCCTAAGGCTAACGCTCCGTTATCAATTGATGGACCATCGGCTAAAATATCTCCCTTTTTAACCTTGTCTCCTTTTAAGACCAATGGCCTTTGAGAGACAGCCATAGCTTGGTTACTCATCTTAAATTTATCCAAATCGTATCTTTCGGTTTTTGTTTCTCCTTTAACAGTAATATGCTCTCCGTCAACTTCAGAAATTATTCCATCTATACGAGAGATGATTAAATGACCTGAATCTCGGGCAACTTTTTCTTCCATTCCGGTTCCAACATATGGGGCTTCCGGTTTTAGACATGGTACAGCCTGACCTTGCATGTTTGAGGCCATAAGAGCACGGTTTGCATCATCGTGTTCCAAGAAAGGAACTAATGATGTTGCGACACTCATTAACTGATTTGGAGAGACATCTATAAAATCTGCTTCTTTGGAAGAACAAATTCCCGGTTCTCCATTTATTCTTGCATCAACATTTTTATCTAAAATAATTCCGCTCGTTTTATCGAACTTAGTATTTGCTGCTGCAATTTTATACTTTGTTTCTTCTGATGCATCAAGCCAAACAATTTCTTTAGTAATTTTTCCACCTTTAATTTTTATATATGGAGTGATTAAAAAACCGTACTCGTTCAAGGCGGCATAGTTAGCAAGTTGACTTACAAGACCGATACTTTGTCCTTCTGGGGTTTGTACTGGACAAATTCTTCCATAATAAGAACTATGGACGTCTCGGACTTCCATTCCAGCCCTTTCTCTCGTTAACCCTCCAGGGCCGAGCGTTGTTATTCTTCTTTTGTGCTCAACTTCGGATAACGGATTGGTCTGACTCATAAATTGAGACATTTGAGATGAAGCAAAAAACTCTTTAACAACGGCAATTAATGGTCTTGAGTTTATTAACTGCGCAGGAGAGACTGCCTCAAAGTCTTGAGTAGACATTCTGTCCTGAATATTTCTGCGAAGCCTTGCGAAACCAACTCTTAATCTGCTTTCTAATAACTCGCCGACTGGCCTTATTCTTCTATTTCCCAAGTGATCAATATCATCTGGGTTAGCTTTTGGATCGGCATTAAGCCTTATTATTTCTTTAATTATTTTAATTAAATCTTCTAATCCCAAAAGCCTGCTCTCCGAAGCATAGTTATCTAATCTTTGATTTAATTTAAATCTTCCAACGTTAGATAAATCATATCTATCGGTTTGCGTAAACATCGCATCAATTAATTTCTTAGCTTCGTCGACAGTAGCAATATCTCCCGGTCTTACGCGCTTATAAATTTCTAAATAGGAACTATCCGTTTCTTTCGCTGGATCTTTTTTAAGGGTTGGTTTTATATCTTCACCAAAAGTTTTTGTAATCTCTTCGTTGCTTAAACCAAAAACTCTAAGAAGCGATGTACAAGCTATCTTTCTATGACGATCAACTTTAACCGTTATCGATCCGTCAGCATCAGTTTCAAATTCTACCCAAACACCACGACTAGGTATAATTTTTGCGCCAAAAAGTTTTTTATCCTTAGAAGTGTTAAGCGTAAAATATACGCCAGCAGATCTAATAAGTTGTGAAATAACAACCCTCTCCACTCCATTAATAATGAAGGTTCCTCTTTCTGTCATAACTGGAAAATCTCCCAAATAAACTTCGTGTTCCTTTTCCGATTTTGTATTTCTATTTACTAATCTTGTATTTACCCTAAGCGGCGCCTCGTATGTTATTCCCTTAAACCTAGATTCTTTTTCGGAATATTTTGGCTCATCGAACCTATAATCCAAGAAATACAATTCTAGCTCTTTGCCAGAATAGTCTTTAATAGGAGAAACCTCCTTAAACAATTCTTTCAAACCTTTTTCTTGAAACCACTTATGTGAGTCTGTTTGAACCTTCACTAAATCAGGCTGTTCAACAAGAGCGCCTGGGTGTGAAGAAAATATTTTTATTGGTAGTTTCTGCATGACAACAAAAAATTCCTTATTTAAATAAACGAAAGGAAACTTTATTTTATCTTAAATACTTTTCGACGTTTCTATTGTGTTCCTCGGCTGTAACCGAGAATATTGCTCCTTTTGTTTTGGGATTTGTGATATAGAATAAATACTTAGATTTTATTGGACGTAGGGCCGCTTCAATCGACTCAAGACCTGGATTTGAAATAGGGCCGGGCGGTAATCCTTTATTAAGGTAAGTATTGTATGGAGACTTTATCTTCAAGTCTTCGCTTTTTATAGGTATGCAGTTGTCTTCTTCCTTTATATAGCAGATTGACGCATCAATCTGTAAAGGAATTCCTGATTTCAACCTATTGTTGATAATTCCTACAATCGTTTTCTTGTCAGTAGAACTTATTGCTTCTTTTTCTACCAAAGATGCGATTGTGATTATTTCACCCATATTGGCATTTCCTAGAATTGGCAAAACTTTTTTATCAAAGTTGTCGCGAATTTTTTTAATTACAGTTTTGGAATTCTGTGGAACATAGAATTCGTAAGTGTCAGGGAAAAGATATCCCTCAAGCTCCTTCGGTATACTTTCCTCATCTAGTACACCTTTTTCCAAAAGCAGTTTATTAATATCGCGCACAGTCATGCCCTCCGTTATTGTCACTTTTGTGGTTATAACGGGTGGGATTTTTCTATTGAAATGCCGATCACCCAAAATCAAAAGAGCAGTCATGCCTGAAATTATGAGAAAAGAGACAAAAAAAGACCGCATCAAAAACCGGCTCGCCTTTCAGCTGTGTTTAAGATAATACCGATAAGGATTGCCATTGTCAACAGATTGCTTCCACCATAACTTACGAATGGTAAATTGAGTCCCACAACCGGCAAAAATCCGATAGCCGAACCGACATTAGCTATAAAATGAATAAGTAATATTGTTACTGTCCCCAAGGCAACATATCTAGAAAAATTATTGTCGCTCTTCTCGCCAACTTTTAATATTCTATAAATAAGGAACATATATATAGATACCAAAACTGCTCCGCCAAAAACACCCCACTCTTCCACGAATGAGGAGAATATAAAATCGTTTTTCGCAGCTGGCAAAAAATTTAACTGTACCTGCGTACCTTGATGGAATCCTTTTCCAAAAAGTCCGCCAGAGCCAATCGCAATTTTTGATTGAATAACGTTATAGTTTGCGCCGAGCGGATCGGTATTTGGATTAAGAAATCCTACAATCCTCGATTTTTGATAAGGAGCAAGTCCAAAATTCCACATGATAAAGGCAACTCCAATAAAAGCTATTAAAAATCTAATTAAAAATTTCTTCGGTATTTCGCTAAACAAAAGATAACTAAACCATAAAGAAAAAATAACTAATGCAGTTCCTAAATCTGGTTGAAGCAAAATTATTGCGAGTGGTAAACTTAAATAAATAAATGATTTAATAATCGTTCCAAATCTTGCTATCGCAATGTGGCGAGATGCAAAAAATGTTGATAATAAAAGCACTAATGCGACTTTTATAAACTCCGATGGTTGAATTTGAAAATCGGATATAAAAAGCCACTCTCTAGTACCATGAATCCTCGGAGCAAAAAATAGAGTTGATAATAAGAAAATTATACTAAGTAGGTATATGCCAAATATGGCAGATTTATAGCTAAATATGGCCTTAAGATTAAAGAATGGCAAGCTAAATATTATAATTGAAGCCAAAAGAACCCATATAATCTGCCTTGAAAAAGACTCACTATCTACTGAACTAAGTGTTGTGAGACCTGCCAACATTAGGAAAAGTGTGGATCCTAAGATTCCTAAATCGTATCTTGATAGAAAAGTGCTCATGAGTTATTGAGGAGTTACGTCTAAGAAAACTTTTGTTTTTGAAGTATTGATTTTCTCTAAACTAATTTTAGGGAAAAATACTATAAAATTACTAGAGTTGAATCCGCCTATATTTTTCGCTTCAGTTTGAGAAACATTAACCATATTACCAGTTTTATCAAATAAAATTGCGCTTACTTTCAAAGAAATTATATTTTCTGAAGAATTATTATAGATTAACCCTGACACTCTAAATAAGTTATCAACTTGAGTAGAACTGATATTTTTAACCTCGAGCGCATGTTTTGGTAAAGAATTCGTAGGTTCCCAATTCAAATTATTGGCGCTGAATTTTACCGAAGCAATGTCCTTACTATCTATCTGGACTGCAGGAACAATTATATATTTGCTCTCTCTTGAATTAATGGATGAAACTCCATTTACTGTTTTGGTAACAGTTCCAAATGGACCTAAAATCTCTAATGAATAATCAAATTTTCGCGAACCATAATTTTTGCTTGGATTATTTATTTCAACTAAAAATGTTGTCTTGTCTTCTTGAAAGAAAAATCTTGGACCTTGATTAATTAATTTTAAGTTTTTAAGTTCACAAGTGATGCATGTCCCCCCGCAATCAATCTGTTCTTCTTTACCATTCTGAATATTATCAAAACAACTTATCTCTTTGTGTGAGGAAATCAAATAAACGCTACCTCCGATAACACCCAAGAAGCTTAAGAAGCCTAGTCCATAAATAAATTGTTTTAGTGTTCGCGACATTTAATTAATCCTACGACAGTCTCCTTAAAAACGCGAAGAGGCCAGAGACGTACTGTCTCTGGCCTCACCTGTGAGGTTGGAGCTAGATCACCGCTAGCATGTGCCGCTGACGCCGGACGCGCACGCCCTTCGGGTGATCATCCAGCTGAATGACCACGCGACCCGAATTGTCGTACCGAACCACGCGGCCGAAGCGCAGGCCGTGCCTCCTGCTCCGGAAACAGACGGTCTGCTGCTCGACGACAGGGAGTCCTCCCAAGGAGTACGCCTTGACGATGAAACCCGCCATCTTCCTGGCAACGCCCCCGAGTCGTGCGATGAAAGCCAACAACGCGTTCAACAAACGCATATACCAACCTCTCCTTTTCTTCTTCTCGTGGCCGCTAATCTAATTACCAAAACTGATAATCAGATTAACGACTACGAGTAACTCAAAGAACAACTGTACCTTTATACCATAGATTTATAAAAACGTCAATAGCCGCTTTTGAGCGGCTTTCTATGAAACAAAACTTTTGAATGCCGGCGTACCCTACTTTCCCCATAAGAGTATCATCGGGCTAAAGCACTTTCACGACTCTGTTCGGAATGGGAAGAGGTGGAACATGCATCGGTAAAACACCGGCAAGCAAAAATTTTGTTCCTAGATAATATATAAGTAATTAAAAATAATTCGCATTAAAATGGTCGGTTTCTTTTGATCTATTAGTACTTCTCGACTAAACACATTACTATGCTTACATCTGAAGCCTATCAACCTGGTAATCTTCCAGGGATCACTCTTTTTCTCTTGCGAGAAAAAGACACACCTAATCTTGGGAGAGGCTTCGCGCTTAGATGCTTTCAGCGCTTATCCTTTCCGAACATAGCTACTCGGCATTCGCTTGGTAGCAAAGCCGATAGACCAGAGGTTCGTTCAACCCGGTCCTCTCGTACTAGGGTCGACTTCCCTCAAGTGTTAACGCCTGCAACAGATAGAGACCAACCTGTCTCACGACGGTTTGAACCCAGCTCGCGTGCCCTTTTAAGTGGCGAACAGCCACACGCTTGGGACCTTCTTCAGCCCCGCGCTAGGGCGAGCCGACATCGAGGTGCCGAGCCTTGTCGTCGATAGGGACTCTCGGACAAGACCAGCCTGTTATCCCCGGGGTAGCTTTTATCCGGTGTCTCCGGCCTTTCTATTAGGAGCCGTCGGGTCGCTAAGTTCTGCTTTCGCACCTGCGCGACTTGTAAGTCTTGCAGTCAAGCCAGCTTATGCCTTTATACGACTAGGTCGATTTCCATCCGACCTTAGCTGACCTTAATAAACTCCTCCATTACTCTTTGGGAGGATTCTGCCCCAGAAAAACTGCCCACCAGGCACTGTCCCCTAAGGTTTTTGCCCTCAAGGTTAGACTTTAAAATTTAGAAAATGGCTGTTTCATTGTCGGATCCATCCGCCCCGAAAGGCGGACTTCAATTCCTAACCACTACACTACGTATCTAAATTCTAAAGACAATACCAAGCTACAGTAAAGCTCCCGGGGTCTTTTCGTCCCGCTGCAGGTACCCAGCGTCTTCACTGGAATCGCATTTTCACCGAGCTTCTCATTGAGACAGTTCTCCGGTCGTTACGCCATTCGTGCGCTTCGGAACTTACCCGAAAAGGAATTGCGCTACCTTAGAACGGTTATAGTTACCGCTGACATTGACGAGGGCTTCAACCAGCGAGCCAACCCGGATTGCTCCAAGTTCACCCCCAGTTTTAACCTTCTCGCATCGGTCAGGCGTCACCCCCTATACATACTCTTACGAGTTCGCAGGGAGCTGTGTTTTTGGTAAACAGTCGCCAGAGATACTTTCGCTGCGGCCTCGATTGCTCGAGGCAGATCTTATCGCTAACTTACGATCGCTTTTTTGCCGAGTTCCTTAATGAGAAATCACTCGTTCCCCTTGGGCTTCTCGCCCTATCCACCTGTGTCGGTTTCCGGTACGGAGCCAATTCAACTAATCTTAGAAGTTTTTCTAGGAGGTCTCTTCAGATGGGTTGATCAAGAAAACTTGACCTTCCGCAGGCTTTTGCATGACGTCATTAAAGACAGCTATACGGATTTGCCTATATAGCCACGCTTAAAGCTAGCGATGTAAAACCATTAATACACCCTTCCTTATTTACCTCGTCCCTCCGTCGAATTGAATTGGCGGGCTGGAGTATTAACCAGCTGTCCTTCGGCTGCGGACAATGCCATTGCCTTAGGGCCGCCTAACCCGTGGATGATTGCCATTGCCACGGAAACCTTGAATTTTCGGGGGGCCGGTTTCTTTCCGACCTTGCGGTTACTCATACCAACATTCTCTCTTCCTAACCCTCCAATCGCCCTCACGGGTCAATCTTCACTGCGTTAGGAATGCTCTCCTACCACTTATCCTGCCCGGAGGCAGAATAAATTCGCATCTTCGGTGCTTTGTTTAGCCCCGGTACATTTTCGGCGCCGTCCACCATCGAATAGTGAGTTGTTACACACTCTTTAAAGGATGGCTACCTCTAAGCCAACCTACTATCTGTCATAGGTGCACGACTACCTTACACACTTAACAAAAACTTTGGGACCTTAGATTGCGATCTGAACTCTTCTTCTCTCGACCACGAAGCTTAGCCCCCGTAGTCTAACTGCCAAATTCTTGACCTTCCGGTATTCGGAGTTTGATTGGTCTGCCGAGCTTGCGCCCATTACAGACCATCCAGTGCTCTACCCCCAGAAGGGAACATTTGACGCCAGTCCTAGAACTGTTTCGGAGAGAACCAGCTATTACCAAGCTCGATTAGCTTTTCACTTCTTACCCCAGCTCATCCGACGGTGTTGAACAACCGACCGGTTCGGACCTCCTTCCCCAATTACGGGGAACTCATCCTGGCCAGGGCAAGCTCGCTTGGTTTCGGGTCTCATATGAACTGCTAAATCGCGCTATTAACACTAGCTTTCGCTACGCCTCGCCAAAAAATTTTGGTTAGACTTGCAATACACATGAACTCGTTGGTTCATTCTTCAATAGGCACACGGTTGTCCTTGCGGACTTCCGTTCCTTGTAGACATATGGTTTCAGGTCTATTTCACTGTCCTAACCGGACTGCTTTTCACCTTTCCCTCACGGTACTTGTTCACTATCGGTCATGAAATATATTTAGCCTTTCCCAATAGTATGGGATGATTCCCTCCACACTCTCTTGTGTCGAGGTACTTAAGATTACAAACAAAGAGTTTATTCGCTTTCGCTTACAGGCCTATCACCTACTATGGAGAGACTTTCCAGACTCTTCGGCTAACAAATAAATTTGTAACTCTCTCTTCACTAATCACAAACGAGAAAATCTCGGCTGTGATTAGTGAAAAATGTTCATATCTTGCAACCCCAAAACCTATTTTACTTGCGTAAAACAAATTCTGGTTTAGGCTTCTTCTCTTTCGCTCGCCGCTACTCAAGAAATAACTTCGTTCTCTTTTCCTCCGCTTACTGAGATGTTTCACTTCAGCGGGTGCACTACTTAATCACTTACGGACTAAGTTGATCTCGGTTTGCGAGATCGGGTTACCCCATTCGGAAATTTCCGGATCAAAGGTTGCTACACACCTCCCCGAAACGTATCGCCGTTACGCTGCGTCCTTCATCGCTATTTCATGCCAAGGCATCCACCATACGCCCTTACTTAGAAACCGACCATTTAAATGCTAATTATTTTAATTAATTACCTAAATGGAACTTAAATTGTAAAATTTCATTCAGCTCAGAGAAACAAAAACCGCTCTTTGTGAGCGGGTCTAGAACGACGGAAAAACGCCGAGGGTCTAGCCGCTTTGTTTCATTAACGTTCTTATCATTCCTAACGCTAAATTATATAGATGAACTAAGTAGTGTCAAGCTTCTACTTTATAAACGGACAATTCACTCTGCCAACAAGACATGGGTTTATATTATTCAAAATAAAGTAGGCAAGAGCCAATAGAATTAATCCGTATATGGCGGCCTTAATCCACTCTTGAGCTTCTTTTCTTTGAACAATATTTGCACCGGACAAGATGTGAAGTAGACCACCATAAACAATTATAGCGAGTGCTAAGAGTCCACCAATCCCGAGAGACTTGTTGTATATGTCATTAACCCCTTTACCCAGAACACTTAAGTCGATTATACCGACTGGTTGATTTTGCGCAGCTTGAAATCCGCCTGTACCGCCAGTTTTTGGAATCTGATCAAGTATGCCCTTCATCAAGGGCGGAGCTTGTGCGCCGTCGGGCGGATTGTTCTCTGTACCCTTTGGAACACTACCTCTATTAACAAAAGAAAAATGTAGGTGGGCTCCGCTTGAAAATTCTCCGGTACTTCCAATGGAGCCAATTTGTTGTGACTGCCCAATTTCTTGTCCAAGGCTTAACGAGAAAACCTTGTCTAAGTGACAATACTCGGAAAAATAGCCATCTTGATGGTCAATAATTACACAGTTGCCGCCAAGTGGATCTCTCCAGACCGCGGAAACAGTTCCCTTTTTTACAGCTACGGCAACTCCGCCTGACCCGCTTTCTGGAGCTATGTCATAAGCGTATTGATTCCAGTGACAGCCTTTAGGATTGTTGTAAGTAATGCAAGAAAAATGACTAAATAAACCTCCTGGTCCTTGAGTAACAACAAATTTGCCAATATCAACAGGAGAAACATATTCAAATGTTTTGACTACCGGCTCCTTCTCTTCTAACCTATCTGCAGTATCAGCAAAAGAAACTTGTATAGAAACGATTACTAAGGATATTAAAAAATATTTAGTGATTTTCATCTAATCTTAATTATAGCAACTTATACTCTTCAATAAAAACATAAAACCGCCTTTCGGCGGCCCTATGTCCTCACTAAAAAATAATTACTCTACTTGATCACGCAACTTCGAAAGAAGATGAGTAGCGTAATCCTTTCCTCCTAAACCAAAAGCTAAACCACCTGCCAAAGCAAGGGCGGCTATAAGCCCGGTAAAGAGAGTTCCAATTAATCCTTCGGCAATGTGCAATTGAGCAAAAGCTCCTCCTAATCCGAAGATCATTACTGACCACCATGTAAGAGCGCCTAACGCCTTGCCATTGTGCAATTGTGTTCCTGCTAAGGCAGTCATAACAACTCCTTTCAAGAAATTACCCAATATAACCGCACCCAAAAGAAGAATAACTGCTGCAACTACGTTAGGAACGTATGCAAATATTGGAGTAACTAATGCGAAGGCGTCGACTGACTGACCCAAAAGAATACTGATAACCGAAAGAATAGTTACAAGCATGAAGAACCACCAGGTAAGCTTGCCGAAAAACTTGGAGACGTTAAAGTGAACTCCAACCTTTCCAAGCTCCCTGTTAAATCCAGTTTTATCAAGAACTGAATCAAGCTTTAGGGCAGCCAAACCGCTTTCGACAACTGAAGTCAAAACTCCAGTTACGATCATACCGACTACAAAGACGATAAAGGCTCCGATAGCTTGTGGCACAAAACCAGCTACTTCATCCAAGACTCTCCAAACGGAAGCCTGGACTGCTCCGAACCACTCTGAATAATAAGTCATTTAATTAAATGTGAATTACCGACCTTTGTTTATAACTTACTGTTTATTATAGCAGAATCTAGCTTTCTGTCGTGTGGATAAGTAAATTTTGGGTGGACCTAGGCGGAATGGATTCGACTTCGCTCACCACAGGTGGATTCGATTCCGCTCACTATAAGTTGAACCAGGACATCAGAGATGTTCTCTATTTCTACAAACTACAAATTTTTTATTTGTTCAGAAATCGCAATCCCATAGGATTTCCGGGAGTGTGAGATATCCTGAACGTAGCTCGAACTTTCTTTGAGCGAAACGCTCGGGCGCAGCGGAAGGAGAGGGTTGGGGGGGTTCTGCAATATTATCCAGCCCAGTAATTATTTACGAAAAGGATAATATTCATTGCCAAAAGTAAGGTAGAAAAGAGAATGTAAGCAAGTTGCTGATATTGATTTTTAATCGATGCTATCAATATGTAAATTGGAAATAAAACCAAAATATAACGCCCGATACTCATAAATGTTCCGGTGCTCAAAGCAATAAGGAGCGTAGCCGCCATATAAAGTCCATAAGAAATTCGCAATTTTTTAAAAACAAAATATGTCGCCACAACGGCAAAAATCACAAATAACGCATCAACAAACAAATTGACCGCGGCCGGATGAGTGAGTAGTAAAAAATGGTCTTTGTTGAGATTAAACGCTCTACCCCACCAACCCTCAACCCTCAAAAAAAGAAAAAAGTCACCGAACTTAAAATAGTGGAAGAGAAAGAAACTTAAAGTACCAAGCGGAACTAAAAAAATTGATAAAAGTTTTTTATTGAAAGGTTGATCAAATTTATGATTTTTAAAATATTCCCAAATCAACGGGATAAACAACAGCACTCCTGTTATTCGTGTTAATGAAGCAAAAAAACCAAAAATCCCCGCAAGGACAAAATTCTTTTTCAGAGCATAGTAAAAAGCCGCCACTGAAAGAAATAGAAATAAAGATTCTGTATAAATTGTATTAAGAAAAAAGGCTGTCGGAAAAATCAAAAGAAAAAAGAGGGGCAGTTGTGAATTGACTTCATTGTGAAATTCCCGAACCAGTTTTGAAAAGTATATAAGTGCTAAGAGGAGAAAAGTTATACTTAAAATCCAACCAGCAAAAATAAGGTTTCCTCCAACGAGAAAAGATGCTGTCCAAATCAACAAGGGATACAAAGGAAAAAAAACAATGTTAGATAATTTTTCTGCTCCCTTAAAAACATAGCCGTTTTGAGCAATATCCAAATACCAAAATGAGTCCCAACGAGCATGCAGAGAAATCGGATTCCATTGTTGATTTTGAGAAAACTGACTCGGGTCAATCCATGTGTAGACTGTATCTCCTTTTAAATTAAACCTGTTGAGTGCCAAAACCGCAAAAATATTAACAATAATAAGCCATAACAATAAGATAATTATTATTTTTTTCATATAATATCAATCAATTCTGTATTTCAAAGGGTATTCTTACTAGTAACTTACTAGAATCGTTTGAAAGGATGAACATAGTTCCCCTATATGTACCGGGGGGTGTTGTATCAAAGGGGAAAAAAGATGCGGCATCGATGTCCCAGGTAGTTTTCTGCCCGGGCGCGAGGACGTATGCACCGGCACCGCTGTCAAAATCCACCGGTTCAATGGAGCCATAACCAAATAATCCTTGACCACTAAACTGGGGGGTTTCGTTTTGGTGATAGTTCGTTGTTATAGAATATAATAGATTTGATTTGCCAACATTCTTAATCCCAAGCTGTGTTTTGGGAGAGCTCTTGGTTAATACTATCTTTGCTGGGTCAATGCTTATTGACGCGTTCTTGTCGCCAGCGATTTTTAGATCATATCTCATCCTTAGAGTAGGATCGCCAAGTACATTATCAGCAAGACCAAGACCAATAACATCCAAAGTCTCGTAAAACGGGTGACCAGTAGACAGCAGGTAGTACTGTACTTTATTCGGTTCCGATCCTGAGAAAACAGGAACCGAGGCAGCAAGTGCTATCAAACCACCGCTAAATAAATAATTGCCCGCCAGGTAGTCGGTTGTCGTAAATCTTCCGACGGAACAACTCCGTAAATCGATCAAAAAGAAACTTGTGTTGTTAATATCACCAGGCTCAATATTTTGCTGATGAAAAGTAGGAAGTCCGTGTCCGTTATAGATTACAGTTTCATAAGCGTATTGTTTCTTCAGTTCGTTTAGATAATTTATATCAGAAATTCCACTATCAGGAACCAGAAGTTTTACTTGGTTCCGATTATAGGTATTAAAAAATTTTAAATTGTCAAAAATGCCTGCAATAGTTTTCGGATACTGCTGGGGATATTGCATTTTTTCTTCGTTTAATGAAGGTAAGTAAAGCAGCGTATTTTTTTGAAATGAGTATTTGCCGGTTCTATACAGATGATTTCTTCGAAAATAGTCTTTTAGTAAGGTTACAGTTTTTTCCTGAGATGAATTCGGCGTTAACCGACCCACCCAAAATGATTGAATAGTCGTACTGCCGCAGCCTGGATTTTTATATGAATAAGCATCGAGTTCTGAGGAATAAACGCAGTGATTATAAATATCTTGATAGACAGCATCACTTAAACCAAAGCCCTGTGATGAAAAAATAGGATCATTTAGATAGTCTGGATGATAAATCTTCGGAGCCGGTATATTGCCCACGAGTAGAACGCCATGGAGATTGCCTTGTTGGTAATATTCCTGAACGATTTTCTTTGCCTCTTTCACCCCTGCAGTCGAAGGAATGGTTTTAATTTGGGACTGGAGATTGAGATCTTTTTTAATATCATCCTGATAAGTCATCAGATCTTGCCTTAAATCATTTACTAAGTTTTCCTCCGTTAAAATCAACACTTTTGTGGTGTCTATCTCATTTGTTTGTGGCGCTGAAGTAGTGGCTGGTTTCTTCACCAAAGTTACATACCCCAAAACGCCTACCAAAACAACGACCAAAACAATTAAAGCTATGTTAGCAAAACCCTTTTGATTCATATGTTTATTATATAAAAATTAATTTTCGACTTTATGATTAATTTTTTTCTTTCCCCAAAATTAAAATGCAGTTTGTTTGCTGGTGGAGGTGCGGGGAATCGAACCCCGGTTTAGTCAATGCGAATGACCCGTTATACCACTTAACTACACCCCCCGGAAATCTGGCGGGACGAAAGCTATGTTCCCTGCCTACCGGTAGGCAGGTACCACTAAACCATGAGCCCGATATCAAAACTTTATATTAAAATCTTATCTTTTTCTAACTTGGTCGGGGTGCCGAGAATCGAACTCGGTCTATACGCACCCGAAGCGTATGTACTACCGGTATACTACACCCCGCTTTCAGCGGACAAGCCCGCCAATTTCTACTAGCTTATATCTAAACTGTTTTAAGTAAAAATTACTTTTTCTTTCTGCGGTGTAAGCTTTTTGATTTCTGGCTTATTGCAAAAAGAGTAAGTACCGCTATATAAACAGCCGAGATAGTATCAGATGGCGAGTGAAATTCTTTTCCAAAAAGAAAAGATAGAAGTAGAAGTAAAACCACAACGACTGTCCAAGCAATAACAAACATTTCTCCAGGATGACGACTATCATGAATTTCGTACCATCTATCAAATTCTTTAGTAGCAACGAAAATGGAAAGTATTCCAGTATATACGATGCTTAATGGTATAACTAAAAAGTTATAAGCGTCATTGCCGAAGAAGTTAATAAATATAAGTGCGAAAAATATAGCCGTCCAAAAGTTGGTTAGAAATCGCCAGATTCTTTCGTTCTCGAAAACACTTTTATTTAACATAGTATTTCTTTTTCATTTCTTCCTCAACTCCCACTTCAAATTCCTGTTTCCTATTCTTAGCCTTTTTAGATAAATTCTCAAGTTCTTCGTAACTCATTTTACCTAGTTCAATAATTCGCGATTCAAGCTTATTTGCCTCATTTTCTTTCGGATTATCTAAAATTTCTTCAAGCAAAACCGATAATATTGCACCAACTTTGGGTCCTGGTTCAATTCCCAAAATTCTTATTACATCATCCCCTTTTACCTTAATCATCTTTGGACTTACTGGATCAGCCATTACTTTCTCCAACATAAACTGAAGATGACGAGTTTTATATGGAACGGCTTTGGGAACTCCTGAACCAATTCTATCAGCCTCCCTAACCTTCAAAAGATCGTCTACGTTTTCAATTCCTACACGATTTATAAATCTTCTAACTCCGGCCTCCGTTACCTCGCCAACGTTGTAATAAAAAAGGTGTGAGCGAACGAGATGAGAAATTTTTTCTATAGTTTGTTTGGAAAAATGAAGTCTATCCAAAATCTTAGTTGTCATTTTTGCACCGACCATTTCGTGAGCGTAAAAAGTGGAGTCTATTCCGTTACCCTGCTTTACTTTCGGTTTACCAACATCGTGAAGTAAGGATGCGAGTCTAACATCGAAAGAATAGCCATGTGAGGCAGAATAACCTAAGGCACGAAGATTATGTTCCCATACTGTATATATGTGGTGCTTATTTTGACCCACGCCTATCCCTTCTCTTAATTCAGGAATTATATATTCCAAAAGTCCAAGCTCTTCTAGTTTAAGAACGCCGTTCATCGCGCCATTGCCATCGCTCATTATTATTTTTACAAACTCGTCGCGAATTCTTTCTTTGGCAATAAATCCTAAAAGTTTTGCAGATTCCTTGATTGCCTCCTCTGTTTTTTCCTCAATCGTGAAACCTAGTTCGGCATAAAATCTCACAGCTCTCATCATTCGAAGAGCGTCTTCTTCAAAACGCTCTTTTGCATTTCCAACCGCTTTTACAACTTTTTTTTCTATATCACTTCTTCCGTCATACGGATCAACAATTTCCTTTGAATCAACATCAAGCGCCATTGCGTTCATTGTAAAATCACGACGTTTCAAATCTTCCTCTACGGTTTTAGCGAACTTAACTTCGTCAGGGTGCCTCTTGTCTGTATATTTTCCTTCTGACCTAAAAGTTGTAACTTCGACAATCTCTGTTTTCAAGTTTTCCGATTCCCGCCCATCTTGGCGAGGTTCGCCCTTAAGGGTGGCAGTTTTGACTCCTACTGTGCCAAATTGGTTTTCGTAAACACTCTCTGGAAATAGCTTTTGAATTTGGTCTGGCGTTGCGCTGGTCGCTAAATCCCAATCTTTTGTCGCTTTACCAAGAAACATATCCCTAACAGGACCACCGACAATATAAACCTTAAAACCGGCTTCTTTTAATTTCGAAAATATATCCAATACGTTTTTGGGAAATACAAATTCCATAAGACATATTCTACCTTAAAAATAGGAAGCATAGATATATATCTAAATTGTCTTTAGCGAGTAAAGATAGTAAATTAGGAGTAATACGCCCTTGTAGTGAAACGGATATCACAACTGGCTTCGAACCAGTTAGTGGGGGTTCGACTCCTCCCGAGGGCACAAAATAAAACTGGAGTTTCTTATCTATTCTTGTGGTGAGCCTGCTTGCACTGAATTTGCCTGTGGTGAGCTCGTCGAATCTATCGAATGTGTCAAAAATCCACTTTATCGGTAAATACCACTAGCCGCTTGGAATAAGTTTTAGAAACCCTATCCCAAACTCCCTCGCAGGTAACGAGGTTAAGGTGCGCCCTCCCGTCGCTTGAGCTAAATACGTCTGAAGCGTCCGCCTTTGGGTCATACCTCCGAATTTCGCGCACAGCGAAAGTAGTAGTCATCCCCTTGTCGTCTTCAATATATAATTTATCACCTTTGCGTAATTTATATAAATAATCAAATACCGCCGCTTTCCCGTTTTTCCAGCCGTAATGCCCAGAAATAACAGCGCTGCCATTCTCCCCAGGGCGTTGCCCCAGATTGAACCAGGCTACGTCAGCAGGATCTTTTGGTATATCCATGGTCCCGTCAGATGTAAGACCCACATACTCGACAGAGGCATCAATATTGATTCTTGGAATTTTGAGACGTACCGGCAACCCCGCCTGACTGGTAGACAGGCTAGAATTTACTTTTTCTTGTTCATAAAGGAGAGTGGTATCTGCAGTAAGCGATGTTAAGCTGCTATAGGTTGAAATTTTTGAAATAAAATTTACAAGAAACTCTAGAAAGAGCGCGAACCCTATGAGAACGACTATTAATAATATTTGTCTTGATAAGATTTTCGATTGCATAAATCTTTAAAAATTCATAAACATAAGAGCCAGACAAAGACCTATCTGGCTCTTATTTGTTAATACTTCTTAACGCTTGCCTGCCCGTCCGTAGCTTTTCTTTTGTCCGCCATAGCCTTACTGTTGTATCCCTCCGAAGCTTTATGCGGAGGTGGAGCGATGGTGGAAGTGAAGACGGGGGGCTAACTAAATTGTTTCTTTCTTTCGAGCTATGTAGAGCGAGAATAAAGCAACGAAGATCCCAATTGGAACGATGATGTTCCATGGAGCATTTTCCCCTTCAGGAGGAATTCCTGTATTCGGCAGTTTTGGAGCAGCTACAACGACAGTAGCGAGCGCTAAGTCTGTCGCTGTCAGACCATTGGCGCTTCCCCTAGCAGTTCCGATGTTTGTTGTTGTTTTCGTAAGATTCGTTTTACAAGTAAAGGACCACGCTTCATTACTTTCAAGCAAGTCGTTTTTATTAAGATCTCCTGGGTGTCCTAAAACACGACCCGGTAAACCAGTACACTTATCGTCAGTAATATTGACATTGCTTAACGAAGCCGTACCGGGGTTAGTTACGGTGTATGTGTAGGTAACTGCTCCGCCAGGAGCGGAAAGAGTAAATACGCTCGGCTTTTTTACCACATGAATCAATGGTGGAACAATCGGTACGCCGACAACAACCGTAGCGCTTGCGATATCAACTGCGCTTATGCCATTTGCCCATCCAGTCGCAACGACTGTGTTGGTGTGAGTTGCCGAGAGCGTCTTTGAGCAGGTATGCACCCATGTTTCATTAACATCAAGTTTAGCATCGGCATTCGTGTCGCCGGAAACAAGAATTATGGGGGTGCAAGTATCTCCGACCATCGTTATATTGGTCACAGGAACCGTTCCAATATTATGAAGCGTGTAGGTGTATGTTACGGGTCCCGGACCGGCAGGCAGATTTAGAGGGTTGGCCACTTTCACAACATCAATTAGTGGTGGGACGACTAAGGACGCGCCAATGTCGTTATTAGTGACAATACAGAACTTGTTGTCGCCCCGATTTAGGTTCAGTTGACCGTTTGCGTCACAATCGCCGGAGAACGTCCTGGTATAGTTAGGACTAGTGGTTTCTGTCACGGTGTACACATTACCACCGACCGTAGTGAACGTGTTGGTCACGCCAGAGACAACCAGTGTGCCATTGACGAATAACGGGAAGTCTGCAACGGTCTTGGTTCCGCCGCCATCGTTAACGACGGTTTTGACGACGTTGATCGTTCCCGTATTTGCACTTGATGCGGCTGTGGGCACAGTTGAACATGCCGATGGTACGGTAATTGTGGCATTAGTAGTAGGTGTTGTAACTGTTGAAGCAAATGCTAACGCTCTTCCTATCCAACTTACCGTGTCGCCTATTGTAATACCTGCGTCATCAATGACCGTTCCTTTGAATGCTGTTACTGCGCCAAGCGTTGTCGCAGCGGTTGGGATCCAAAACACATCGCAGACTGATGCGTCACCCGCTAATGTAACAAATGTATTGGCTTCTGTGGTAAGCGCTCCATTCGGCCTGAAGATGTACGTTCCTACGCCACTCAAGGTCACGGTCTGACCAGTAGTTATATTCATTGCGCCACCGCTAGAATAACAACCAGGAGTATAGACTCCAGTCACATGACCCGCGACATTATTTAAATTAACCGCACCAGCACCAAGAGAGGTACAGCCGGCGAGGAATTGAGCATTCAGATTTGACCAGGCAGTGCCCTGATCTGTCCCGGCTGTAGAATATGGAGAACCGCTTCCATAGTTCGCATGTGTACCCAAGGGAGCAACTGCTGGTCCAGTAGTGAATCCAACATCTCCATTGATAGTAGTTGGTCCTGTCGGGTTGGTGTAGGTACTTCCAAGAACACCGTAGGTTATCGCCGCTCCAAGAGACGGCGTCGTTGCCGCATACGCAGGCGCAGCAATTGGCCCAGTGAGACCGAACACAACAAAGGAGGCGATTAATACAGCTACTATTGAATTTTTGTTAAGTTTTTTTATCATTTACTTATATTTTTATAATTGATTATTTTTAAGACCTTTTCTTGAATTTTACATCTGTAATGACTTTTATTCCACTTTCCTGTGTATAACTTATCCACGCTTCAAAATTAAACTTTTTCATATATTTTATTTATTCAGATCAGTTATCATAATTTTATTATTTATTAATAATTTGCTCTTAAATAGCTTCTGGTTATCGGTCCGAAATTTCCCAGAGCTGGACTAATCCCTACTTTCGCTTGAAATTCGGCCAATGCTGCACGAGTTAGACCGCCAAAGTAAGCGGTAGCACCAACTTTAGCCAAGGCTTCTGCAGCTGGACCTTTATTTTGAGAAATTAAAAATTGTTGAAGAATTGTTACGTTGTTGTCCTTACTGCCTTTTCCAAGATTAATCGCAATCGCTCGAACTTGCTGACCGAAACCAGTAGCAGTGGGTGTAGTGGCGACGGCAAAAACATCAGAACAAATATGACCAGTCGTCACGCTAAATTTGTTTCCTGACAAGCACCCAGTAGTGTCAGTTGTATTAATCGTAGTTGCGGGAATAGCTGGGGTTGCAGGAACTACAGGACTTACCGTTGGCACTACTGGAGTCGCGGGCGTAGCTAGAACCGAAACTGTAGGAACAGTGACGGAATTCGAATCTAATGTAACCGCAGTCTGTGCCAGTGCTCGGCCGTTCAGCTGTGCGCCGGTATTTAACACAATCGCTGTTTGATCCAGAATATTTCCATTAAAAACAGCTGTTGTACCAATAGTAGTTTGCCCTGCCACAATCCAAAAAATATTGCTAGCTTTGGCTCCGCCACTAAGAACAACCTTTGTAGCTGAGCTGATATTAAGATTTTGTGCTACTTGCAAGATCCAGACGTCATTTGCGCCGCCCAAGATTGTAACGTCAGTTGGTATTGTGAGGCTCGTACCCCATTTATAGACACCTGGAGCGAGCGTCAGCCCGCCTATATTTCCGGCACCAAGTTCAGTAACGTTAGACGCCCGTCCAGCGCCGTCGGTGTACGCGGTTTGCATGTCGAGTATCGCCGTTGTCAGATTAGCTGGAGTTGGATTCGCATAACCAGGCGCATATACTTTTCCATTTACTGCCGCTGATGTGGAAAATGCACTCGCAGAAGGCAAGGTTAACGCAAATCCAGTTATGTAACTCGCGGCTGCCGGACTAATTCCAAGATCTCCAATAATTGAGGTGGATCCAGTGGTTGAAATTCCTGTCTTTGATAGAATCACAAAATTAGCCGCTGTCCCAAGATCCACTGTTGCTGGGCTGGCCGCGAGTGCAACAATTGGCCCAGTGAGACCGAACACAACAAAGGAGGCGATTAATACAGCTACTATTGAATTTTTGTTAAGTTTTTTTATGTTTATCATTGTAACATATCTTATATTTTAGTTAATCATTCGAAGAAATTGTTTATCAATTCCAGCTAAGATTGACTGATTATTTCTCCTCAAGCTTAGCTGCGGCTTCTGACGTTGATACGGTTTTACTCATCAGAAATAGCCTGACGATTGCGAGAGCAATCATCCAATACACCAACATCGCCAAAAGGGTCGTCCACTCAAAGATACTGCCTTCCAGAATAGTCCTTGGAAATACTGCAAGAAAAGGAGCGGTAAATGGCCATGTAAGGGCATAGATAAAGCTCGTAAATCCCGCTTCAGGATTTGCTCCTAAAAGCTTCAGTACAAAACGGAAAGCAAGCAATACCTCAAGCAGAGAAAGAAAATACCACACAATTTGGGTACCTTTGAATAATGGTTTCGTAGTTGGAGAGTTGTATGATGAGTCCATGATTGTGAATGTTAATAAAACATTTGTTTTAACGCCGCACTGTTCTTACGACAGCAATAAACACACACGCTCCGAGTAATGCGACAAGAAAACTATATAGATTAAATCCTCCAACCCCACTTTCTCCGATAGCACCCATTAACCAACCACCTATTACCGCGCCTATCACACCAACAACAATGTTTGGTAGCGTTCCATGTTCGCCATCAGTCTTCATAATTAAAGATGCTACCCAACCGATTAATGCGCCAAATACAATCCATAAAATAATTTCCATATATTTGTATAGTTAATAATTTGTATTAATTCTTTCAATAAGTGATGCCGTTTCAAAGACAGATATATTACAATTAACTTGAGAACGTTATCTTGTCGGATTCTTACCTTGAATAAGACGAACAAGGACGATGACCACGGCTGCTACAAGTAGAATGTGTATGAGCCAACCGATAGTATGTACGCCAACTATGCCGAGAATCCAAAGAAGTAAAAATACGATTGCTATAGTATAAAGCATGTTTATTTAGGCAGAATTCTAATAACACTACGAAAGATGTGTTGTATAAATTGTAGGATCGTCATTTCAATTCTACTCATTTGAGTTTTATGGCTTCTTTTTCAGTTCACTAATTTCTTTTTCTAATTTTCCGATATGAATCTCCATTTCCTCTGTTCGTTCAGTGAATTTATTTTCCAGATGATTTGCGTGACCAGCAAGAGTTTCAGCGACAACCATCATTTCAGTGACGTCTTCCATAGCAAGAAGGATTATTGGTGGAAATAACTCTGAACCAGTATCTTCTTTAAAATGAATTCTACGGGCATTTAAAATCATTACCTTACGTCCGATCACAGGAAACTCATGAGTAACTTCAAACCCCTTAAAAAAGGTGTTTTTAGGTAAAATGTCTTCAAGAAGTTTTCGTAGCGCAGGAATATTCCATTGGCCATTCCCGAGTTCATATATAATTTTGCTCTCGGTATCGCGTGACTCAACCTGAAATGTTCTGTAGAAGGATTCATTAGCCGCCATAACGTGAAGATCTTTATCAAGAATTAAAACCGGCTCCCGAACAACATCTACTACGGTTTTAATATAAGTCCAGCTTTCTTCCCATAAATTTCCGAAAAGGTTGTTACTGATATTTTTTTTGATTGTTTCCATATTCATAAAGCCGCCAAAGAACTTAAATTATTGCAATCGATGAATGAAGATGAGGAGATTCTAAGACCAGCGAGTCAAATGTATTTCCTACGAGATAAATATGCGGTACGCGCAAAATCTGTCGCTTAAAGAAAATATCTCTCATAACGTTGTGTGGTCTCTTATTATAAATGTTTCTTAATATGCCTCCACGAACGTTTTCCTTCTTTAATAAGCATTTTTTCTTCCGAGAGCGATAGCCGTTTAGCTTTGGCATAATTCTTTGCACCTTTAGCAATGAATGTATTGTATTGCGCCTCGCCCACTTGTTTTAATTTCTTTACCTGCGGAGCGATGTAGCGATAGAAATCTCCAGAGAGTTTCTTGATATCTTTTCGCATTTTCTTTCCCGACTCTGGAGCGAGGAGCATACCGGCCGCAACGCCCAAAACTGCTCCAACTAAGGCGCCTCCTAAAAGTTTTCCTCCATTTTTCCTTGTACTCTTTTTATTGATTGTTTTTTTGTTCATATTATTTTGTTTATTTCTTGGATGATTTTCCTCGACCTTTTCCACTATGCGTTGCTGAATGTTTTTTTAGAAAATAAGAAATCATCGGCAAATTTGAAAACCTATCTATAATGGAGCTTATCTGTTCACCCATTTCGCTCGAGGCATTATTAAGATTGCGAGAAAGTCCTTCAAGTTCCTTGGCTATACGTATTAGATGATGCGTAACAATTACACACGAGACGCCGATTGTGATAACTGCCGCAGACGCAGTAAAATAAAAAACTGTTTCTACAAAAATGAGAGTTGTTTCCACATTAATAAAGCCGCTAAAGAGTCTGAATTATTGCGGCTCGCTATCAAATGCACAACGTGTTACGCTAAAGATGACTATTCCGTCCTTACGCAACACAGTTGCAATGTAATATAGACGTAATGAGAATTGCCATATCCACCATAGCTAAATAGCCTGGAATATGGATATATCCTCATTACTACAGTTATGCTGTAATAATTGTGTAATGAATACGACTTAGCTTACGATGACCCCGAAAGAGAAAACGCAACAACAAGTAATATTGACCGTAGCACATCATGATTACCAGAAGGGGTTAAATTTACATGCATTTTTAAAGGTAAACAACCACGAGCTTGGTGAAGACTTGGTGCAGGATACATTCATGAAAACGTGGAGTTATCTTGTTAGGGGAGGAAAGATTGATATTATGAAAGCTTTTCTATATCACGTCCTCAATAACCTTGTCGTTGATGAATATCGAAAGCGTAAAACGGTTTCACTAGACGTCCTCCTAGAAAAAGGTTTTGAGCCGAGTGGCGGTGATTCTAGGCGTTTTTTCAATATCTTAGATGGAAAAGGTGCGCTTCTCTTAATTGGGCGCCTTACCCCAAAATATCAAAAGGTAATGCGTATGCGATACGTGCAAGATCTTTCACTTAAAGAAATCTCTCTCATCACTGGACAATCAAAAAATACTATCGCCGTACAAGTGCATCGAGGACTCGAGAAACTTAAATTGTTATATAACGTCGTGTAGGCAATGGAGGGTGCGTTAGTTTTAATCGGAAATTTTTAGATCCGTTTTTGTTCTGTAAATAAACAAAATTATTGGTTTACGGGAGACGCCTCTGTTGGCTTTATACCGCTATCGGTAGGAAATGAGTTTGTGGGTGGCTGAATGGGCAATTGGTCACCAGGCAGCACCTTTTTTAAGAAATCTCCAGACGGAGTGGGGTTGGAAGCGCCATCTCCGCCAATCGAAAAGGGTGACGCTTTCTGGATTTCGTTCAGACGTCTCTCTTCGTTTAGCATATTGGGTGATTGAAATGGCATAGGGAATTTGGCTCTATCGAGCCCATCGGCCGGTTGTTGTGGCTGCTCTTGCTTCTGTTGTAACTGTTGAAATTTACGAAACTGTTCTGGCAACTCACCATTCCCAGTTGGCTGAGGCTGTCTTAATGAGTCGGGTTGTTGGTTCTGTTGAAACTTCTGAAGCTCACGAAAAATTTCTGGCAATTTCTCTGGTTGACCAGACTGTCCAGGCTGTCCATTTTCGAACTGTTTATTTTCCCCATCATTATTTTCAAACTCCTTAGTTGTAGGATTTAATTTCTGCTCCTGTGGGCGAAACTGTTCAAAACATGGCTTTATTCTGTCTTTAATATCCGCCATAGAACCGCTTGTTCCAGAGGCAACTTTATCAAAATCGTCACCAAGTTTTTCTTTGAAACAGGTTGCTATTTCAGGCGGGGCGGTACGCAAAAAATTCTGGAAATTGTTTTGAGAATTGTTGTCTTGAGGCTGACCCTGTTCATTTTTCCTATCTTGATTATCACCACCTTGAATTTCGAATTGTTGAGAACAAATTCTGAAAGTATCGGCTACTTCTGGTGTTGCATCTGTGTTGCCTGATTTAATTGATTCTAATTTATCCCCTAATTTTTCTTTAAGACAGACTTGGATTTGTTGCGGAGCGTTTTTAAAAATTTCCGTTGAGTCTCCCCTTTGACCAAATTTCTCAAAGCATCCCTTCACCCTGTCTCCAATCTCCTGACCAGGGGTTAATTTTCCCGACTGAATATCCGCTATTATATTTTCTCCTAGACTAGATGTAAGACACTGCGCAACTTCTGCGGGAGCATTTTCAAGACCACTCTTCAGCCTAACAAATCCATCTTTAGCTTCGTTAACTTTTTCTTGTGATATAAAACCGTTGTCAACCGCGAATTTATAACATTCGTCGTGATGAGTCTGATCAGCGCAATATGCCTTACAAGTCGCATCAGAAGTACATCCGCCAGGACCATTTCCTCTAGATTTTCTTATATTCTCCGCCTCTCCCGGTTTTATAAATCCTGCCTTTTCGGCAAATGTTACACATTCATCGCGATTGGCATCATTTTTACAATAGGTTTCACATTCGTTTTTATTCTTACATCCGCCAGGAGTTTCTCCCTTAGCGATAATCTCGGACATTTTCTGCATTTGTTCATCGCTTGGCCTATTATCACCTTCTCTTTTTTCAAGACCAGCGTTCTTAGCAAAGCTTGAGCACTCTTTTACATTATTGAAATCAGAACAATAAGTCTCGCAAGTTTCTTTTGATGTGCAATTTCCAGGTAATTTACCCCCACTCTTAATGTATGTGGATATTTTTTTGCCATCCTCCGTCTGATTATCTTTAACACCATGGCTCTCTGCGAAATTTATACAAGTTTCTAAATTAGCAACGTTTTCACAAAAAGCTCTACATTCTGTCGGAGATTTACATCCACCTGGACCAGTCCCTTTTTGCAAGTTGTCTCTAAATTTTTCTGCCCTATCGGCCTCTTCCTTATTCATAAGACCATGGGCTTTCGCAAAAGCTATACAAGACGGCATGTTTGCGGAATCATCACAATATTTCCTACAAGACTCTTTATCCGTACAACTACCCAATTCCTTAATTGGGAATGTTATTCCAGATTCCGATGGAGGTATTACGTCGGTTTGCGCATAGGCAATAATTGCAAAACTGCTAACTAAACTTCCAGAGATTATCGCAAGAGGTATTATTAATTGTTGAACTAATTTGTTTTTAGTCATTATTGAAATGGATTTTTATAGACTTCTTCGATTGGATTTGGAACTGATGTAACGGCGCCAGGCAATTTATCGCCGATTGGATTTTGCGCTTTATTATATAATTCGCTCCCCAAGTCGGCTTTCTTTGTCTCTTCCTCTGTAAGCGGAGTTACTTTTGTCTCTTCAGAAACCTTAGTTTGACTATTCTGCCAAACAAAATATCCTGCCGTAGTAACTGCAACAACTCCCAATATAACGACTAAAAGTAAATTCGGTTTTGACTGAATCGTTGTATCCATCTTTCCAAATTGTAGCATTTTTATTAGAATCATTTGAGTCATCTGTTGATAAGCTCGGCCCTCGACAGAGACGCACCCATAACTTCCTCCTACGCTCAAGCGAAATTGAGCTTCGAAGGACAAGCAGATTAATATACACGATTTGCCTGCTCTTCGAAGCTTCGATAATATTTCGAAGCGAAGTAGAGCACCCATAGCTCAATCGGCAGAGCAGCTCCCTCTTAAGGAGACGGTTCAAGGTTCGATTCCTTGTGGGTGCACCAGATGAATTCAAAAATGGTAATCATCAAAGTTGGCGGTTCGCTTATAGTACCTGCTGACATTAACAAAAAATACCTTAAAGATTTTGTTTCGATAATTAAAAAACACACTAAACGTGGCAAGAAATTTATTGTAATTGCCGGTGGTGGTTATACAGCCAGGTGGTATCGAGATGCTGCTAAGGTTATGGGTGTCAAAGATGAATTAGATTTACACTGGGTAGGAACAATTGCCACCCGTCTTAATGCTGAACTTTTAAGAACGGTTTTTGGCAAATTGGCATATAAACGAAGTTATTACGATTTATCAGAGAAAATTAATTGGCGAACATCGGTCTTAGTTGCTGGTGGAAATAAACCAGGCGCTTCAACAGATCTTCAAGCCGTTCTAATGGCCAAAAAAATTAAAGATAAATCGATAATTAATATGACTAACGTCGACAGCCTTTATACGAAAGACCCTCGTAAATACCACAATGCTAAGCCAATAAAAGAAATATCGTGGAAAGATTATAGGACTATGTTTGGGAATCCTACCAAACATTTGCCTGGCCAAAATATTCCTATCGACGCTGTAGCAGCTATAGAATCTCAAAAAATACATTTAGAAACTTTCTATATTGGAGGTAAAAACTTAAAAAACTTAGATAACCTACTTTCGGGTAAATCTTGGAAAGGAACTAGAATATATTAGTGGCGTATATGACCTTATCTTTTTTAGGAATACTGCACATTACTTATTTATCTTGAAAACGAAAAAACCCGCAGGAAAACTTTTTCGCTACGGGCCTGAGGTCGAGAGACATTCTCCCACCTCACAAACGACGATCTTCAGTACGTGTCGGGGTTTTTGATCTCGATGATTACTCCCGCCACGGCGATGCCGACGCACCAGATCACGACCGAGGCGACGAACGCGATCACGACCGCCGCGATGGCCTCCAGAGGACCATGGCTGAAGAGCATGCCGACGAAGACTCCTCCCAGGAAGGACGCGAACGATTCGAGTGGGTCTGGGCCTTCTTCCCCATGGTAGTGGAGCGTCAGGAAAAGCACGTAGCCAGCCACGAGACCCGAGAGGGTCAGCTCCCAGACCACGTCGTTCCAGTGCATCCCACTTACCGCGATGAGTGCCACCGTCCAGCAAGCCACAAGCAACTGGGTTACGAGCTTGAGCCATGCAGGCATCCGTATCACCTCCTTTCTGCATTGTCACTCCATGTGAAGTGGATGTGACTAGCGTTTCAGAAACCAGTTATCTGCTTTCCAAAACGCCAGTTACATCCAGAGTAAAAGAACTATTACTATCTTAATAACTCAAAAGTTGGGATTAGGCAAGAAATGGGGGGGTATAACAACAGACCACTGTCTGATTTCCCCTATCCAGATATTTAAGATACTGATTGTAGGGGCTAACCAACTATTCTTTTGATAACAATGATTGGTCCTCCTCGAGAGATGGGTCCTTCCAGAGGTTCTTCCTTAACTTCTCCTTTTTCAACAATTGGTTTCTCTTGAATCCTTTCTGATTTTGCGTGAATAATTTTTCCGTTTCCTATGTAAAGCATTACGTGTCCTATCCCCTCTGGAAAGCTGGCATTATAATGGCCACGCTCACCGCGAAGAAAGATTAAATCACCAAATTCAAGATTATCTTTCGTTACCTCTTCTCCTTCTACAGCCTGCTCAATAGTGCTTCTTGGCAGTTCTATTCCAACTTGTAGAAATATATATTTAACAAATCCAGAACAATCAAAAAATTCTGGAGCCTCCTTCATTTGAGCGCCATATTTGTATGGAACCCCAATTAAGCTTTTTGCTACAGCGATGAGCTTCTCAATTTTTTCTTCTCTTACCATAAAGTAATTATAATGTAATTGGTGATTAAATTAACCTTAAATACTCCCATTCAAGAAATTCATGGGATTGGGCCGCGCTTTTTGACTAAATTTGGTAAATTAGGAATCCTTACTATTAAAGATTTGCTTTGGCACTTTCCTAATCGATATGAAGATTGGAGTGAAACCGCAACTATAGAAGAACTTGTAGAAGGAGATGAAAAAACTATCCAAACAGAAGTGCAAAAAATTTCAATAGCGAGATCTTGGAGAAAAAGAATGATTATAGTCGAGGCGACCTGTTCTGATGAAACGGGATCCATAAAAGCAGTTTGGTTTAACCAGCCATATATTGGAAATATTCTTAAAGAGGGTTCTTTAGTAAATTTGTCTGGGAAAATTTCCTATAAGAATGGAAAGTTATATCTCTCCAATCCCGCCTATGAACTTATAACCGAAAGAAATAAAGACAATACTAAGCACACCGGCAGGCTCGTTCCAATTTATCCAGAAACAAAAGGAATTACGTCAAAAGGAATTAGATTAATACTTTATTCAGTCTTAGAGAATATAGAAAAAATAAAAGAGTTTATTCCAAATGAGATTTTGGAGGAATTTAACTTCCCTGAAGTAAATGAAAGTTTGCGAATGATTCATATGCCAGAAAATCAAGAAGAAGCTGATTTTGCTTTTAAAAGATTTTCCTTTGAAGAATTATTTCTCTTGCAAATAAGAAATTTGTTACAAAAAGTGGAGAATTCCAAGGTATTATCAAAGAAAGTAAATATTGATAGAAATTCTTTAGATAAAACTTTAAGCGACTTACCTTTTCATTTAACCAACTCTCAACAAAAATCTTTATCTGAAATTTTAGGTGATCTTGAAGGAGACCATCCAATGAATAGACTCTTACAAGGCGACGTTGGTTCTGGGAAAACAATTATTGTTGGATTAGCGGCAGTTCTTACTGCAAACCAATATCAGGTTGCATTTATGGCGCCAACTGAAATATTAGCAAGGCAGCACTACGCAACAATGACAAAGTTTTTTGGGAGTTTTACAAAATGTATAGCCTTACTTTTATCAAAAGATTGTAAAAAGTTTTTGGGCGATGGACTTGAAATGGATGTTAAAAAAACTGCGCTTACTAAAGATATATCTCTCGGAAAAATCGGAATAGTAATAGGGACACACGCATTGATACAAAAAACCATTAAGTTTAAAAAACTTGGACTTGTGATAGTTGATGAGCAACACAGATTCGGCGTCTCCCAAAGAGCGAACTTATTAGGTCAAACTCTTGATTCAGAAAACGGCCATCCTCACTTTCTATCAATGTCCGCAACACCAATACCAAGAACTCTCATGCTCTCAATCTTTGGCGATTTAGATTTATCAATAATAGAAGGTTTGCCAAGTGGGAGAAAACCAATAATTACAAAAATAATTGATACAAAAAATCGCGATAAAGCGTATGCCTTCATAAGAGGACAAGTTAGACATGGAAGACAAGTTTTTGTAGTGTGTCCACGAATAGAAAAAGTTGAAGAAGAGTCATCATATGCGGCTCTACAAATTTTGGAAATAAAAGCCGTGAAAGAAGAATATGAAAAATTGTCTAAAAAAGTTTTTCCAGATTTACGCGTTGGAATACTCCACGGAAAAATGCCCACCAAAGGCGGAAAAAGCAAAGAAGAAGCGATGTCAGATTTCGCAAATGGAAAAACTGATATATTGGTCACGACATCGGTTGTTGAAGTTGGTGTCGATGTTCCAAACGCCACGATAATGATGATTGAGGGTTCAGAAAGGTTTGGCCTTGCTCAACTTTATCAATTTAGAGGAAGGGTTGGTCGCGCCGAACACCAATCTTTTTGTTTCTTGTTTACCGAATCTGATTCAAACAAAACTCACGATAGACTAAATGCGCTTTTGACAGCAAAAAATGGTTTCGAACTTGCAGAGAGGGATTTGGAATTCCGAGGTCCCGGAGAGTTCCTTGGCGAGAGCCAAACCGGCTTGCCTGATGTAGCTATGAAAGCACTTCAGAGCCCAGAGTTAATCCATGATTCGAGAATTGCCGCCGAAAAAATTATTGGTGGGGACGCTTCGCTCAAAGAGTTTCCCTTGCTTAGAGAAAAATTAAAAGAGTTTCAGCAAGAAGTTCACCTGGAATAAATTATTGCTATATACTTAACAATAAGATGTCTTTACAAATTCTGGGGTTAATCGCGGGCGCGCTTACGGTAGGAGCTTCACTGCCACAAATTTTAAAAATCGCGAGGAGTAAAAAGACGGATGAGCTTTCTTTACCAGCCTATATAATTTTGAATATAGGAATTTTCATTTGGATTCTCTACGGCTTTCTTACCAATCAGATAGCGCTCATTATCCCCAATATAATATTCCAGATTTTTAACCTTATAATTCTTTTCTTTAAGATTAAGTACGGTTAAAAACTTATTATTGTCTAGAAACATCTAAATCACTTCTTGTTTTAGGAGTTGGCCAGAAGCCAAGTCTAGACTTTCCACCTAACATAAGTCTCGTATGTGCCTCAAGTCCAGGAATAGCTCCGAAGATTATTAATGTAAACGGAAGTAAAACCCATTGAACAATATATATAAGGTAATGCCATGGCCTAAACCAATTTGGTTTCGGTGGCAGAAGAACAATACTAACGAAAATTAAACTTATTATTCCGATTGAAGTAAGTATCATTATGTCTCTCGTAATTTCTGGAAGTGAATATGAAAGAACTGTTAGATTAAATTTTTGGCCTCCCAAAGCAACCGGCAACCAACCAAGAGCAAAAATTAATATGGCACTGGTCGCCCATTCCCAACACAGTTGGATATTATATAAAGACCATTTAATTTTTTCTCTCAAAGGAATAATTTTGTTTTTCGAAAAACCGTTGAGAAGATATGGAATGTTTTCGGCCCCCCAACCCCATCGTCTTTGCTGTTTGTAGATGTTGACCATACTTTGCCAAAAAGTCGGAGCAACATTCGAATCCATCGATACCGGATATCCTAAAGCAACGGCTCTCCAATCACCATTATAATGAAGGTATAGTTGCCAAAAGATTATTGAGTCCTCTGATACATGGGTTACACTCCAGAAACCGATTTCGACAAGCGCCTTAAATGGAGTTGAATGAGAAGAAAATGTAACAAGTTTATCGGGCCTCATTTGGTTCATAATTTGCGAAGAACTAATTGAAAAAGCGACAACCCTCGCAATAGCTGAAGCTTTATAAATATCGTTTATATAAAGCGGTATCGGCTGATAACTCGATCTTTGAGGGAAAGGCGTTGTTAAAAATATATAAGATAATCTCCCAAAATATTCGGGGAAAATTTGCGTATCAACATCAAAAACAGAAACTAATATGTTTTCGTATGGAATATTTAATGGGTCTATTATTAATCTCTTAGCCTCCTTGCCTGCCCAGGTTTCGTTTGATCCTTTACCATGAATTTCGCCTTCCAAGTTTGATGGATGTGTTGTTATGAGAAATTTATGAAATTTGTTCCCGAATTCTTGCTCAATTTTTTTGGCAATACCTTGAGCTTCATCCCCCGCTCTTTCTTCAGTTGCGAGAACCACAATAAATTTATTTAGATCGTAATTCGCTTTTGATAATGATTCGAAAGTTTCTTTAACCAAACTGTGTGGCTCCTTGTACATTGGAAATATAATTAGGTGGTAAATATCGCCAAATGGTTTATTAATCTCTTTTAGCTGGTCGAGCCAATTAATTTTTAAATTCTTTTGCATCTCCGAAAAACCAGATTGGATATGAAGAATGAAGTGAATTGTTTTGAGTAACCAATAAACGTCAAAAAGAATTATAAAAACCGCCACATAACTTGGCGCTAAATATGAAAATACGACCATCGAGATAAATGTGGCCCAGTCTAGGGCACCCGGCACTATTTCAAGAAACCGATAATAAGACATATCGAGAAGAGTATATAAATAGAGCTGCTAAAAAGGCAAATTAGTAAGGTATCCGTCAATCGAAAACGGACCGCTACCAGAAACTAAAAGCATTAATGCAATAACTAAAAGCGACAAATCAAATTCATATCCTCCAACAAATCCATTTCCTTTTTTAATTTTCCAAAATGTTGCAACAAGCATCTCAATAGCAAATAACAATGCTAGTGTTTGTACAAAAGCTCCGAGTATTAAGGCTATTCCGCCAAAAAATTCTAAAAGCGCAATGGATGGACCGAAAAAATTTCCAGGCTTAAATCCCATCATTTCAAAATTCTGAGAAGTCTGTTTCAAATCTTTGATTTTTGGTAGTCCGTGGACAAGAAATGCAAAACCTAAGAAAACTCTTAGAATAAGAATCCCCCAATCGTTCCATATATAGAGTAGGTTGAACATAAAAATCGTTGCCTTTTCTTAAAAGTGTCTCTATTATAACATATCCGTGAGGCCCTATCGTCTAGCGGTTAGGACATCAGGTTTTCATCCTGATAACAGGGGTTCGACTCCCCTTGGGGCTACACGAATTATTTTCAGAAATAAAAAATCCCCCACTCCTCCCAGTGGGATTTTTAGTTCCACTGGGATGAATGAGGGTTACACTCAGCTCGTTCGCGGTTCGTTCATCCAGAGGAAGAACGGACCGAGCAGCATGCTGGTGAGGCTGACGAAGATGTAGTACGGGACGAGCGGCATCCTCGCCATGGTCTCCGATGCCAGAACTGCGATGGCCACCATGGAGAGGAGAACCCCACATCCTCCAATGGTGAGAAACCACGAGATCCCCCTGACTTGCTTGTAACTCAATGACCTGGTCATCTTCAGACCCCTTTCATATTCGCGGATTTAGCTACCAAGCTTTGCTAACCAAGTCGGCGAATACAAATAATTAAAGAACTTTCTGATTCGAAACATAACATAAATTATCTAAATTGTCAATGATTGCTTTATGATAGGCATTCCAGCTTCCACCTCCTTATCTCCTTTATCCATGTGTTTAAAATCTTAATACTAGGGGCTACTGAGTTTAATTAAAGTTTATTGAAAAAATAATCCCTCACCGCCTCGGCGGGAGGTGTTCCCGCCAGAGGCGCGTGAGGGTGATTGGGGTTGCCCGAGTCCCCGATTTCCGGACGCTAAGGTACTGGTCGCGCGGCAGGTGTCGCCGCCGTCGGCCTAGCTCGCCGAGAAGGAGCTCGTCTTCCTGAATACCGGTGCGCGCCTGCGTTTGAGCATCCGCTACCTCCTCTGCTAGGATCCTTTTTCTTATAGCATAGTACTTAAAATTAGTCAATAGGTTGGATTACTTTAGTTAGTTTATTAGAAACAAAAAAGACCCTCAAGTCTTACCTTTGGGTCTCGAGGCCAGGGACGATTCCCTGCCTCACTTTGCTTGCGGCTCAGGATCTCGTCTTGATTCGCTCAAGCCCTGCGATCATCTCCGGAAGGTGCCGCTCGGGGAAGTCCGTGTCCATCACGATCTTGCACAGCGCGATGAGCGGAAGTTCCGAACCCTGTTCCGCGTGAGCTGCGATCGCTTCGACCAGCGTCTTGTGAATTGGTCGCCTTGAAGTCATCGCCACTTTCCTCCTTGCGCCTTGTAGAACGCACAACTGCAAAGAGTGCAACCGCGGCTTCCGTTTCTGGTGTGAAGTGCGTAGCCGTGAGTACACCTGCAGTCAGGTCTCTTCGAACGCTTACGCGAGATGTACTTTGCAGCCACCTTTCTTTGTTCACCACTTTCTTATTATTCTCCGATTTAGATACCAAATATTGATAAACAAATCGGAGAATATAAGTGATTAAAAGAACTATTAATACATTCATATAATGAACAAGCTAAGTTGTCAATAATTGTTTCTACTCTTTCCCCTATATCAATTCTTATAAAGCCTGGTTCCAATTTTGTTTCAATATGGCTAAAGTGTTTTATAATTAAAGACTGATAAAGTAAGTATTGTTTTTTTGTTTAAAGTCCAATCTATTAAAAACGTTAAGATTTTGAACCGACCCGCCTGGGCTAAAGATGGCGTTATGTCGGCTTCAGTATTCCGCGATGGCGTAAGGAAACTAGTTATCGGCCGTGGTTTTGAACATGACTCTAACAGCCAAGTAGATAAATCTTTTCTTTTTAAGGCTATCCTAGAAAAAACTGATAAATTCAAATTAGACATCTCTCCTTTTATTAAACTTAGCGGCAGGGAGGTCGAGGTTTCTGATCCGACCGTAATCCATAATTCTAATTTGTATAACAATAAAACCGTCGTACTATACAGCGTCGGAACTCCAATTGGACAAAATGTTACTACAAATATAGCTATGTCTCCATTGAATAAACCGAGTGTTCGAAAAACGTTAATTAATGCTAGTAGATTAAAATGGTTCCATCATCCTATAGACAAAGTTAAAGAACCAGAAATTCTTGGTAGCCATTTTTTCTATGAGTTTGGCGACGGCACTAACTCTAGGATTGCTGTTGCTAGATTAAACAAAGACGGTTCGCTTTCTAAGCACAAACTATTTTTAAATATCAGATCCGGCTTCTGGGATTCAGATCACGTATCAACTGGTCCAATCATACCGCTGGGAAATAATAGAGCTATTATGATTTATAACGGTATGAGGAAAAAAGTTTGGTCTATTGGCATACTGATTTTTGATACTAAGAAATTAAAAATTATAAACCGTAGTAATAAACCGTTTATTACTCCTACTAAAAAGATGGGACCACATAATCAAAGAATAGCTTTTGCGTCATCGGCAATAATAGAGAAAGATAAAATTTTTCTTTATTACCATGAAGCCGATGAGTCTATAAAGGTTGCAACTATAAAGTTTGCTTGACTCTTATTGCACTGCAAAATTAGTTAATAAGAATCTTAGAAACGCAAAATGCGACCTTCACGGAGTCGCCCCGGATGCACAATGCATCAAGAAAAGAACTTTTGGTCCCCCAAGGCGGGTGGGGGACCAATTACCACCCTCCTCCACGTTGGCAGCGTGGGATTAGGGGATAACTGGCACCCACCGGACCTGGGGGTGCGAGAAAGGAACGCGCGGGCTGGTTGTAGCTACTTCGGCTGGGTGGTCGTGGTGTCGTGCCAGAACCTGCGCATCTGCGAAGACCCTCCTTCCCATTAGGCTCCGTTACAATAATAGCAAAACGCTATACGTTTTTCAACAAAGGAATTTCTTTAACCCTCTCCCATTTTTCTGGCCTATCATCGCTTTTGTAAATAAAAATGCTTTTAGCCTCGAATTCGATATTCAATTTATTTCCTATACTGGAAACGATTTTCTCTTTTACGCTCATTGGAATATTTTCTCCATACATCAAGCTCAAATGTGGTTTAAATTTTAAATCGTTTTCTATATTAAAAATCTCTTTAGCTAAAGAGTTTGTTTTCATTATTTCTGGGGACTCTTCAATGTCTACAAAAAGTGAACGAAAATAAGTGTCCTCATATCCAAAACTAGATAACTTCACCGTGAATGGTTTTATAAGGCTTGCTAGCTTTTCTGTCTTAGAAATAATTTCCTCTTCGTCCCTCACAATATCTTCTACGAGTGAAATGTGTGGTTCAAAGACAGGGGTTAGATATTGTTTTGATAACGTATAAATAAAATCGGCTAACTTTTTATGAACGTCGCCAGAGGGCATAAACCAAATAGAATATCTATTCATTTGTGGTAAGAAGTATTGAGCCCATAACTCTATATTATCATCTATTTACCTCTGTTATAATCAAGCTAAATGCTTTATTGGATTATTTTGATAATTGCAACAGCAATCACGTCAACCGTTTTTTATACTAAGAGCAGATATACTGGAACAAAAAAAGTTTTGGGGCTTTATTCTGCTCAATTTTTTAACCTGTTTATAGGAATGCCTATAGTAATGGTGTCCGTTATAAATATAGTACTAGGGGTTGCAAGTCGACCAGAAGTTCAAAATTTATTTACATCTACAAGTGTAATATTATCTTTCATAATAGCTTCATTAATTTCTACTGGAATAGGTATTGCTATTCACTCTACTTCAACCAGCGTTTATGAGGCCTTCCAAAAAAGTGAACACAATGATAAGGCGTATCTAACCAACGAAGTTTTTCATAAATATCTTAGTCACGAATTTGCGAATGTTGGAGCAATTTGTTTGATTATATTTATAGGAATCCTGGAAGTAAATCATCCCGCGCCAAATCCTATTTTCTCTTTGGGAATAGCAGAATTATTTGGCCTATTAATAGGCGCGATAACTTCTTTCTCAATTATTCAGGGAACTTATGTTGGATTAAGTTTACTAACATCATTTTGGAGAAGCTTGCTTATGTCAGTGGCTATGTTTCCAATTTATGGTTTTGAAAACCTCCAAAATCACCCACTAAGCGTGGCAATGCTCACAAGCGTTACTTTAATATTTATTTTGCTTCTACTCTTTTCTTTAGCAATACTCTTTACAGAAGGACCTAAAAAGAAATTAATCAAAATTCTTTTTCCGAAAGAACACCAAGTAAGAAAATTGTTTCATATGTAATGACTATAAAAAGATTTTTCTGTATATCGCTTCCTTACATTATCAGTTTAATTTTTATTTCCGCTATTGATAGATCTGCAAATATAGATTTATTTGGAATTTTGGTTAGAACAATTATCTCAGGAACTGTCCTGCTTTTATTTTTTGCTTTTCTCTATTCAATCTGGCTAGACAACAAAAAGATTGGATCCGACATGAAGTTGTCAGATTGGATAACTGATTATGCCCACCTAATAAAGGGTGCTACTTTAATGTTTTTATATCGCAAACCGCCAAGTCATTATTTAAATTATATTCTTGAAGGAAAAGTTCCGGTCATAATTTTACCGGGGATATTTGGCACCTGGTCATTTCTCAAACCATTAGGAGACAAGATCTCATTAGAGGGTCATCCTGTCTATATAGTTCCGAAGTTGGGTATAAACATTTCTGATATTCCGTCATCGGCAAAAAGGGTAAGAGAATTGATTGATGAAGAAAATTTTAAAAATGTTGTTATCATAGCCCACAGCAAAGGCGGTCTAATAGCAAAATATATGCTTGCTTACGACAACAAAGATAATTGCATAAAGGGACTTGTTTCTATTGCAACTCCTTTTTCTGGGTCAGCAATGGCAGAGCTTTTACCGTTCTCGCCACTAAGAGAATTAACCCACAACAGCGATGTGGTTAAACGACTTATTGGACAAGTCTCGGTAAATAAAAGAATAATTTCGATTTCCCCATCGGCAGATAATGCAGTTTGGTCAAAAGAAGGCAGTTTCTTGGAGGGGGCACTGGACAACATAACGGTTTCGGCTAAAGGGCATCACAAAATAATCTATGAGAAGAGAATTGTCGATGAAGTTATAAACTCTATTGATAGATTATCTAAAATTGAGATGGATTAACCCGCATGTTGATACTTGCAATCGAGACATCTTGCGATGAGACAGCGATTTCTATAGTTAAAGCAACTGGAAAGAAAATCCCTAAGTTTGAGGTTTTAGAAAACTCTATCTCCTCACAAATAAAAATCCACAGACCTTTCGGAGGCGTTGTCCCAAGCCTTGCTAAGCGCGAACATATTAAAAATCTGCCAATAGTTTTAAGGAGAACTCTCGGCAAAAATTATGCAATGAAAGATATTGACTTAATAGCTGTAACTTCCGGTCCGGGACTCGAGCCTGCGCTTTGGACTGGAATAAATTTCGCTGAAGAATTGGCGGAAAAATATAAAAAACCCTTGCTTGGAGTTAATCACTTGGAAGGTCATATGTATTCGCCGTTAATTGGGCTAAATGCGAGATCAATATATCCAGCGGTTGGACTCATAATAAGCGGGGGGCACACAATTATCGTAATTCAAAAAACATTAACTTCTTGGGAGAAAATTGGAGAAACAAGAGACGATGCGATCGGTGAAGCCTATGACAAGGTGGCGCGCCTTTTGAAACTCCCCTATCCTGGAGGACCGGAAATAGAAAAAATGGCGTTAAAAGGAAATGGTGATGCAATAAATTTTCCAAGACCGATGATTAACTCAAAAAATTATGATTTTAGTTTCTCGGGCCTAAAAACCGCTATTCTATATTATCTTCGTGATAACCCAAAATATAATAGAGCGGATGTTGCAGCATCTTTCCAAAAAGCGGCTATCGAAACAATTGTTAAAAAAGCGACTCGTGGAGCAGTGGACTATAAAGCTAAAACGATTTATATAGGCGGAGGCGTTGCTGCCAATATTGCGTTAAGAACACTACTTAAAAATGAAGCTAAAAAAATAAAGGTTAAGTTTTTAATTCCCGGCAAGGGACTTAGCACGGATAATGGAGCGATGATTGCGGTAGCGGCTTACATTAATTTGATAAATAATAAATCTCATCCCTCAAATACGAAATTAGAGGCTGACTCTAACTTAAATCTCTAATATTCTCTATAATCTTAATAATGGAGCCAAGGTATGACCACACATCTATTGAGAAGAAAATTTATGAGATTTGGCAAAAATCCGGGTTTTTTAATCCAGATGTTTGCGTTGAAAAAGGGGTTACTAAAAAATCTGCTAAATCTTTTTCAATAGTTTTGCCTCCACCGAATGTTACGGGAACCTTACATATGGGTCACGCCGCTATGCTTGCAATTGAGGACATTATGATTCGTTATGCAAGAATGAAGGGCCTTAAAACGCTTTGGCTTCCCGGAACAGACCACGCCGCAATCGCAACCCAAGCAAAAGTAGAAGATATTTTATCTAAGAAAGAAGGTAAAACAAAATATGATCTTGGACGAGAAGGATTTTTGAAACGAGTTCAAGATTTTGCAAAAGAAAGTCACGACACGATAATTAATCAAATAGAAAGAATGGGTGCTTCTGTTGACTGGAGTAGAGAGGCATATACATTGGACGAAAAAAGGAGTTTAGCCGTAAGGACGACCTTTAGAGAAATGTATGAGGCCGGTCTTATATATAGAGGAAATAGAATAATTAACTGGGACCCAAAAGGAAGAACGACTATCTCTGACGATGAAGTAGAGCACAAAGCGGTTAAGGGGAAGCTTTATACATTTAAGTACTCAAAAGACTTTCCGATATCAATAGCCACGACCAGACCAGAAACAAAATTGGGAGACACCGCTGTTGCTGTTAATCCAAACGACAAAAGATATAAAGCTTATATAGGAAAAGAATACGATGTAAGTTTTGTTGGCGTACCATTAAAAATAAAAATTGTTGCTGACAAAGAAATTGATATGAAATTCGGCACTGGCGCAGTTGGAGTTACTCCGGCGCATAGTTTTGCAGACTGGGACATTGCCCAAAGACACAATCTTCCATTGGTTCAAGTTATAGATGAGCGGGCACGGATGATAATTGATAATCTAGATTTTAAAGACAAAAAAACATTAGAAGCGAGAGAGATAATTGTTGAGAAATTGAAATCGCAGGAGCTTTTAGAAAAAGAGGAAGAGATTGATCAAAACATCTCAATTGCCGAGAGAACTCACGGAATTATAGAACCCCTTCCAAAACTTCAGTGGTTTATTGACGTTAATAAACCGTTCACGGCAAAAATATCCAAAATTATCGGAATAAAAAGTGGAGACAAGACAACATTAAAGGAGTTAATGCGCAAGACCGTAAAGAACGGTCAGATTGATATACTTCCAAAAAGATTTGAGAAAGTTTATTTTCATTGGATAGAAAATCTGAGAGACTGGTGCATTAGTCGCCAACTATGGTTTGGTCACAGAATTCCTGTTTGGTACCATGAACCTATATGCGTCCCTATTCCTGGGCGAGAAAAAGAAATTGAAAAGTGTGAGGAAATTGTGGTTGGACAAAAAATAGAGAAATGTCCTCACTGTAATGCTAAGTTCGTTCAAGATGAAGATACATTAGATACTTGGTTCTCTGCGGGTCTTTGGACTTTCTCTACTTTAGGGTGGCCAGAAAAAACAGATGATATAAAAACGTTTCACCCAACAGATATTCTTGAGACTGGTTACGATATTCTTTTCTTTTGGGTAGCAAGAATGATTCTTATGACAGGATTTTTATTAGGAGATATTCCGTTCAAAAAAGTTTATTTACACGGACTTGTCCGAGACAATCAGGGACGAAAAATGAGCAAGTCTCTGGACAATATAATCGACCCATTAGACTTAATTGAAAAATATGGAGCTGATGCTACTCGCCTATCACTTATAATAGGCGCGGGGCCTGGAAATGATATGAAACTTTCAGAGGATAAAGTTAAGGGTTATAGAAATTTCACAACTAAAATATGGAATGCGTCGAGATTTGTAATTCTGAACTGCCAATCTGGAAAATCAAGAATCCAGCTAACTGTTAAAGATAGAAAGTATATAAAGAATCTAGATAGTATAAAGAAAAAAGTTGAGGGCTATATTGAAAAATACGATTTCAATAGGGCTGGAGAAACCTTATATCACTATTTTTGGCATGAATTTGCAGACAAAATAATAGAAGAGACTAAACCACGACTTTTGAGCGAAAATAAATCTGACAAAGAGTCCGCACAAAAAACACTTATAACGATTCTTACTGAATCTCTAAAAATGCTTCACCCATTTATGCCTTTTGTAACAGAAGAGATTTGGAGCCTTATCCCAGAAAAGAAAAATCTACTGATTGTTGAAAAGTGGTAAACGATCCATTAGTTTCCTTTGTTTTTGGAATATTGCCATCACTTTTTTGGCTATTCTTTTTCTTGCTAGAAGATAGAAAAAAACCAGAACCAAAGAAAATGATCTCTAAAGTTTTTATGGCTGGCGCAATCTTGGCCGGTGTTGCAGCATTTGCGCAAATTTATTTAAGAACTTTTACCATTAATTATTTTCCAGAATATTCCTTTGGTTCACTTGCTATATTTGCGTTTATTGAAGAGTTGGCTAAATTTTTGGCGGTTTATTTATTAGTCTACCGAACAAAGTTTTTTGACGAACCGATAGATGGAATGATTTATATGATAACAGCTGCAATGGGATTTGCCGCGCTTGAAAATATAATTTTCCTTTTTGGAACGACTGCTATTATCCAAACAACAATTTTAAGATTTGTAGGAGCGACACTTCTTCACGCAATGGCGTCAGCAATTTTAGGTTTTTATTTATCGAATAAAAAGTTGCTGCTTGGTTTTATTTTAGCAACTTTATTACACACAATATTTAATTTCACAATATTAAATATTCCTGGGAGTGAATTGTCTTCAATTTTGCTTTTAGTTATAGCTGGGTTTTTTGTATTTAATAATTTAAATATTGAAAAATCAAGGAAGCTTTAAAAAGTGTAAGCGGCTCCTCTGGTGGACGAGGAGCCGCTCTTCGTTGCGGGGGCTCTGCGGCGGCTGGGTCCACACGGATAACCCTCCGGCATTTTTAGCTTCACCTTGGGCGAGAAAGAATCAATTCCGCGATCTGCTGGTTGAAAAGGATAAGATCCCGTTCGTTCACACCAGCCTCAACGACCTCGTCGAAAAGCTTCATCAACACAGGCATGATCTGGTCGTCCAGATCACCGCCCTCCGGAGTCCACTTCGACAGCCGAGAGACGACCGCGACGGCTACGTACTCGATACGCTTCTTGAACGGCGGACCGACCGTTTTCTGTCCCAACCAGTTCACGATGATGTCGTCCGCCTTGTAACGATGAGCCTCGAGATCGCCCAGAGGCCCAATGCCGAACCTACGGAACTGCTTATCCACCTCTTCGTGCAGTTCCTGCCGCAGACGCTCCCCCTCAGGCGTCTGCCCGCTTCGCACTTCTCGTGCCTCCTTTCCATTCCCCTATTCACTTATGAGGAACTGCCCTAATTATCCAATAAGATAACTCTGAGTCAACGGTCTTAGCTATTTAGTAATTTGGTTAGTTTGGTTATAATTAATCAAATGGCAGACGACAAACAATCTAAAACTGGTATTTTAGAAAATACTGAAGGGCAACTTACAGTCGACGTTTATCAAACACCTGAGGCAATAATTGTTGAAGCGACACTAGCTGGAGTAAAATCGGGTGATCTAGACATCGATATAACCAGCGAATTGATTACGATAAAAGGTGAAAGGAAAAGAGATGTCGAAGTTTCTGACAGCGATTATTTTTATCAAGAATTGTTTTGGGGCAAGTTTTCAAGATTAATAATTCTTCCAGAGGAAATTGATACTAATAGCGCGGAATCTTCAATGAAAGATGGCGTACTTATAATAAAACTACCAAAATTAAAAAGGGAATCTGGAAGTAAAAAACTTCGAATTAAAACTGAATGATAATAGACCCCGCTAAATGCGGGGTCTATTTATTTTCAAGAATTTTAAAAGGGACGCGGGGCGGTCAAAATCCTTCGACCGCCCCACCCTCAAGCACCGCCTCGACCAATCGGCCGAGGAGGTATTCGCATTTTTCGAAGAACGCTCGCATCGTACACTCCCTTCCACGCACGAGTTAGTTAATTTATAGGATTTATAAACAAGAAGGTCAAATTCTGGTGCCCAGGGTGGGAGTCGAACCCACAAACCCTTTCGGGTCAAGGATTTTAAGTCCTCTGCGTAAACCATTCCGCCACCCGGGCAGTTACCCTACTTTAACAGATGATCAATGAATTTCTCAAGAGGAGTTCGCCAGTCTACCTCCAATTGAGAATACAACAGTTTAATTAACTTCTCTTTCTGAGCGTTTAATCTTCTTTTACTAAGCTGAGCAAGCTTTCGGAATATCCGTCTGTCCTGGGCTTTATCCAAAACATATGGTGTTCTTGGTTTAGGTGGAAATTTCATGGGAGGCCACGATGGGACTTGCACCCATGAATGGCGGTTTTGCAGACCGCTGTGTTAGCTACTTCACCACGTGGCCATTACTACTTGCCCATCCAACAGAGCCTGTTGGATGGGCAGTACAATTAGTCTACCCCCACACCAAAAGAGTAATCAAGCGACTTAGTAATAAATCACCGCTTTGGTGTGGGGGTCTATTTTTTTAATAACAATTTTTCAACCTCCGCCGCTTTGGCTAATCCATAATCGATATGAAACTCTATTCGCGGTATCGGCTTAATATTCAATTTTCTATTTAATAAGAACTGAAGATGTCCGGCAGATTTTGTTAAAATTTTAATTATGTTTTCGCTAGAGCTTGTAGGTATAACGCTTATATTTATTTTTGCGTGTTCAAGATCATCAGTCACTTGAACATTGCTAATGGTAACGAAGTCGCCAAATGGAAGATCCATTTCTTTGATTATTATTTTCCCTAACTGCTCTTGTATTAAGCCGCTTATCCTAAGCGGACGAAAAGTTTTCATTAAACTAAAGACTTAATAATATCTCTCGGGCTAATTTTAACATCGCTATCAATCAAAATTCCACACTCATTACCAGCAACGACTTCCGATATATCTTTCTTGCCTTCCTGAAGATTAACTATCTTTCCAATTCCCAAAATTTTATCCCCTCTAATAATTTGTATTTCAGAACCATTTTTTACTAACCCGTCTATAACTTTGCCACCGATAATTTGACGATTATCCACGCCACCGAATATTTTTAAGACTTGTAGACTGCCATTTATCTCTGGTCCGATTTTTTCCTTAAGGTAGCTTTCTAATTCTTCTACTAATTTGTAGATGATGTCTGATGAGAAGATTTTAATACTATGTATTCTTGCTAAGTTTTCAGCTGATTTTGATATTTTAACTTTGAAGCCAACTAGAACACTTTCGGTACTTATTGCGTTTTGAATATCATTATCAGTTATCTCTCCAGCCGCTGAACCTTTCATGTTAATAAACTTTTCGGTAAGTTGCTTTAACACTTCGAGGGAGCCAGAAGTATCCGCTACAATAAATGCGTTTAATTTTTTTTCATCATCATCGCGACTATTAGGACTAACTTTTCTCGCAACTTCCAAACGTATCTCTTCAATATTTATATTTCCTGCCAGAAATTCTTCACCAACTTCAGGAAGAGCTTCGAATCCTAATATTGATGCTGGCGCAGAGGGCGTTAATGTTTTACTTCTTTCTCCTAAAAAGTTTTCTAGACTCTTAATTTTCCCAGAAGAACTTTTTGTAGCAATTGCATCCCCCTCTTTAATGGTGCCGTTTTTCAAAATTATGTTAGCCGTAACACCTCTTCGGCTATCTTTATTGGCTTCTAATATATATCCGCGAGCAACTGCTTCAGGGTCATATGAAAGTTGCTCAAACTCACCAAGAAGTAAAATCAAATCTAAGAGCTTATTTATTCCATCCCCCGAGATAACAGAGACCGCCTCATAGCTTATATTTCCCCCATATCCTTCAAGTAAAACTCCGGCGGTTAAAAGTTCATTTTTAATTTTTTCTAAATTGGCGTTCGGTTTATCAACTTTGGTAATTGCAACAACAAATGGGGTTGCGCTCTCATTTAATATTTTTATTGATTCTTCTGTTTGCGGTTTTACTCCCTCGTCAGCCGCTATAACAAGAATGGCAAGATCGGCAATTTTTGCTCCTCTTGATCTCATTTTGGAAAATGCCTCGTGACCCGGAGTATCAATAAAAGTTATTCTCTTTCCATTGTGTAAAATCTCATAAGCTCCAACGGATTGAGTAATACCGCCGGCTTCGCCTCTTACAACATTAGTTTTTCTAATGTAATCGAGGAGTGATGTCTTCCCGTGGTCAACGTGTCCAACAACGACCACAACTGGCGGTCTTTGTACAGAATTTGTATCTTTTTTAGGCTCCATTGCTTTGTAAAACTAGCAAATTAATGTTATAAATACAAGCGATTTTATCGATATGGAGAGGTGGCTGCCAGCCCGAGGCTGGTCAGCCCTGGGCTGAAGTGGTCAACAAAATGTATTACGTTTATATAATACAGAGTGACATAACTGGAAGACTTTATAAGGGATCGACTAGTGATTTGAAACGAAGATTGCGAGAACACAATCATGGCAATGTATCATCTACTAAGTCTGGAATTCCATGGAAACTAATCTACTACGAAGCCTTTACAAACAAGATTGACGCATTGAGAGAAGAAATATTTCTGAAATCAGGAAAGGGTAGAGATAGAATTAGATATTTACTCGAACATGTGTTAAAAGTTTAATAACGGAGAGGTGGCTGAGTGGCCGAAAGCGCCTCACTGCTAACGAGGTAAGGGCTTTAAAACCCTTCGTGGGTTCGAATCCCACCCTCTCCGCCAGTACATAAAAAGCATACCCTTGTGGTATGCTTTTTATGTACCTTGAGGTGAGAATTCGAAGAACGCAAAGTTTGTAACGAGCGAAACGAATTATACAAACTGCGGGGCGGTCTGCGAGCCCAAAAATAAATGAAGCAGGGCGGAATATTATTTTTGAGGACTTGTAGGCGAATCCCCGCCTGCCGATAGGCAGGTCTCACCCCCCCCCGCCAGATGTCCAAATTAGAACCCAAGCAAAATAAGGGTTTTTCTGATAAAATTAGCTAAACAATATGGATAGAGCAACATTAAGTGAAAAATCGTGGTATCGAGCATTAAAGGTACTTTTTGTACTCATATTTTTACTTGCGCAAGGATTTGGCTTCTTGATAACTTATAGTATTACAAGCGAAAAAGTCTCTTTCGTAAAATGTGATAATGGTAAAGAACTTAAAAGTGATCTTTCCTTTTTTACCGATGAAGGAAAGCTAGATTTTTTCAAACAGTGCGACATCGTTGATTATTTTTTGGGCAAGACAGATATAAAGGGTGTCTTAAATGACGATCAACATAAACAAATCGCTACCACTATTTTACAAATGGAATCACAGAATACATTGGAATCTGAAATTCAGCTAACTGTTGATAATTTTAAACTACAGTATGCTGTACCAAATACTGATCATAAGAGTTATACGACCGAAGAATTAAGTAAACAGTTTGGGCATGACTTTACTGATACTTTTAAGGTAGGGGATGTTAATTGGGTTGCTAATTTTACTTTTGACTACAAAGACAAGTATTCTTCCGCGATGAAATTAATTTACTATATTCTTTCTTTCTTCATTGTCAGTGGTGTATTCTGGCTAATCAGCAGGACATTTTTCTATATTTTTGCAAAGGAAAAATTCCTGAAATTTCCAGTGAAGTAAATCGTCTAATATGGTATAATCCCAAATATATGAAAAGCATCAAATCAAAAATAATCTCTAAAGTAGCTTCAAAAAAGGTTTTGAGGCAAAATGCCAAAGCTTTGAAATCCTACAGCTTCTACAGGGAAACCTCCGACCTTATTGATCGGGCTGATATTGCGTTGGGTAGAAAACCAGCTTTTAAGGTGGCTAACGGCTCAACAATTAATTTTGAAATTAACCAGTATGGAGTCGCCTCAACCACAGCGTAAAAAATTTAAGACAACGCAAGATTGGCACGATTACTTTGGTGCCGCACAACAAGCGGGACAACCTATAACCCCCAAAGATTTATTTGCACTTCGCAAGGCTTGTTACGAGGAAATTGAAAAACATCGTGGCCGCCCACTTTTAATTTATGCTACGAAATTTTTGGAAGGTGTTCCACAAGGCGCACCAAATTCTATTGATTTGTCCGATGTGGACGGCTTCACCGATTTAATCAATTCAGTGAAGGGCAGTAAATCAATTGATGTCCTTCTGCATAGTCCGGGCGGTAGACCGGACGCAACAGAGCGTCTTGTTTGTTTATTGCGCGATAAGTTTGAAGAAATAAATTTTCTTATTCCGCACTCTGCCTATTCGGCCGCCACGATGTTGGCTTTGTCTGGCAATTCTATCGTTTTGCACCATAGCGCAATTTTAGGGCCAATAGACCCTCAAATAAATGGCGTTCCAGCCCGCTCTATCAAACGAGGTTTTGAAAAAGCAAAAGAGAGAATTGCCAAAGAAGGCCCTGAGGCTTTGCCTGCTTATATTCCACTCATCGAAAAATATTCGCTGGAACTTTTAGAACTTTGCGAAGATTCAGAAAAGTTATCAAAAGAGCTTGTTTCAAGTTGGCTCAAAAAATATATGTTCAAGGGCGAGAAAAATGTTGATAAGAAAATCAAAAAAGCGGTAAGTTATTTTTCCGACTACGATACACATTTGATGCACTCTCGCCCTTTGCCAATGGATAAACTTAAAGCCTTTGGCTTGAAGATTGAACTTGCAGACGATACGCTTCAAGATTTATTGTGGGAGTCGTACATATTGCTCAACGGATTTTTCAACATTAGTCCATTTGTAAAGTTATACGAGAGTGCACACGGCGTATCGTGGGGCAAACAATTTCAGCAAGTATTCATTGGACCTCAAGCTCAACAGATAATCAAACCACAACAGTAATCCAGATTAGTTCGCCAGAATTTCGCCAAAACAAAAAGCCGAAACCCGCCCGCTTCCTCCCCAGACCCACATGCCTCAAATTGACCGCTAGTCTGACCCTCAAAAAACCCTTACACTGATTGCATATCATGGGTACTTAACCCGAGTGTCCCGCCAAAAGAAAGTTTTATCGGAGTGATCTACATGGCTTTCCTAAAATTAATATCAGACGTACTATTTATGTTATGAACGATTTTATTCAAATAATTTTAGCCGCACTTTTGAGTGCTTGGTTGACTTATTTTTTGGGGATTCGCAAATTGTATACCGAGTCCAAGTTGAAGTTTAAGACAGAAAAGTATAGTGCTTTGATTAAGGCGTTATCTAATTTTCTTGATAATGATTCCGGCGAACATAATCTATTAGCTCTCAACGAAGCGATTTTCTTCTCTTCGGACGAGGTTGTTAGAGAAATAAAGAAATTTAATAAATTATTCACTGAGAAACGGGTTAGTTCTGTTAATACTGGACAAAGTAAAATACAAATCACCTCGGAAGATTTAAAGCCATTGATTAAAGCTATCCGGACCGAGCTTAATTTAAAATCAAGGTCCATTGATGAGGGGAAGTTGAGTTTTTTTCAAAAACCCAAAAAATGAATTTGAAAGATAAAGTAATTGTAATAACTGGCGGTAGCCAAGGTTTCGGGAAGGCTCTTGCGAGATCTTTTATCTCCGAAGGATCCCGAGTGGTGATTAGTAGCCGCGACAAAGAGATTCTTCAAATTACCTCAAAAGAATTATCTGTTGATCAATTTTTAGCAGATGTCACTTCTATTGAAGATATAAGAAACTTTGGTGAATATGTTTTTAAGAAATATGGAGTAATTGACGTTTGGATTAATAATGCCGGCGTTCAAATCGCACCAAGCTTGACGGAAAATGTTGATACCCAAAAATTGCATCGCTTGTTTGATGTTAATTTCTTTGGCTACTTCTATGGATGTCAGGTTGCGCTTTTATATATGAAGAAACAAGGTGGGGGCACAATTATTAATATCAACTCCACTGCAGGTCTTGAGGGTAAGCCCGAGATCTCCGCATACTCTTCTTCAAAATTTGCAGTTAAGGGGTTAACTGAGTCGATTCGAAAAGAAACAAAAGATTCAGATATAAAAATCTATGCAGTGTTCCCGGGAGGAATGCAGACAGATATATACAAAGACAAATACCCCGCCGATTGGAAAGAATATATGGAAGTAGCTCCTGTTGCGAAAAAAGTAGTTGAAAACTTGAAATCTGAAAACCCAGAAATGGATTTAGTAATCAAAAGACCGATTAAATAACTCGAATTACGCGTCTACTCTCTTCGCTAAAACATGGATAGTGTTTTATAAAAGATTTGCGGGGTCGGCTTAAATTCCATACAATTTGGGTATTAGTTAGCCCTCGTCGTTTCCTCCTTCGCCCTCCTATAGTCAGGCTTCGGAAGGACAAGTAATCCAGATTATCTCTACTTGCTCTTCCGAAGCTTTGATATAATTCAAAGCGTAGGAGAGCCCTCGTCGTTCAACGGATAGGACACGAGATTGCGGATTTCGTGATAGGGGTTCGACTCCTCTCGGGGGCACCAAAACTATATTATAATTAAATAGATGAATTTGAGGTCAACTAAAATAATTCTATCTTTATTGATACTTATTACGCTAGGCATAGCGGTCGTGTATAAGTTATCTGGATCTAAAAATCTATCTCCAGAAAAAACTAACATTTCTGACTTTAAGGGACCCACTAGTTTGCCACATATAAAAGGTCCAACTGGTCCACCGCCAGGAACTCAAAAATAAATGCTTAGACAAGAACTCAACAAAGAGTTAGACGACATATTGGAAAAGTTGCTTGCGCTCGCTCAATTGTTATTAGATAAAGAGGAAACTGAAGAAATTTTTCCTTTTAGCCTAGCTATGAAAGATGATGGGGGCTTCTTGGGGCCATTAGTATTTGTTGTACAGGGAAATCAAGATTTGGAACAAGCTGTATATAAAAATGTGAGGGATGCTCTAAAGAAAGATGGTGCTGATAAATTTATTGCCGTTGGCGTCTGTTTTGATGTAAAGATCTCTGACGGCAATGGGGGGAAGCTAGATGCGTTCTTAATAGGTTTGGAACATAGAGATGGAACTTCGTTAAATTTCTACGCACCATATGATAAACCTACCGGTAAAAAAGGGTTTATAAATTATGAGAGTATGTCTTTCTCTGAAAGAACGCCGACTATCATAACTGGATAATATTTCCCAAAAATCCTAGAGTATTTTATATTAGTCGTTGTGCGGGTATCGTATAATGGAATTACCTCAGCTTTCCAAGCTGATGACAGGGGTTCGATTCCCCTTACCCGCTCTGAATAAACCACAAAATAGAACTAGCTGTTTAAACCAGCTAAGTAATTGATTACTATATAAAGTACTGGATTAAAGCGTAACCAAACGACGATAATCTCGTTATCTATGTTAGAGGACGAAGAACAACTAGTTAAAAGGGCAAAAGATGGGGAGGTTCAGGCCTTTGGCTCACTTTACGATTACTACTTGCCCAAGATATACAGGTTCGTCCTGCTTAAAGTGAGCTATCGTGAGGAGGCCGAAGATCTTACCCATCAAGCGTTTCTAAAAGCTTGGGAGAATATTAGTCAATATAACTTCCAGGGTTATTCATTAGGAACTTGGCTATACCAAATAGCCAGAAATTTAACAGTCGATTACTACCGAGAGGGACGTCGTTCTAAAGAGACCAGCCTCGAGAACAGCGAAATCGACCTAATGGACGATAAAGCTTCAACTGAGGAAACGGTCGAAAGAAATTTAGAATGGCAGAAACTATCGGTAGCGATAAAACAACTTAAAGAAGTTGAACAAGAAGTAGTGATTATGAGATTTGTTGATGATTTACCACTAAAAGAAGTTTCTAGGGTCATTGGCAAAAGTGAAGGAGCAGTAAAGCTAATTCAGCACAGAGCAATAAATCGCTTAAAAGAAATTTTAGAGAAATGAACGAAAAAATATTTAAACAACTTAAAAGCCTTCAAGGAATAAAGCCGAGCGAAGATTTCGCGCGCTTCTTAAAACTTGAACTTATCTCTACCCCACAGAAAAGGAGCGTTTCGTTTGTTTCTATTGTTTCAAGAAATATATTTTCTCAAACATTAGGCATTGGTTTATCAATAGGACTTGTAGCATTTCTAATTATTGCAACGGCCAGCTTCTTAAATGGGTCTTTCAGGAACGCGCTTCTGGTTAAATTGCTCGATATAGATAAAGGACTAATCGCCGAGGCTAGTACAATAAACAAAAATATTGATTCCAATATAAAAGATTCTAATAGCGTATATAAATTAGCTGATACAAGTAGCCTGGGACTCCGTGAAGCGGCAATAAGCGGGACTGGGCACACTAACCAAATAATTATTGAAGAAGAGGCAAATAGTTTAAATTATAAGAGTCCAATTAACAATAATATCGATAAATTATTAAATGATGTTAATAAATAAAATATAATGAAAAACTCTATGATAAAATATTTAGCGCCCCTATTTATCTCTCTATTAACATTTACTCCAGTCTTCGCTATCGAAGACCAAATAAAAACGCAGGCTTCCATTGATTCGAGTGTTTTACAATTAGGCACAGTTAAAGATAACGATACCTTGTCCCCTGAAGATAAATTAAGTCAACAGGTAGATGCCAGAATCAATGTTATAGGCGATGTTATCTCTTTATCTATAAAGGAACTATCTGGACTAAGAGACAAATTAAATCAACTACCTGAGTTTGATAAAGAAAGTACAGAGAAGCGGATGCAAGATGATTTCTTGGTTAAATTAGATGAATATGAATTACGTTATAACGACTATTCCAATCAATTAAGTGTTCTGAAAGACGATACTTCAGATTTAAATAAACTGGATGAAAATCTTAAGGATCTTGCTAAGCAGATTAAAGATTATAGAGATGATACATATAATGCTGACGCGCAAAAGATATCTAACTTTGTCCTGCTTTTCTATGCAGACACTGCTATATCAACAACTAAAACTAGACTTAATAAAATTAAAAACGATATAAGCAAACTTGAAGGTTTTGGTTTAATAAGTAAGGGTTATTTTAAATCATCAATAGACAAAGCTTCTAAATTAATTGTTTCCGCCGGAGATTCACGTTCACAGGCAAGCGACTTGATTATTGTAAGTTTAGATGAAAATATTCCAGCAAAAGTTAATAAAATTAAACTGACTCCAAAAGAACTAATCGAGAACGCTTTAGGTAACGTTAAATCATCTTACGATATTTTCTTAAAAATTAGTAAGGATGTTAGAAAAACTTTGAAGACAGATTTATAAACAAAAATCCTCCGCAAAATAAACGGAGGATTTTTGTAAATCTCTAAGATTTATATTAGAGGACGGCTTCTTTTAAAGCTTTGCTAGCTCTAAACTTGGCGGCCTTTTTCGCCGCAATGTGGATCTTCTCCCCTGTCTTAGGATTGATACCCATTCTAGCGGCTCTGTCAGAAACTCTAAACACGCCGAAACCGGCAATATTTACAGATTCTCCTCTTCCCATAGATTTGGTTATTTCGTCGAAAACGGTATCAACTGCCATTTCGGATTGCTTCTTAGTCTCGAGACCAACAGCTTTCATCACCATTTCTGCCAGTTCTTTCTTTTTAATTGTTTTTGGTTTTACCATTTTAATTAGAATATTGACCCTAAGCTAATTTACGCGCCTCGGATCCCTCGACCTTTTAAGCTGAACTAATTATACAATAAAAGCCTTTGGAAACAAGGTTTTTAGACTCTAGGGATTTTTAGGAATTGTTCAATATTAGAAATTAAATCATCCATAGAAGTTTGAGCCTTAATAAAATAAGCAACTGCTCCCAATGATTTACCTCTTGCTACGTCGCTATCTTGGCCTAAATTAGACGTAATTACGACTGGAGCAGACTTAAGTAACGGATCAGATTGTATTTGCTCAAGTACCTCAAACCCCGATTTTTTGGGTAAAATAAGATCTAAAAGAATTAGATCCGGCTTTTCAGTTTTCAAAATATTTATCGCCTCTTCCCCATCTCTTGCAGTAATAACGTTTATACCCTCCTTAGTAAGCCTGTTCTTTAAAAGCTGGGACAAGAAAGTTTCGTCTTCTACAACGAGCACCTTTTTTAATTGTTCACTTGGAGAAATTTCAACCATTTGCTTTCTAATAGTATACCTAAAAATTAACCAACTTTCTATATGTTAAGTACTAAATCTTTTAGTTGTCCCAATCGTTCTACAACAGATCTTATCACTAAAATCCGAGGAATCGAGACATTAGGCTGATCGATTAACGCCTTTACGTATAAATACGCAATCATTCTTAAAAGTTTAATTGTTCCACGCACAGCTTCCGCTACGCGTGCCTTGTTACGACTTCGTCCGTGTCACCGAACTGAGACTGGTCCCGCTAAAGCGAGACTTCGCCTCCTCCCGGCTTCCTTGACGTGACGGGCGGTGAGTACAGGACTCGAGAACGTATTCACCGTGCCATAGCTGATGCACGATTACTAGCGAATCCGACTTCATGAGGGCAGGTTTCAGCCCTCAATCTGAACTGAGGCCAGTTTTGAAGATTAGTTCCACCTTACGGTTTCACAACTCTTTGTACTGACCATTGTATTATGAGTGTAGCCCAGGGCATCAAAGGGCCATGCTGATTTGACGTCATCCTCTCCTTCCTCCGTGTGAAACACGGCAGTCCTATCTGACACTTGTAACAGATAGCAAGGGTTGCGCTCGTTTACCCACTTAAGGGAACGTCTCAAGACACGAGCTGACGACAACCATGCAGCACCTGTGCTAGTGATCCTTGAGAGAGGGCCACCGTTTCTGGCGGCTTTCCACTAGCATGTCAAGCCCTGGTAAGGTTCCTTGTTTGTTATCAAATTAAACCTCATAATCCTCCGCTTGTGCGAGTCCCCGTCTATTCCTTTGAGTTTTAAGCTTGCGCTCGTACTTCCCAGGCGGTTCACTTAATGCGTTAGCTGCGCCACTCCGAGGGTCGATACTCGAAATAGCTAGTGAACATAGTTTACGGCGTGGACTACAAGGGTATCTAATCCTTTTCGCTCCCCACGCTTTCGTGCCTCAGTGTCAGGAATGCTCCAGTTTGCTGCCTTCGCCTTTGGTGTTCCGCACGATATCAACGGATGTCACCCCTACACCGTGCGTTCCGCAAACCTCTAGCACCCTCTAGTCTTGTCGTATCCACTGCAGTCTCGCCGTTGGGCGGCTAGATTTAACAGAGGACGCACAAAACCACCTACGCACTCTTTACGCCCAATAAATCCGGATAACGCTTGGAGCCTTCGTATTACCGCTGCTGCTGGCACGAAGTTAGCCGCTCCTTATTCCCTCGGTACTGTCAATCTGCTTGCGCAGACTTCATCCCGAAGAAAAGCAGTTTACACCCCGAAGGGCTTCTTCCTGCACGCGGCGTCGCTCTATCAGGCTTTCGCCCATTGTAGAATATTCTCGACTGCTGCCTCCCGTAGGAGTATGGACCGTGTCTCAGTTCCATCGTTGGGGACCGGGCTCTCACCCCCCCTACCGGTCGTAGCCTTGGTGAGCTATTACCTCACCAACAAGCTGATCGGACCTAGGCCGATCCCAAAGCGTCTTGCGACTTTCATCTTTCGATATATCAGGTATTAATCAATCTTTCGATTGGCTATCCCTGTCTTCGGGGTACGTACCAAGGTGTTACTAACTCGTTCGCCGCTAAATCTAGAAAATGCTCCACCATCCACATCAATCGTATTGCTACTCATGACATTTCAAATCTCGCAACATCTAGACTCCGCACGACTTGCATGCCTTATCCACGCCGCCAGCGTTCATCCTGGACCAGGATCAAATCCTCTAAAAAATTTATCAATTAATCTGGAATCAGATTAATCAAAGGATTGGGACAACTAAAAAATTTGTACTATTTTGGTTGTTTTATTTACTTTATAAAAGTTCTGTCTCCGAAGAGCAGAGTACATATTATAGAAGGGGTCCATCCTTGTCAAATTAAAAAACGGGTGCTAATCTATACAGGCTAAAGATAGTAAATATCAATGAAAGATAAGATTCATCCACAATATTTTGAAAAGGCGACATTTAAATGCGCCTGCGGAAAAGTGTATACAATAGGCTCTACCAAGGAGAGTTTCGCTATGGATATCTGCGGAAGTTGCCACCCATTTTACACTGGAAAGGAAAACCTAATCGACGCAGCGGGAAGAGTTGAAAGATTTAAATCAAGAAAAGGGAAAGCTTCAACTGAATCAAAAGTTAAAGCGAAAAAGGTAGTCAAAAAGAAAGAGAAATAAAAAGACGAGTTGGACATCCGGCTTGTTTTTTAAATCTTTCAATTTATCTCAAAATCTGATACTTTGCATAGAACATGGATAAGATTATTTTAGAGGTTCGCGCAGGAACTGGAGGAGAAGAAGCTTCCATATTCGCAGCCGAACTTATGAAAATGTATAAAAAATATGCTGAAAGAAAGGGGTGGGGTTTTTCGATACTTGATTCACACGAAAGCTCTTCCAATGGAATAAAAAGCTCAACCGCGGAAATGTCAGGAGAAGGAGTTTATAATTCCTTGTCTCAAGAGTCGGGGGTTCACAGGGTGCAACGTGTGCCCGCAACAGAAAGGGCTGGACGGGTTCATACTTCAACTGCCTCAGTTGCGGTTATGCCGGTTGTAGAGCCAAAAGAGTTTGATATAAACCCAAACGATATCGAAGTATCCTTTTTTAGATCTTCAGGTCCAGGAGGACAAAACGTAAATAAGGTTGAAACGGCCGTTAGAATATTACATAAACCAACTGGAGTTGTTGTTTCTTGCCAAGAAGGTAGAAACCAACATGGAAATAGAGAAAAGGCTATGGAAGTTTTAAGGTCTAAACTCTATGAAGCCCAGCAAGAAGCCCAGAATAAAGAGAGGGGGGATTTAAGAAGGAGTCAGATAGGAACTGGCGACAGATCAGAAAAAATTCGTACCTATAATTTTCCACAAGATAGAATTACCGATCACAGAATAGGGAAAAAGTGGAGCCACATCGAATCCCTCGTTCACGATGGCGATCTCGACCCGATAGTTAAAGCTTTTGAAAAGGCTAGATTAGAAAATAATTAACTATTAAGAATATCTATATCTTTCTGGAATAGATTTGCTTGATCGGCAACTTTTTTACCATAAACATTTAGACAAACGTATCTATTCCAAGATCCTCCGCAGTAATATCTTGCTGCAGCTATTTTTTCATTTTGTGCAGCGCCAGCATCTTTTAAATAAAGACCAGTTGCGATAAATGCATCTTGGTTTCTCCACGGAGATGGCGGGTTATTGCCAGTAATCTGACTTATTTTATTTTTATACAAATTCCAAGTTGATGGAATAAATTGCGCAGGACCCATTGCGCCACCATAAGCGCCGTCGTTATTAGCGCAAGAGACAGTAACGGAATTTGCGTCTATTCCAAGCTCCTTAGTTAAATCCAAAAATATTGGGGTGTCTCTTGTCGGATTCATTGTGGTTTTACCCGTCGCAGAATTGATTTGATCAAATTTACATCTTCCAACATTTTGTCCTAAGGCAGATTCTCTATCCAAAACCGCAAGTATTAAGGCTGCCCTTACTCCAGTTGCGCCTTCGGCCACTTTCGCAAACTCATAAGCTTTCTCAAAACTAAGCTCACCTCCACCTAAGAGATCGAATATCCTGTTTCTTATTTTTGCAGCGGTTGCTTTAGTATCCGCTAAGATTTTTTGATATTCTGATTCTTTACCTTTTGTAACTTTTAAAAGAGTGTCTTTATTTTTTTTTGTGCTTTCTATCTCTTGCTTTTGAGTGGCTTGGTAAGCATTTAGGGCAGATACATCAGCTCTTTGAAGATTTAATTTATCTTTTGCGTCAGATAAGTCAACCCTCAATACCCTAAGTTTATCAAGAGAAGATCGTAAATTATCTTGAACTGCAACTAAACTATTAAGATTTGTAAAAAAGTCGGAAAGTTTAGGATTCTGAAGAAGGATCTCTATTAATCCAGAATCTTCATTAACGTATAGGCTTTGTATGGCTTTGGCGAGAATTTCTTTATTAGAATCAATATCATCTCCAGTCTCAACAATTTTTTGACTAGTTGAGTTAATCTCTCTATCAAGTTTGGAAAGCGATAATTTTGTAGCCTTTATTTCTAGGTTTATTTTGGAAACTTTAGCTTCAAGAGATTTTATTTCATTGTTAAGAGTATTGCCTTGTTTTTTATAACCAGAGATGGTTGTCTCGTAATTGCTAATTTGTGCCTCTAAGTTTTTTAATTGATCCTCAAGCGCCTCCCTATCGGCTGGGCTTACGGTTTGAGCAAGTATTTCTACTCCAATTGGCGCCAAAACTGAATTTAAAAAAACTACTGGAGTAAATCCCAAGATTAATATTAGCAATCCACTCTTTAAGAAACTTACACTAACAGATTTTCTTTGAATACTAAGATTTATTCTTTTAGGAAGACCTAAGAAAGAATTTATAGATTTATGTCTTATATCAACGAGAACCCTTGGTTTTGGTCTCATTTTAAAATTACTTCTCCTCGCTAGTGGCTTTTACTTCTCTTTGAGCTTTCTTTTCCTCGGTTTCAACAATAACTTCAGTTGGCAAAACTTCGGACGTTGGAGCAACTTCTTCTTCGGCTTGCTCAGCAACCGTTACAACAACGTTTTCTGGATCAACTGTGAATTTAAATTTACCAGTAACCGGAAGGTCCTTAACATAGATACTCTGGTTTAGTTCTGTAAGTAATCCTAGGTCAACTTTAATATCCGTTGGAATGTCGTTGGGTAGTGCTTCAACTTCGATTTCATCCATGGCTTTAATAATAACTCCATGTAAGAGCTGTACCGCGGGGGACGAGCCAATAAACTCTATAGGAACTGGGATCTTAATTTCTTCATCCATTCTAATTTCATGAAAATCAACAGCAATAATATCTCCGGTTGTTGGATAAAGCTGAACGTCGTGGATAAGTACCGGCTTAGAGATTGTTCCAAATTTAACGTTTACAACCATATTTTCTCCGGCTTCCTTATAGACCTTCTGAAATTCCTTAGAATTAACTGAAAGATGGAGGTTTTCGACTCCATGTCCGTAAAGTTCAGCTGGAATAAGCCCCCTCTCTCTTAGGGCACTAACTTTTTTACCGAGTATTTCTCGTTTTTCAACTTGTAAATCCATATTATAAGGACCTATATCTTAGCATTCGAAGTAAATAATTTCAAACGTCTAAAAACAACCTCATAAACGGCTTGCTCCGATGCATTAAACAGTTTATATGGCGCAACCTCATTGGGATTGTCTGTTAGATTTGTCTCTAGGGCTTTTCTCCAAGCTAATCTAATTTCTGTATTTATATGAATAATTCTAATTCCCGCCTTTATTGCATTTACAAAATCTTCATCTTTATTTCCAGACCCACCATGCAGAACAAGCGTAGTTTGAGGAATTGCTTTAGCAATTTCCTTGATTCTACCTATATTTAAATCTGGATCGAAACCGTTCGCCATCATACCATGGACATTACCAACGGCTGGCCCAAAAAGATCGATTCCAGTTTCTTTCACGAATTCTTCTGCCTCACTTGGTTTTGTTAAATCGGCTTCATTTATAGCAGCTCCTTCTGGTATACCATCTCTTACCTCCGAAGAGGTTCCTATATAACCAATCTCGGCTTCTATTAGGATGTCTGAATTAATAGATTTAGCAACAGAAACAATTTCCTTAGTTATTTTCATATTCTCCTCAAGTGGAAGTTTTGTTCCATCGAATAAAATTGAATCGAATCCGGCTTCTGCGGCTTCTTTTGCTGATTCCAAAGAATGGAAATGGTCTGCATTCAAAAATATAGTGTGACTAAATTCTTCTCTCGCACTTTTTACAATAGCCACCGCTCTTTTTATTCCAACAAACTTGGATTCTCCTTCCGAAAGCCCCAAAATAATTGGAACACCCGAGTCTTTTGCAGCTCTTATAATTGCATTTAGTCCAGCAATATCTGAAAAATTAAAATGCCCCAAAGCAATATCTCTTTCTTCAGCTAAACTAATTGATTCCTTAAAATTCATAGATTGATTTTAGACCTTAACTACTCCCTTGTCGAAATTTTCTATAAGAATATTTTCCATATTTTCGTCTCCACGAACTAGTTCAGAAAATATTTTTGTCCACATGGCTTCCCTTTGATGATAATTAAATGTATCCTTTCCGCCTTGTGAAAAAGAAACGGCAGACATAGCGGCATCTTCTAAATCGAAACTTACGGTCTTGCCATCAATAAATAATCCTACATAGGCCATATTATCTTCCCAAAAGCCAAGATTCAGTTTTTGATAATAAGCTAGATCTCTTTCACCTCTCGTCCAATGCATTGATTCTGGATTAACTCTTCTGAGTAATAGTCTTGGATCATTTGGATTTTCTTTAAATAAATATCTCTGAACTATAAGCCAATTATCTTGATCAACTTCTCTCACGTTTAAAACATCGCCTCTTAACAATGCTTTTAATTTTTTGGGAAAATTAGTAGTTAGGGAGTAATGTTTAAATAATTTTGAATAAAATTCAATCTCGTGAAAATAATGTAATAAAAGCGCAAAATCTCTTATAAATTTTCCAGGAATATTCTCGGCAATTGGATTTAAGAAGATAACACCGAACTCTTTTAAATGGCTTACGTTATGATGTTTTTTGGCAACGAATTTCTCGCCAATTTCTTTCCACTCTGGCCCTAAAACCTTTATTTCTATTGGCCTTTCTTCAAAATCGCGTGCTGTAAAAGCGCTATATGCAACTTCGAAAGTTTCATGCATCCAAGAATCGGACTCAACAAACCTCAATGCACTGAAAAGCTCAGTTACATCATGTTTACTAAGTGCTTCTTCGACTGATGAGAGTCCCAAAAAGTTAAGAAGGTTTTCTGGTTTCCTTTTCTTTAAAATTTCTGATGCGTTTTCTTTTTTTAAAAAGAATCCGTTTCCAACCTTAGCAATTTGTCTCGCAAGATTAGCTGATTTCTCAAAATTATTTCCTCCCTCTACTTTTTCTAGAACCAAGAGAAGATTTTTCTCATCTTTTAAGATTTTGTTTACTAAAGCTATCTCCAAATTTTCTTTTGTAAGTTCTTTTAACGAAAGACTTTCAATCGCTAACTTAACCTTAGCTTCATTTTCTTTAGCAATCTTTTCTATAACAGAACTGTTTATCTTCTTAATTTCCTCTTCACTTGTTCCTAATATATTTGCAATATATCCTTGTGAATTCATTATCTATGAAATTTTTATCTTAAGATTTTTGAAACGCTTACTCCTTTCCATCTCTCCTCTCTTTAATATCCCAGGCGTAGCTCCGATACTCTCTACTACCGAGGTCGCATTAGCTGATCCAAGTTTTATTGCGTATGGAATATCTTTTGGTTTTCTTATTAACCCAGAAATAAATCCAGATCCAAAGGCATCTCCCGCTCCAGTTCTATCAACAATTTTCTTCTCCTTAAAAATGCCGGCTTTATAAATTTTCTTTCCATCAGAAACCGTGACACCATTCTTTCCAGAGGTAACAGCTACTATCCCGAGAACTAAATTATCTAATTTAGAAAATAGTTGTTTCTGATTTTTGAAAGGTATTCCAACTAAAGCAGACGCCTCTTCATCATTTAAAACTAAGAATGAAATATTTTTAAGATTTGATAAAAGATTTTTTCTGCCCTTCTCAATATGATATTTAGTTGGATTTAAGGCGATTTTAATACCGTTTTTCTTCGCTATAGGAATTAATTTATCAAGAAGTTTATATGACTCACCAGCCAAAGAAAGGTACCACCACTTAGATATCAATGACTTACCGCTAAGTTCTTTAATAGAAAGATTGTTGCTTCCTTTCCCATAATTAAGAATAGTTCTCTCTCCGTTTTCAAGTATAACCACGGAATATGAGGTTTTTTGAGCGTTTGTAGAAACTGATTTAGTCGAAACTTTTTCTTTTTTTAAAATAGAAAGTAATTCCTTACCAGAGATGTCGTTACCAACCTTACTTAAAAGACCAGTTTTAAAACCCTGCCTTGAGAAAGTAACGGAAGCATTAGCCGCGCTTCCACCTAACATAAATTTAATATTTTTAACTCCGAGTTTTTCTCCAAGCGGAAGTATGAACGCCTTGTCAGATGGAGTTTTGCTCCATTTAAACGTCGGAAAATCTACTTCCAGAAAAACATCACGCACGGTTGAACCAATCGCTAAAACATCTAACATGCCTAAATTATATCAGAATAATTACTTTTTGCGTTTTATAGCCTTACCCACTGCAAGTTTAATGTCTTTAACTCCCATACCATATTTTTCAATAAGTTCGTTTGGTTTTCCTGATTCTCCAAAGACTCCTTGCATTCCAATAAACTCTTGTGGAATGGGGTAATTTTTTGATAATAATTCTGTAACTGCGCTTCCCATTCCTCCTGCAATTTGATGTTCTTCAACCGTTACAACTGCACCACATTTTTTGGCAACGTCGATTATATTTTTTTCGTCCATCGGCTTAATGCTGTGATTATTTAAAACTGTTACTTGGACTCCTTCTTTTTCTAAATCACGAGCGGCAATTAGAGCGTTGTAAAGAAGTGATCCGCAAGCAATTATTACGCATTCTGACTTTTTGCTTCCTTGTGGGCTCCAAAAAATATCTGGCCTTCCAGGAACAAATGGCGTCTCCTCTGTTGTAATAACGGCTGTCTTTTCACGACCGAACCTTAAATAAATTGGACCCCAAATATTGGCAGCTGCGATTGTTGCTTTTTTTGCCTCTATTGCATCACATGGAACAAAAACTTTCATGTTAGCCATAACGCGCATTGTGGCGATATCTTCAAGCGCCTGATGCGTTGCTCCGTCAGGCCCCACAGATATGCCAGCGTGATGTCCTGCAATTTTTACATTCGAATCGTTATATGAAATTGTGGTTCTAATCTGCTCCCAGTTTCTGCCAGGTGAAAATGTTGCATAGGAAGATATAAATGGAATTTTCCCGGAAATTCCTAGTCCTGCTGCAATTGTTGCCATATTTTGTTCTGCAACTCCAACCTCAAAAAATCTTTCAGGAAATTTTTTGGAGAATTCTTCAGAGCGAGTTGATTCAGTTAAGTCAGCACACAAAACAACAACGTTCGGATTTGCTTCACCGGAGGCAACAACCCCCTTACCATAACCATCTCTTGTTGGAATAAGTTCCAAATCGTCAGAAAAAATCTTTGGATTTAATTTTAATTCTGGATTAAGCATTATTTATTTCTTTGTCTTTTTGAATTTCCCTCCAGTGATATAGATAAAGAGGTAAACCAACAAGTAACATGGCAAGTGATTCCGCCGCCTCTCTTTGTCTATTAGAATTTCTTTGGCTCATATTATACTTATCAACTTCTTCTCGGGATGGTTCTTCCGTCTTAATGCCGTCGGTTGGCGTTATCGGTTTTGCATATGGATATATATAATAGTTATCCGCTTCCGTAAAAACGTACATTTTTAAACCTAATCCGATTACTCTTACTCCAGCCATTGTTATCAGAATAAGTCCGATGACAGCAAATGCGTACAAATAAAATTTTCTAATAGAGAAGTTATTCATGTTCTGATTTAATTTTCCCGCCCAGGGTTCGAAGCTCTACAAGCGCCATTCTTCCCTCTTCTTTCGTTGGTGGTTTACCATGCCATCTGTAATCTCGCTCCATGAAGCTCACTCCTTTCCCAGGAATAGTGTGAGCAATTATTACGGTTGGTTTTTCATAAATCGCTTGAGCCTCATTTATAGCGTCATTTATGTCTTCAAAATTATGTCCATCGATTTCTAAAACGTGCCATCCGAAAGACTTATACTTATCAGCTAATGGCTCCAAAGGCATTACTTGTTCGGTAAATCCATCAATCTGAATATTGTTTCTATCAATAATAGCCGTCAAATTATTTAATCTATTTTTACCAGCAAACATTGCCGCCTCCCATGTGTTTCCCTCTTCTTGCTCTCCGTCAGACATAAGACAATATACGCGGTATTTTTTATTATCTAACCTTGCGGCAAGAGCCACTCCTATTGCCTGACTAAGTCCAGATCCAAGTGGCCCTGAGGTCGTCTCAACCCCGGGAAGAGAACCTCTATGAGGGTGCCCCTGAAGACGAGAATCTATTTTTCGTAAAGTCATAAGTTCCTCTTTCGGAAAATATCCGGCATGAGCCAACGTTACATATTGAACGGGACATATATGACCGTTCGACAAGATTAGTCTATCCCTATCTTCATACCCTGGATTTTTGGGGTCGTGGTTTAATATATGGAAATAGAAAGCGGTAAAAATATCTGCCATACTAAGTGGTCCCGCGGAATGTCCACTTCCAGCCTCGACTAAACTTTTTATAATATCTTCCCTTATAGAATTGGCTATTTCTTCAAGCTCTAATATTTTTTTATCGTTAAGTTCACGCATTAGATATTATTTAGTTCTTGATAAGCTTCTTTTGGATTTGGATTATTAAATATAAAGTGTTCCGAAACTAATATGTCGGCCCCAGCGCCCTTCGCAAGTTTCGCTGTCTCCAAATTAATTCCACCGTCAATCTCTATTTTAGCATTCGGTTTTGCGACTCGCAAAAATTTTACCTTTTCTATCGCATTTTCACTCAATATTTGGCCAGATGGACCAGGATTAACAGCGAGAATCTGGAAAAACTTAAAATCAGGAATATCCTTAAAAAGTTTTTGAACTTCCGTGTGCGGAGATATAGCTAACATTGCTTTTGCTCCATACTTTTCACAAATATCCAAAAAATATTGTAGATCCTTAGTAGACTCAAGATGAACTATTATTCTCTTTACACCAGCCTTGAGCCACGCCTCTACAACTTCCTCGGGATTTTCAATCATTAAATGGACTTCAGTGTTTGGTTTTATGGCAATCGCTGCAAATTCATCTGGATTCCCCCAACTTTTATAATCACCAAATTTACCATCCGAAACATCTATATGAATCCATTCGGAAAATTGAGAGGCTTTTTCTATTAATAATTTTGCCTCCTCAAAACTTTTGCAATTAATTGATGGTATTATCAATTTCTCTTATTTTATTAAGTCTTTTTTCGTATCTTTCCTCATGAGAAAATGGAGTTTGAACATAGATGGCAACTATTTTCTTTGCAGTTTCTTGGTCTATGTAATCAGCTGGTAAGGACAGTACATTAATATCGTCGTCGTTTCTCGCTGATAACGCCTGATCTCCCGAAAAACAAAGTCCAGATCTTATTCCTTTAAAACGATTAGCCACTATATCAACTCCTACACCGGTTCCACAAAGCAAAATTCCTCTTCCCGAAATTGGATCGGCGCTAACCCTTTCCGCGAGTTTCGCCGCGAAATCTGTATAATCATCGTTTTCATCGTAAACATCGTTCCCTAAATCGCTTACTGAATAACCACTCTCCTTGAGAGATTTTTTAATTACCTCCTTTAGCGCGAAGCCTCTGTGATCTGATGCAATATAGAGAATCATTGCTTAAGCTATGCTTAAAATATGCTTAACCAATGTCGAGGTATATCCCCATTCGTTATCGTACCAAGAAATAACTTTGACTAAATTACCACCGACAACTTTTGTAAAACCCAAGTCGACTATCGCTCCATATGGTTCTCCTATTATGTCTGACGAAACGAGCTGTTCGCTTGTAACCGTGAGTATTCCTTTCCACCTGTCCTCCTCTGCGGCACTAATAAATATCTGATTTATTTCTTCAACGCTGGTTGGTCTTTTGGAAATAAAAGTTATGTCTGCCACAGATCCACAGACAACCGGAACTCTAAATGCGATACCATCAAAATTTCCATCTAGTTCTTTTATAACTCTTGTTACGGCAGTTGCCGCTCCAGTTGTAGATGGACTTATGTTCTGTGCCGCAGCCATTCCCCTTCTGAAATCACCTCCTTTAGCCGGACCGTCCACTAAGTTCTGTGTTGCGGTATAAGCGTGAACCGTATTCAGGATAGCTTTTTCTATTCCAACTGTTTCACTCATTATGGCTATTACTGGGGAGGCGGCGTTTGTTGTGCAACTTCCGTTTGATGTAAGAGCGGCTGATTCTATCTCATTTTGATTTATCCCAACTAAAATAGTTTTTCCTGCCTGACCGGCAGGCAGGCCTTCAATTCCGTCAGCGTCTTTTGCGGGAGCGGTTAAAACCACACGCTTCGCGCCAGCCCGTAGATGAACCTTGGCTTTTTCATATGATTCAAAAACTCCGGTTGATTCAATAACAATGTCCACTTTCATATCCCCCCAAGGAAGTTTGGTTGGATCTTTTTCTTGGAAAAATTTGATTTCCTTACCGTCAACAATAATGCTTCCTACGCCCACCTGAACGTTTCTATTATATTTTCTATAAACCGAATCGTGCTTTAATAAATGCGCTAAGTTTGGCAAATCTCCTAAATCGTTTATGGCGACAATTTCTATTTCGGGCAAACCGAACGCTTGTCTAAAAAATAGCCTACCGATTCTGCCAAAACCATTAATAGCAACTCTTTTCATATAAGAAATTATATGAAATTTAGTGTTATAGCACAAAGGCTCTCTAAATATTTTAGTTAAATAAATCTAATCTATCTTAATCTTGTCTCCCAAAACTAAGCCTAATCTTTTTACAGTTCCAGAACTAACTTCTATTACCAGATTCACTGGCTCATGGGACTCATAAACCGTAAGATTCCTCTCAATTATTCCTGGCTCTGGAGTGGCGTTTTCGGAGACTCCAACAATAACTCCGTCACGCGCCCAAATAATATCTATTGGTATAAGCATCCCTTTCATCCAAAAAACTTGGGGCTTTATCTCTGAAAATGGAAATATCATTCCCTTATCCTTATCTAATGATTTTCTTCCAGATAAACCCAACTGTTTTTTTATAGAAGTGTCGGCAACTTCAACTTTAAATTTTTCCGCTCCCATCTCAATCGTTGAAAAATTCTTTTCTCCGAAATTAACAATAATTCTATATATAGGAAACAATGTTATTACAGCAAAAGCTCCAGCAATTAGAAACGTTAAATTTTTAGCCATTCCTAAAATTATATTCATTACCTATTTAATAAACCATACGAGAGGCAACTATACCAAAGGCAATTGCGACATTTAAAGATTCCTTTTTACCCATCATAGGAATTTCTAAAATTTTGTCAGATTTATCAAGTATTGATTTTGATATCCCTCGAACTTCGTTTCCCATAATAAGCGCGACTTTGGAGTTTTTCTTTAATTTAGCTTTGTAATATGGAATTGATTTTTTATTTTGTTCAACCGCAAAAATCTTGTAACCCTCTTTTTTAAGTTTATCTATAATCACGTTTGGTGTTTTTACTTTTTCCCAAAGTACAGACTTCTCGGCACCCAAGGATACTTTTATAAATTGTTGTCTTGGCTTTCCCAAGCTATCAACAGGAGAGGGCGTAATTCCAGAAAGATAAATTTTCTTAACTCCAAAGGCATCGGCTGTTCTAAATATTGAGCCCACATTATGTAGACTTCTTATGTTGTGAAGAATAGTAATCATTAATTAGAATTTTTTGGAGTTGGGGAGGATTGCGCGTGGAAAGATGAGGTAGTCAAAGAATCTCTTTCATAACTTTGCCCCTCTGTTACCGAATTGTTATAAGATACTGACTCAATAAGGATACCTTTCTTATCGTAAAAGGAAATTGTGGCTGACGTATTCGGCAAAGACGAACTTCTCATAACATCGGCAGATGGAGAAACATTGTAACCATTAAGTCCGATTAGGAAAAATTTTCCAGCCTTTATCAAAACTTTGTCAGACGAAGAAGATCCAATTTTCGCAAGAGATTTAGTCCCATTTTTGAGTGATGAATCCGTAAGATTAATGTCTAAAGAACTAGGATTATAAAGTTCTATAAACTCTTTTCCTGTGTCAGATCCTAATCCGTCATAGAATATCTCGCTTATCAAAATGTGATTTATATCTTGGGTTGGTGGTGACGTTGGTGATGTCTGCGTCTGTGGCTTTACGACCGGTGTAGGTGAAGAACTGTCATTACTGCTTGATTGATTATAGATTGTTGTGCTTGACCCAGACAAACTTTGTACCGCGTCTCCCAAAACGACGCTCACTGTTTTTTCTTCATTTTTATTTTCTTTGGGCTTAGAAGGGACACTAGTGTTAACGCCGCCTATAGCGTTGGTATTCAAGTTAATTATCTCAACTGGTTTTTCTAAAATATTTTGATTTCCTCCCAAAATATTAACCATTGCTTCGCGAGAAACGTTTCCAATCTGGTTTATTATTTTTGTGATTGGAAATATAATCGCTCCGGGTAAATTTTGCGTATCAGCGCCTGATACACAATCGTTTCCAGAACAATATCCGAGAAAAAATACTAATAATAAAGATAAGAAGGCTCCGAAGACTTTTAGATAATTCTTCTTCGGAACAATCTCCATAATTTCTTCTTCCGGTTCAGTTTCAAAACCGTTTTCTTTTTTCATTGAAGATTACTTTCTATGTAAGTAACTATAAATGTTTAAAACCGCCTTAATAGAATCTCCAGCTGAAATATTGTTTTGTTTATATAAGACGTCCGATACGTCCCCTGCCGCCCATATGCCCTCAAATGATGAGGCTTGGTTTTTGTGATCAACAATAATCTCTCCAATTTCATTAGTGTTTACAAGGCTTTTTACGAAATCTGAATTAGGTATAGAACCAATCTCCACAAAAACGCCATCAAGTTTCAATTCTTTAACCTCTCTGAATTCCTTATTTTTATACCTTAATCCAGTTACAAAATCGTCTCCTAAGATTTCTTGTATTTCTGCATTTAAAATAATCTCTAATTTTGAAGATTTCTTAATTTTTTCTTGAGTTACTAAATCAGCCTTAATGATAGAGCGTACAATTAAATATATTTTTGAAGCATATGGAATCGAATCAAGCACGGCTTCGACTCCGGCGTTACCACCTCCAACAATTGCAACTATTTTATCTTTAAATAATGGCGCATCGCATGTTGAGCAAAAAACGACTCCTCTCCCGTCTAATTTATCTTCTCCCGGTATTCCTAATCTTTTTCTTCTGCTACCAGAGACAACTAAAACCGTTTTAGTTTCAACACTTTTCCCATTTTCTGTTTCCACTAAAAATCCTTCATCTCTTTTAGAAACTTTATTTACCAAATCCGAATCAATTATCTCTATATCTTCTTGCGCTCTCAAGTGCTCTTCAAACATTTTAGCCAATTCAAGTCCGCTCACCGACTTGGTGCCAATCCAGTTTTGAATATCTGACGAAACTAAAGATTGACCTCCAAACTCTTGGGCTATCAAAAGTACTCTCATTTTTTTTCTGGCTGCGTATACCCCAGCAGCAACGGCACCAGGTCCGCCACCTATAATTACTAAGTCGTACATTTATTATGCAATCTTTAAGGTCTTCGCAATCTGACCGCGATTAAATCCAACAAATATTTCTCCGTCTATATCAATAACGGGCACTCCCATCTGATGAGATTTTGAAACCATTTCTTTTAAATCAGCCTCGCTCTTTGTAACATCTACTTCTTGATATTGAAGATTATTTTTAGTGAAATATTCTTTAGCCATTTTACAATAAACACAACTTGGGGTGCTATATATTTTTATCATGTTAAGAGTATAGAGCTAGCTAAGGACTCCTGCAAGTAATAAAAAACCCGCATATTATGCGGGTTTTTTACTGATTAACGTCTTCCTCTCGGACCTCCGAAAGAATTCTGTCTTTCTCTGTGACAATCTCTGCAGAGAAGCTGATCAAGTCTGTTTTCGTCAGGCTTGAAAGGTAATTCTGGGATTGCTGTGCCACACTTGGCGCACTTCCAGTCACCCTTGAACATTTCTCTGTTAAAGTTGCCGCCGTTTGTACCTTGATAGGCCATCTTGCTTAACTTTACGTACTTCCTCGACTTTGATTTAGTTGACTCAAGTTACAAGATGGCTATGAACCCCTTGACTATAGTTCTAAACTGTAGTGAATATTATATTGTAAACTAATTTGTGTCAAATTATGAAAGAATTTATAGTTAGCTTGTTATGAACGAGATTTCTCATAATAGGATAGTTAAAAATACCTTTTGGCTTTTTGGAGGACAGATAATTGGGCGCGCGCTTCGCGCTTTTATTGTAATTTATGCAGCTAGAATTTTGGGTGCTGAAAGTTGGGGCGCTTTTTCATATGCTATAAGTATTGCCGCATTTCTAACTATATTTTCGGATATAGGAATTAATTCTCTTATAACTCGCGAGGCGACAAAAAATCCGGAGTTAAGACACAAATACGTTGCAACCTCTTTTTTTATAAAAATAGTTCTACTCACCATAATAACGATAGCGTTTGTACTTTTGGATGGAAGCATTACTAATATAGATGAAGTAAAAATATTAATACCTGTAATTATTTTTGTTTTTGCATTTGATTCATTAAGAGATTTAGGAGTATCTGTTGCGAGGTCGCTTGAGAGAATGGATATTGAGGGAAAAAACAATATATTTACAAATTTAGTCATTTTTATGTTCGGTTTTATATTTTTAACACTAAACCCATCAAGTTTAAGTTTAGCCTTCGCTTATGCACTTGGGACACTCGTCGGATTTATTGCGATAATTATTCCATTACGGGATTATTTTTCTCATCTTTTAAAAAACTTTGACCCCAATCTTATCAAACAGATACTCGTCTCCGCCTGGCCTTTTGGGCTTTTAGGGCTAATGGGGGCGGTTATGATAAACACCGATACGATAATGCTTGGGATTATGACAACTGTAGAGAAAGTTGGTTTTTATTCCGCTGCGCAAAGACCAATACAACTTCTCTATATTATTCCAACTCTTATTGCGACTGCCTTTTTCCCGTCACTCGCAAGATTAGCTCATAAAATCAAGTCCGACGCAGAGGGCATAAAAGAGTTTAGAAAGCTCTTTGAACAAGCACTGGGCATCATATATATGATTGCAATTCCCTTAACACTAATTACGATAATACTTAGAACTCCTATAATAAGCGCTTTTTACGGAGCAGAATATCTGCCAGCGATAAATAGTTTTGCGATATTGGCGCTAACAATGGTTGTAATATTTCCGGCAACGCTTTTTGCAAACGCAATCTTCGCCCACGAAAAGCAGGCGCATCTAATAAGTTATGTTCTCTTAGGAATTTTTGGGAATATATTTTTCAATCTATTATTCATTCCAATCTGGGGAATAGAAGGATCTGCCCTGTCCACCTTAATCAATCAAATAATAATTAATCTTTATATATTGACTAAATTAAGAAAGATAACCGAGTTCACAATTTTGCCTAAATTAAAAAGAATAGGCGTAGCATCGTTAGGAATGGCGTCTATCGCGCTTATATTTTCTTACTCGGATGTAAATTTCTTAATAACAATGACCGTCTCGTTTGGGGCTTATATAGGATTTTTATATTATCTTAAGGAGCCCAGTGTTGTTTTCCTTGATAGGTTAGTAAGGAAGAAGGGAACAATATAAAGTCACGTTTATCTTAAAAGGTTTATTATTTAGCCGCCTTGAGCGCTTTTGCAACATTACTTTCCTCTCCCACCGGTCCATAGAAAACGACTTGGTCGCTGTTTAGATAGATAACAGGCGGCGCCCAAACGGAATTCTTAAGTGGTGTGAGTTGGAGATTGGTCTTGGTCGAATCTTTCGGGTCGCGCACATTTTCAATCAAAAAAGCGTCTTTAAGTTGCATATTTGGAAAAAACGAAAGCTTGCCAACATAAACCTCACCGGTTCTAAGATAAACAGCCGAGTAAGCATCTTTTGCGCTTTGTGGGGAATAATTGATGACGGCAAATCCGACGACCACGATTACGACAATTAAGGCTATCAATAACGATTTGTTTTCTTTTAGTTTTAACATAAGAAAATTATAAACCAAGTGCTTGGTTAACACAAAACCGTCCCTCGAACAAGCCGGGGCGGTGTTGAGGCTAAACTTTTTATTAATCCCTATTTATTTTCAATTAACTTACAATCCCAATAGCGCGTTAATCTTGGCTCGGGTCTTAGGACCTACATAGCCATATCCAGGATCTCTAGCGGTTGTTACCACTCCATTCTTCAATTGGAATCTGCCTACGGCGGCTTTGGTTAGATTGCCGAAATAGCCAGTAACAAGACCTTCGGGATAGATGTCGACGCCTTGAGACTTCAAAAAGTTTTGAAGAGCTGTAACATTGTTTCCTTTAGAGCCAGTAGTCAGGCTAACTTTGTAAGAACCAGTTGAAGGTATGCTTCCTGCAGTTGGAGTAGCAGGGGTCGCTGGAGTTGCGCTCACAGTGCAAGATTTTCCGCTGGTTATGCTAAACAAATTACCAGATGTACATCCTTCAATTTGAGTTGCAGGAGTTGCAGGCACAGCAGGGGTTGCGCTCACAGTGCAAGATTTTCCGCTGGTTGTGCTGAATAGATTACCAGGCGTGCATCCTTCAATTTGAGTAGCAGGAACTGCTGGGGTGGCTGGAGTAGCGGGGGTTACTGGAGTAGAAGGAGTTGATACTACAGATCCTCCACCGCCACTTCCACCTCCACCGCCGCCACCTCCACCAGTGGTAGTTGCTGAAACTGCCGCACTAGCCGCTGATTCGCCTGACGTATTTAGAGACGTAATCTTGTAGTAATACAGTTTGCTTCCACTAACCGAAGTATCCGAATAAGTAGTGGTTGACCCAGAACCAACTGTTGGCTCACTGCCTACCCTAGAAAATGTTCCATCAGAAGTAGTACTTCGGTAGATGTCATAACTATTAGCGCCAGATACTTCAGTCCATGATAAATTCACTTGGACAGAGTTAACGAGAGCGGTAGCTGTAAATCCAGTTGGAGTGCTTGGCGCTCCACCGCTTGCAACCAACGGAGCAAAATCGGAGAAGTGGGTTGTCGTAGCGGTTAATGTGTTCGCGGTCGTATCTACAGTTGTTGATAACGTGTCGTAGTTGTTGGTTGTTGCGTTCCATACACCGATTACCAAGCTTGATTCTGAAACTCCGCTCGGAATATCCGCTTCAGTATAAGGAATTGTTATCGTAACGGCGTCGTTAAGCGTTTTAATCGGCTGTCCGGAAGAATCAGTCGCGCTTATCGTAACCGCATTCTTGCTTAAGATTGATCCAGTTGGCGGATTGGGGAGCGAGGTGTTGGTTTGAGTCTTGATTGTCGAAGCATTGGATGAAGTACCCAGTGCGTTTGCCGGAATATTCATTTTAAAGTTAGCGCCGATGTCGCTGTTCGTAAAGAATCCGCCGGAATTCGGAGTAACGGTCTCTTGCTTCTCAGGCTTCACCGTAAATCCAGAAATGGCAGTTAAGGTAAGAGTGTTGCCGGTAGAGTTTGAGTTAGATACTGTAACGGTAACAGCCGAACTTTCATAACCAATACTACCCGCGCGAACAGTCCATGCGCCGTTCGAGACTGGCAAGCTATAAGCGCCTGTTGAATCGGTTTGGGTAACTGCGAATCCTCCGTTGCCGTCAGTCGCATCAACGAAAGCGTTTGAAATTCCCGCGCCATTTAGTGTGACTGTGCCGGTTATTGTAAGAGATGCTGTTGTTAGGGCAATCGTTCCTGCGGAAATTGTCGCGCCATTAACTGTAATCGCTGTTCCTATTGGCGATTTATATCCAGGTTTGTCGACGCGAATTCTATAAGTGCCGTTAGGAATCGAAATCGAGAAAGTTCCGTTTGCTGCCGTCTGCGTTCCAAGATTAATAATGTTTGTTTGCCCAGTCGGCGTACCATTAATCGAAACCCAAGCGTTCGCTAGAGCTGTGCCGTCGCCAGTTACAGTGCCGGTTATTGCAAACCTAGCTCCAACTGCTGCGGTATAGGTTATTGTTTGAGGCGTAGCGGCAACAACTATAACAGATGAAGTTGAACCGATCATGCCGTAAGATGGATTGCCCGCTCGAACGGTATACGTTCCGGGAGGCACAGAAACCACGTAAGCCGCGTTGGCGCCCGAAGAAGTGCTCGTATTTGTACTGTTGCCTCTGCCGTTTGAATCTCGAATATCAACGAAACCTCCAGTTATAGGATTAGTGCCGTCGGTCAGATTAACCGTAATATTAACCCCGGCTGCGATTGAACAATCTTTACCGGTAGTATCAACGCTAGATGTAACGGTAATGCCAGTAACTGGAGTACTTTCACCAATTCCCGGGAAGAAACAAGTGACGGCATAAGTGCCAGCTGGAACTTTAAGAGCATAATTACCGCTCGCATCAGTTACTGTCATATTTCCTCCATTTGCGCCTTCAGCTCTAACCATAACTCCTTGTTGAGCAACTGTTGCTTTGGTTGCTTGGCCTTTGATTGTTCCAGTATTAAGAGTGGCTGCGGAGAAGTTCTGGCCGGTTAAGCTGGTAGTCGCTACAGTAATTGTTTTGGAGCCAAGTCGGCCGAAGTTAGGAGCAAAGGCTTCCACAACCCAAGTGCCCGCCGAGACATACAGAGTGTATGCGCCATTAGCATCAGTCGGACCTCCCACAAAGTTGCCAGAATCGCCTCCAACCGGAGTTGTGTCAGAAGTAGAAACGACTTTCCTGCCACCAACGCCTGCATAAGGAATGGCGTTGCCCGCATCATCGCTTACTGTACCGCTTATGGTTAAGGATGACGTATTAGCGTCTAATACAAAAGATAGAGTTGCTGGAGTGGTGTTCCCTGAAGAAGGAACTGTAATCTGCTTGTCTTGAGTTGGCGGCATACCGGGTTTAAATACTCCTACCATATAAACGCCGGACACAACATTTAATGTAAAGTTGCCTTGCGCGTCTGTCTGCGCTCCCGTACCAAAACCACCAGATGTTCCTGTTGAGCTTTCAGTTGGACGAGCAAAAACTTGAGCGGTATTTATACCGGTACCGGCCGAATCCTTAACCGTACCAGTAATTGTTTTGCCAGCGGAAGTTAGAGCAAAGTTTTGGGTAATATTACCTGTCAGAACTTTTACTTCAATCGGCTGCGGTGGCATAAAGTTAAATGTTGGCGGAGGTGGAGGTGGAGAACCGGGCTGTTGGAATGCGGCAGGAATTGACGGACCAACGCCAACTCTGTATGTAGTATTGTTCTGGGCAGGCAAAGAGTATGTGTTGCTCCCTCCGCCGCCTAAATCTATCGTGGCTTTTACGAAACCGTTCGGACTTGAAGCAAATACATCAACTTTTGTGTTTAAGGGACCCGTAACCGTACCAGATATGGTGCGAGGAGCGGCGCTAAGACCATAATTTTTAGTAGTGTTTACAGAAATTGTTATAGGTTGAGGCGCAGAATTTACAACAAAACTTCCAACTGTTGAAGGGTCAAGACCAAACATATAGTCGCCATCAGCTAAACTTGAGAAGACAGCCTGCCCGTTAACATCTGTGGTTTTTGACTGTCCGCCGGCCGCAGGACTAAAGAGGAAGGCTATAACATTTTGTATTCCGGCTTCGGTGCCATCCTTTATATTATTGCCAGCAGTTCCTCCTCCAAGACCGTTGTCGTTAAAGACATTGAGAGTCAGGGTTCTCGTACCCGCCTGACCCAAAAAGAAGTTGCCAGATGTCAATGTCTCTAAGATAGTGCCTGCCACATTTTTAGTTTTTATATCAACTGTATATCCAGAGCTGCTCGGTACAGTGGAATTTACAATCACTTTCAAATCTAAGTGTAAGAATGTGTTAACGCCAGTTTCTGCTCCACCAGTCGTGATTGTAACTGTTCTTGCCGACGCGCTGTTTGCGATTGAAGCAATTGTTACAGTGCCAGCTGCCGGGCCATTGATGTCGCCATTCGCTGGGCTTTCTGTGCCTACCGTCATCGCTGCGGCATTTGTCACATCAAAGCCGGTCGGAAAAGTAAGAACAATGGTGCCGCCTGAAGGAATTGATGTCGTAACCAGAAACTCAACTGCGTAGTTGGACGTTGCGCCAGCTGCTCTTGTCATTGGGCTTACACGCACAGGCGTCATACCCATCATTCCCGCGGTCTGCATAGGACCGCTTCCGGGACCAAGCTGTCCGCCGGTCATGGTTGAATTAGCAACTGTACCTTGAGCAACGTTACCTGCCGGAGAACCAGTTGTCACAATGCTCCTGCCTGATAAGTCCTGCAGTAAATTAGAACCAGTTACTTTGAACCCGACCCCATTTTGCAGGGAAAGACCGCCGATTTTAGCCGACATCGTTGGTCCATCATAAGTAACAGTTTTACCTCCAAGAGAAATAGAAGTACCGATTGGGCTCTCCAGAGTGTAATTGGCGACATTATCTGCCGAACTCGGACCCCCGCCGGACTTCATTGGTTCTGAAAAAGTTACGGATATGCCGAAATTGTCAGCATTCGCAAATTGAATAGTTGGATCAGTAGTATCAGCCACAGCATCAGTCGTAAAGCCAAAAATATATGTAGACGGACTGCCGGCGATAGTCGCGGCGTTTTTCACACCACCGTTACCAGCCAAGCCATTACCTGATAAATCCTGAACTCCAGTGCCAACGGTTATTACATACTCTGTATTTGTGGCAAGCAAAACATTCGGCGAGAAATGGGCGGCGCGCTGTTGAGGACTATATGAAACAGTACCTGTAATTCCACCGTTTATTGTTATTGTGCTTCCAGTGATAGTCGCCGCGTTCATATCTTCCGAAAAGCCGATGCTGATATCTCCAACTGGGCGAACAACTCCGGTTGCGCCTGGAGACGGAAAGACACCGGTAACAGTCGGATTCGCAGTATCCGCGGCGCCAGAAGACGTTCTGAAATATAATCTAAATCCTTGAACTGTCGTACCAGTGTTGCTTGTTGTTGTCGGAGCAACCTGCACAATATATCCTGTGCCTGCCGTAAGAGAAACTGGACTTGGCGCTCCCGGAGTTACGGTTACGGTATTCGTAGTTGAATTATAAGTATTAATTGCGGCTACGGGAGAACCTGGCGCGCCGTTGATGTCTAAGAAAAGACCTATATTAGAACTTAAAAGAACAGACCCGGCTCCTGAATTGGACATCGGCACCGAGAACTGAAGCGAGATCGGGGCACTGATTGGGAAACTCTGATTGCCGCCTTGAGGAGTCGAAGATTGAACAAAAGGAGGAGTGTTGTTTGTGCCGCTGTTTGAGCCGGTCGTAAAGCTAAGAGTCCTATTGGCTACCGGAGAATCTGCTAGAGGATTACCAGCTAAATCTTTAACGCCGACTCCAGCAGTCGCCACATAAGTTGTTGATGGAGCAAGGTCGGCCGAAACATTGTCAAAACGCAAACTCGCGGATGGAGCGCCGGTCGCGCCAGCGCTGACCATATGAAAATTATAAGCGCCATTATTAGTCGCGTTAGCTGTAGTTTTTGCAAAAACGATGTCGCCGAATGAAAGAACTGTGGTATCACCCACAACAGCGCCATTTGCCGCGGTAGAAAGTTTGCTGATTTGGCTCGAGGCGGCCAAGGTCGGCGCTCCGGTTGCATTACTATCAAGACGCAAAGCGCTTGGAATCGCGCCAATAATATTCTCGGCAGTTGTTACAACGTGCCAGGCATATTGATTAAGTTTATCCGCGTTCGCTGTGACTTTAGCAAAGACAAGATCACCGGCAGCTAAGTCGATGGTAGTTTGGCTACTACCGTTTACTGCCGCGGTGGCAGTTGGAGCGATACGAGATATTCTGGAGCTCGGCGCGGTGACAAAAGTTGGAGCTCCGCCCGTAGCGCCGTCAAAACGCAAATTGGCATCAGTCACATTATTACCCGCTGTTACAATATGCCAGTTATAGCGGATATCGGTCGGATTGGCCGAAACATTCGCAACCACAATATCTCCAATCACCAGAGCGGTGCTTGCTCCTTGAAGACCGGTTGCCGCCACATTTCCGAATTTAATAATCTGTTGACCTCCGAATAAATTAAAGTCGTTAACACTGAAAGCTCCTGAAGTAAGGGTGGCTGTCGTGACGACGCCGACTTCCATCGGGAAAGTGTCTCTTTGGAAAAAAACTATATCTCCCAACGTCGGCGCGATATAACTTCCTTGAGGATTAATGACGTTGGTGCCTTGCATAAAATAGAAACCTTTTGATGTGTTTGCCGCCTTGGCAAAAGAGGTTCCAGCGGTGTACGAGGGTTGACTTGAAGCTACAAGATCAAAACCGTTAGGGAATGCTCTAATGGCGTTCCCTACCGCGACGCCCCCGCTACCGCAAGCGCTTCCCGAGCATAACGAAATGTTTGCTGAATTAAGAGTTGATTGGTCAAGATTCTCCGAAAAACCCATATGTATAATGTTGCTTATCGGAACATTAGTTGAACCAGTTTGCGGCCCCGACATACCGGCATTAAGAGCGGGAGCAACTGTATCAATAGTTAGAGCCTGGATTGAACCAGCGGCAAGAGCTGAACTGGTAATCGCGCCAGCGCCATCACCGCCAACTGTGACAGCTGTGTTCGCGGCCATGGTAACTTTAAAAGCATGTGCATCACCTGCGCCAGCGGATGTTGCGACGGTTACTATATACCACGAGGCGGCAGCTCCCAATGGTGACTCGGAAACAGTAATGTTGGTCGCCGAACCAACATTCACTGTTGTTTGAGTTCCGACGGGAGTATCACCGCCATCAAAAATATTATCGGCTGACTTCCAAACCTTCAAACTGGCGAAATCACCCGAAACAGTAGGGCCAGCGGTGCTTTCAACAGTAACCGCTACTTGCGTAATCGTATTATCAGCATTAGTACCGGTAACCTGAAATTTTATAACCGGAGTTTCACCACTAGAAGCTTTGATGGTCTGACTTGTGACAACCATACCAGCCGGAGCAGTTGTTTGTGAAACGGCCGCTCTTGTGATATCCGGAACAAAAAATCCCACACCCAACGACCACGAAATCACGGTAAGTGCCGTGAAGATAACTAACGACTTATTAATAATTTTCATTATTTTTTTTATTCTCCCCCAACCCTTTGAGTTAAAAGTTAGGAGAGTAAAGTTTTTCTGGCATCCGACAATGCCTTTTGTTGCTAAAATAGTAACACATTTTACAAGCAACAATATTAAAGTTATCAACTACCACGCCTAAATCGCCTACTGCGTCAATAATGCCATCGGTTTCATTATGGATTCGACGTTGCTCACCACAAATGAAACCAAGCTTCTGTTCACTTCGTAAGCTGGAGTCAGATAAATTTTTAATTATAAAAGCTTTTTATTATCTCTTCTCGGTCTAGATATTTCGATGCTTGATTGCAAATTGCTTTCAGGGTTCCTTTGTCCAATTCATCATGATTGGGAATAGTAAGTGTTTGACGGATAGAATGAATAATTCTTACAAGTTTTACATGACTACCTTTTTGACCGACAACAGAAAATCCGAAACCGCTAAAAATACGAACTAGATCTTTTCCGGATAAAACTTTAAGTTTAGGCATGAACTGCGCCAGGAACTTCGAAACTTATAAGAAGCGATGGGTCTGGAGATAATCCTAATTCTGACAAATTTTCGCCCTCTAATTCCAAAGTTGTAGCCTCTTTTATATTTTTTACTAATTCATCCAGAGTTTCACCCTGTGTTACAACCGGCAAATTAACGCCTTCAGCGACGTAGAATTTCTTACCCTTAGAAATATAAAATTGTATTATATTGCTCATATTCAGGATGTTAGCAATTCATGTTAACAACGTCAAATAAAAATCCCACCGCAGAACTGTGAAATTTTTATTGACATTAGACCTAATCACATCGGTTTCATTAATGAAACCAAGTTTCCGTGTTTCATTTCGTAAGATTGTAAGATTACAAAAAACACCCCGTTCTCAAGTTGGGGTGTTTTTTTATACGCTATATATTAACTTCGTTATACTTTAGAGGCCCAAAAGTGAATTAATCTTGGCTCGGGTCTTAGGACCTACATAGCCATATCCAGGATCTCTAGCGGTTGTTACCACTCCATTCTTCAATTGGAATCTGCCTACGGCGGCTTTGGTTAGATTGCCGAAATAGCCAGTAACAAGACCTTCGGGATAGATGTCGACGCCTTGAGACTTCAAAAAGTTTTGAAGAGCTGTAACATTGTTTCCTTTAGAGCCAGTAGTCAGGCTAACTTTGTAAGAACCAGTTGAAGGTATGCTTCCTGCAGTTGGAGTAGCAGGGGTCGCTGGAGTTGCGCTCACAGTGCAAGATTTTCCGCTGGTTATGCTAAACAAATTACCAGATGTACATCCTTCAATTTGAGTTGCAGGAGTTGCAGGCACAGCAGGGGTTGCGCTCACAGTGCAAGATTTTCCGCTGGTTGTGCTGAATAGATTACCAGGCGTGCATCCTTCAATTTGAGTAGCAGGAACTGCTGGGGTGGCTGGAGTAGCGGGGGTTACAACCGCGGTCAAACTGAACGTGATTGTATCCGATACTGCGTTCGAAATGTTACCAGCCAAATCTCTAAACTTAGCGTAAACAGTCTTTACCCCCTCACCTGCCAACAAAACCCATGTTTTTGAAGTTGCATAAGTTTCCCAAGTAGCGCCAGTGAAATCAGATGTATTGGATATTGACATCTGGTAAGCGTCCGTTGCCGCTAGTGTAAGAGTAACTGAAGTCGTGTTTGTCGCAGTTACGCCAGCGTTTATGGAGACTGAAGTGTTGGTTGGGGGAACCGTGTCGCCACCACCGCCACCACCTCCACCTCCAGCGGATACTGCCGCGCACTGACTTCCAGTCGGGGTAAGAGTGTAAGTACCAGTTGTTCCCGTTGTCGTGATAACCAAAGTATTGGTATTAGACGAACAGGATTGAGTTACTACTCCTCCAGCCGTACCGCTGGTGTTGAAAATGTTAGCGGAAGTAACAGTAAAGGTGCTGCTTGTCGGAACGACGACGTCCAGACTGGTAGTACCAATAACTAACGAAGTAGCTTTCGAACCGGATGTTATAACCAGCGCAACGCCGGAACCGGTAAGAGTCACGCTGGTATTAGCGCTGTATTCCAAAACAGCCGCTAAAGCCGCGCTAGCCGACAAACCAATAGTAGCAATTGTTCCCAACGCCACTAAACCTAATTTTAATTTATTTTTTGTCATTATGTTTTTTATTTATCCTCCCCCACCTTACCCCCACACCTACACATAGGTGTGGGGGTGAATCCGACCTTTCTACGAGAAAAACCTGAGTGGGAATTAAGGATTGATTAGGTTAGATTATCGAGCCATCTTCTGACACTCCCAAGTATCAGCAACATAAGCTGTACAAATCACAGCTACTGGACGAGCAACAGCATAAGCCGCATTAGCAGCAGCTCCATTGATAGTTCCACCAGTTTGAGGAAAGACATTCATAGAGTTAGCTGCAGCTAAGTTTACAACCGTAATTTGCATACCAACAACTCCAGTAGGTAACTGGACACTGTCAGCAGCAGTTGTAACAGTAGTTACAATGTTAATATCTTTTGTTAATGCAGTACCAGCCTGAGCACCTCCAGCCGTAGCTGTCAAAGCAGCATTTACTGTCCTTAATAAACGACCACTAACTGTAGTGCTTGATGCCGCACCACCGATAGCAATAACATTAACAAGAGAAGCATCATCAGCAATGTGAACTGTTTCCACTCCTGTAGCGCCAACACCAATATTGATAGTGTTTACTCCTGCACCACCACCAATGTTTACTGTCTGAGTTGCTCCACCGCCTGTACCAACATTCACTATTTGTGAAGCACCAGAAGATGAACCGAGAGTGATTGCTCCCGTTCCAGCAGCAGATCCAATTACGATAGTACCCGATGTACCTCCACGTATTGCGATGTTAGCTACACCCACTGCTGCGTTACCGATGTTCACTGCATTGACGCCATTAGCTGCAGAAGGGTTAGTTGCGGCGATATTCACCGTATAACCTCCTGCTGTTGCGCCGTTAGCGGCAGCATTGGCGATATCAACAGTTTGTGTCTTTGAATCTCCAGCTATTCCGGAAGCGATACTGACTGTATTGGTATCAGTTGAACGGCCGAATGTTTGAGTACCAGTTTGAGCTGTACCTCCGAGAGTAATTGTGCCGGCTACCATTCCTGTGCCAACAATAACAGAACCACCAACTTGAGCGTTAGCGATTGTTACGGCACCAGCTCCTGCGCCTGCGGACAAGGCAAGTGCTTGCGTGCCAGATGATGAACCAACTGTAATTGTTCCGGTACCAGCGATAGAACCGACAGTGACCGTACCAGTTAGACCTTGACGAATCGCGATATTCGAAGCGGCCGTTGCCGGGTTTCCGATGTTCACTGCGTAGACTGCGTTAGTAGCTGTAGGATTGGTTGCGGCGATATTCACCGTATAACCTCCTGCTGTTGCGCCGTTAGCGGCAGCATTACCAATATTAATTGTTTGAGTGGCTGAATCAGCTACAACTCCAGAACCGATTGAGATAATGTTTGTATCAGTCGAACGACCAAGAGTCATTGTGCCGGTCTCAGCTGTACCTCCAAGAATTAATGTACCGGTTGTCAATCCTGATCCGAGGGTAATTAAACCAGTTGTAGTAGCAGCAAAAACAGAGTTAGTGCCAGCAAGAGTGCTACCACTAATAACTGTCACGCCAGTAGCGGCAGCGTTACCAAGGGTCAATGTGCCAGAGGTCAATGCGCCACCGATAGCGATTGTTGAAGTTGTTGCATTGTTGAACAACGTGTTCGCACCACCGGTGATACCACCGTTGATGACAACGTTTCCAGTTGAAGCGGAAACATGACCAATGGTAATGACACCTGTTGTGTTAGTGGTTCCCAGGTTTAGGGCAGAACCAGCCGCGCCGTTTAGCGTTAAGACGCCATCACTAACTACGCTTGTGGCGTCGAAAGTTAAAGTAGCGGCTGAAGCTAACGGAATCGAAACTGAAAGCGCTAAGGCAAGAAGCCCTGATGTAGCGCTGAATTTTATTAATTTATTTTTTATTTGCATTTTTTATTTTGAATTTTTATTAGATTTGACTCGTAAAAACAGAAGTAAGTTCGACCGACTTTTTAGTGTTTTTACAATTTTTTATCTTTTGTTTAATAGAAAAATTTCTAACTTATTACTGTCCACAATCCTTCGACATTGCTCAAGATTGCGAACAACTCGACCTTTTTAAAATCGCTATACGCGAATGTAAATACTATAACATAATGTGTTCGCAAGAGCACAAAGATATGTGGATATATGTGAATAACTGGTTAGCTGGAAGCTCCTGTGGCTTGTCAGCCCGCGGCTGATCAGCCTCCGGGCTGAAGCTATAAAGTTTTCTCCTTTAGAGCAGAGATTTCTTGTTCATACAAATCCTTAGCTGAAGGATTGTAAGTAATCGCTTTCGTCCAATATTCAATTGCTTCGGCATATCTACCCTCCCCCGCCAATAAAGTGGCGTAGGTGGATAAGACATCAACGTTATAAAAAGTTGTTTCTATCGCTTCTTTGTATAGCTTATCCAGAGCTTCGCTATTAGCGTTAAATCTCTCTTTTTCTAAAACAATGTATTTATTCCATATATCCGCGCTTGTGGGAGATAAAGAAAGCGCCTTCTGTATCATGGCGCGAGCAGAACGGTTTTTCTGAATATCGAGATAGAGCTGATAAAGGGCAACATAAGAAACGTAGTTGTTGTCCGTCTTAATCTCGGAAGCGGTTTTGTAAGCAGATTCGGCTTCCTTATAATTTCCGAGGACATATTCGTTAAAACCGACTTGCATGGTTAAGTTAAACTTTTCCTTGTCGGTAAGTTCTGGAGTTTCAAGGGCTTTGTTGGTTTTCAAAAGACGTTCATCTATTAACTGCCTTTCGGCATCTGTGAGCTTCGGCAAATTTGGATAAATTGCCCTTTCGTAATAAGAGCCGTAAGCGCCGAGAGCGGCGACGATGATTAATAAAAGCGTAACTACTCCAATTGTTATTTTTTTGTTCATCCCCTCACCTAATTGGTTTTTATGCTTTCGACTATTCTCATTTTTAACTGATTCCACGCATTTCTACGATGTTTTAGATTAATTTCCCTTTGACGAGCATCATTTTCGGATTTATACGCTTCATAATATGCCAATTCATATGGTTTATACATATTGGTATATCTACTTAGCCCCTGATTATGTTCTTTAAACCTCTTTTTTAGATCATTGGTGAAACCGAAATATAGAGAATCATTTTTCTTACTTTTTAAAATATACATATAGAACATAATCCAAAATCAATTAGGTGCGGGGATTCATTGGAAGTATTTTAGCAGATTTTTCGGCTAATCAAAAACCGCCCTTTTGGAAGGGGCGGTTTTTGTCTTATCTCTGAAGTCTCAAGTCTCCGGAGAATTGAACTTATGGTTCGACTTGGCTCACCACGAGTGAACTAATGTTACTTAAGCAAGTTCTGCGTATCGGTTGCTAGATTCTTAACTAAGTAACCATTGGTCCAGTCGGTTGTGATGAAGCTGTGTGAAACAGCAGACAAATCAGACCAGACAAAGCTTGCTGGGAGTAGGACGCCAGTAGTAACGACTAAAGGCAAATCTGAATCCGCAGCGGCTACAGTTGAACCAACCGCATACGATGTTGTTGTGAGCGTAATGGTTGTTATCTGAATAGAACCGCCAGCAGCTATTGGAAGTGTATCCAAGACAACTTGCGAACTGGTTGTGGCATTGGTACAGAGTATGGACTCAATGCTAGCAACAGTTGTAGTTGCAGCACCAACACCTTCAGCGGTGTCTCTTGCTGTACAAGTGAAGCCACCTGTAGATACCAATGTACCTGTAATGGCGCCAATTTCATTAGTTGCAGCACCAGTTTCAGTCAAGATAATGGTTTGGCCGTCTGTAACCGTACCATATGATTTGACTTCATCGCTGGCGTCTGTTGTGCCTGCATCAAAGGTAACTATACCAGTAGCCGTCTGAACATAGGCCGAGGTAACGCTAACTTGAGCAGCCTGACGAATGTCGCCGGCAGATACTGTCTGACCATTGTCAACATCGTAGTAAGGAACACCGCTTGCGGTGTGAACTCCGAATGGTTGAACGGATGTGGCAAAGGCTGAAGGTTGGGCAATCTGTGTAGTTAATGAATCACCAGAAACTGGCGCTCCAGTAACAGTTGCGCGCAACTCGTAAGTCTTCGCGCCGCTAACCTGTTGTTCGGTGTTCGGCAAGAAGGTAATAGTACCTGCTGCCTGACCATCTCCCAATGTAGTTACAATCGCACTACCAGAAATCTGGGAAGCGCCTGAAGTTACATCCCACATAGTTGGAGAAGTAACTGCGTCAGTGCCGGTAATGTTCTTGTTTACGGTGAAGATAAACTTACCCCATCCAATGGTGCCGGTACCGTTCGTTCCAACAGTAAACCTAGCCAAGGTGTGGGTCGCGCCTCCACCAACCAATGTGCTGCTCGGAAGAGCAACGTTAGTGATTGTTGGAATTGCCGCGTAAGCGTATGTTGGCTGTCCAGCCAAGGATACGGCAGTTGTAGCTATAGTACCACCAGAGTTCCTTGTTGTGTGCGAGGTAAGGGTAGTAAGGACGGAAGCGCCGGTTCCACCAGCACCTACTCCAACAGTACCCATCTGCAAATTAACAGTAAGGATCTTAGAGGTGTTAGCCGATACCGCGACGTTAAGACCGCTAAACGTGACAGTGGCTCCAGCCGCCTTTGTTGCCAAAGTGGTTGCGCCATCCATCAACATAACGTTCTGAACTGCGGTAGCGGTAGCTAAAGTAACGGTTACGTCGGTGATAGTGTAACTGTCATTCACGGCCGCAAACTTGTAGGCAGCGGTTGTAACAGTGCCAGAATCATCCAACAAGGTCGCATTCGGCCTTGAGGCATCAACTGTCGCAGTTATTGAACCGGTGTTGACTATGATTGTCTGACCGTCGAAACCAGTGCCAGTAGCGCCAGTGCCAGTGCCGTCGTCGGCATAGACAGTGAGAGCTGAACCAGCAGTAACTCCGGTTACAACCATCTCGGTTTTAATTGAGTCAAGCGCGGTTATAGCTGAAGCTGGGCCAACAGTTGCGTAAACTAAGACCGGAACGGTCTGGTTTTTAGCAAGTGCTAAGCTCTGTGACCAACTGTTGCTAGTAGCCGTAACGGTTCCCTTAACTGTTGATGTTACGCCGTTGTATACAAGGTATACGTCAGTCAAATCAGCAGCGCTAAAGGTTGCGTTGGTAACGGAAGTAAACTCAACCATAAAGTTGTTGATATTAACAGCTTCGGTAGAGTTACCAGCCAAGTTAAAGGCGCCAAGCTTGTAGGCGGTCTGCGGAGCAACAATTGTTTGATCTCCGTAGTTTGACTGCTTGGACAAGGTTATTGTTCCAGAGGCAATCGTTAGGTTGTTACCCAAGACATTGTTCTGTGATGGAACGTCAAGCGTGCCAAGCGAAACCTGTGGAATCGCGTTGTCTATGCTTGCTCCACCAACTAAGAGAGTTTGAAGCGCGGTGAAAACGGTGGCGGTGGTTACGTTGTTATCGCCCTCGTTGTCAAAGATATCACCACGAATTTCAACAGTTGCCGGTGTTCCCGGTGAAACGTAGAAATTAGTAGTGAACTGTGTACCTGTGTTGGTAGCAAAAGTGGCAGCTGCCGGAACATCGGTTGTTGAACCAACCTGCGCGCCGTTAACCAACACACGAACACTTCTGATGGTGTGGTCGGTAACAGTACCACCTGTCGTAATCATACCAACCTTCAAGGTTTCAACCTTGATTCTCTCACCATAAGCGGTGAAGGTGTATGTCGCGAGCGATGCATCGGTTGCTCCCTTAGTCACATTTTGTGACGGTGAATCAGTTTTTTTAACAACTGTCATTGTACCGTTGTTGACTGTCCACGCTGCAGCGCCAACTGGGAATGTACCTGTAGCTAACAAGTTAGCGCCGTATTGAGCGTCTGTGAAAGATGCGTCATATGCGCCGCGAAGCGACATTTGAACGGTCCTTCCAGAACCACCAATAACGTCAGCGTTAACCTTCAAAACTCTTGCTCCAGTGAGCAAGACTTTAGAAAAACCGCTAAATGTTACATAACCATTTGAATCTAGGCTTGCAGAAGAAGCAACTTCAACGCCATCAGCCAACAATTTGAAATTGTTGATGTCTGCTGAAGCGATAGAACCAATCTGACGCAAAGCCAAACGGGTCATAGTTACATCTCTTGTGCCAACTGTTACGGTGCTTTCCCAAACCCTAATAGAGGTTCCTGGGTCGGCATTACCGGTGGCAGTGCCTGTACCGAAGGCGGCTGTTGCCAAAGAGGCTGTCGCGATGGTGTGGATATTACCTGATAAAGGCAATCCAGTCATTGTACCGGACAAAAGGGTTACCCCAGTCATCTGGATACCAACTTGCTGACCGCCTGTACCTGTCAAAATATCCGCTTTAACGGAAATAGTCCTTGAACCTGTTACGGTGAAAAGACCATTGCTGTTTGAGAAGTTGATAACGCTACCGGATGAAACCGAAGCGCCATCGCTCAAACGGGTGTTGCCGTCAAAAAGATAGACGTTAGACAGAGTTGTATCTGCCGAAACGCCGAGTCTCTTCAATGCAACGCCAGTGACTGTTACATTGCCAGTAAACACAAAGTCGGCGAGAGTCGCCAAACTTTCTGTGGTGACTAATGTTTTAGACGCAGGACCAGCAAAGGTAACTGTGTTAGCTGCCGGAGCCGGAGCTGGAGTTACTGTTACTGTACTAGAGCATGATGCTCCAGTTGTTGGGCTAAAGCCAACGGCTGAAGTACAACCAGATGGATATGTGGCTGTGGTCGTCGCACATAACACACCAGTTGTTGGGCTAAAGCCAACGGCTGAAGTACAACCAGCTGGGAATTTGCCCGTTACGGTGCTAAAAATCGAAGCTCTGGTTATTGGACCAAAGTATCCTGCGGTTGGGCTAATGCCCTTAGCAGCTTGATACTTAGAAAGCGCATTTCTGGTTAACACACCAAAATATGTGGTTTCGTTACCATCTGAACCAGCACCAGAGAGGGCTACTGAGTATCCTGTAGCGTTAAGCCATTGCTGTAAAGCTTTTACATCTTCTCCTGTGCTACCAACGGTGAGGTCGCGGGTAAAGGTATAAGATGCGGCTGAAGCGACAGAAACCAATAGCATTGCTGCTGCGGAAAAACCGATAGCAGCGGAAACTATTTTGTGTCTATTCATTTCTGTATTTAATTTATACTTTTGGCAATCTATAGGGCTTAAACAAAAACGTTATCGACTAACGTCAAATTATATTTAAGTGTTTTAGAATGCTAATAATTGTTTATTTTAATTTATTTGATAGATCGTAACGATTATCATCATCGACCAGCTACCTTGTCGTGAGGAAGGCGGCAAGCTGATGTTCGTACAATCTCTAGTTACTTACAAAAAGAACCTCGAATGAGGTCTTTATAGAATACAGATCGCCTTCCAGTTAGAACTTTCTCACCACAAGTGGATTCGATAAGTTCACCACATAGAGATAATCTTAATACTTATAAAGAGTAAGCCTCACTCAAACTCTTTCTTCTTATTAACTCACTATTTTAGTAAGCTAATACATTCTATTATATAGCTATTCTAACCGCAACTCCCACAAGCATTGTGGATAAAGTCTCAGTCTTCACAGCTACGGGCAGAATCGTAGAATCTGGAAGCCTTTTGGGCTCCACACAAATGATAACGCAGTAATTAAAGCTTTGGTTACATATTTCCCGCTACTGAGGGAATTGAAACGGCTCTAAAGAAACTGCTTGGTCCTTGGAGACCAATTCGCTCAACCAAGCCCTCGGCAGCTAAAAGCTGAATGTCGTTTCTTAACGTTCTTTCACTTACTTCTGGGAAGTTGGCGGCAAGGTCTTTCATTCGGCAACCATTCGGCATTTGCCGAATTATCTGCAAAACTGCCGATTTCCTATTCGTTGGAGGGATTTCCCGTTCTATTAAGAGCGGCTCTTTTTCTTTTATCTCTTTAGCATCTCTAGTGATTGACGCTTCTATTTTTCTTTCAAACATTGAAGTTATATCCATTTCCAAATCGCGCGCCAAAGAATCGGCAATTGCCGAATGAAGGTTGTTAAGCTCTCTTTCCAAGACAACTTTGTTTACCGATTTTATCTCCCCCACCACCTCTCCAAGATGAATTAAGTTTTTAAGTTTTTCGATATATGGCAAATATGGAAGCTTGACTCCCTTTGGGACATAAGATAAATATGGAATTTCGCCGCATTCTGAAACGAGACTAATCGCAGCCGCTTCGATTTCTGCCCTTAGCCTCAAATGTTTTATTAAGCCACAAACCCTAAAAACAGCGGAGCTTATTTCTCTCGCTCTCTCCAAAACTTGTATTTGGTAGCCGTCAGACATGTGGAATTACTTTAGATTAGATAAAAGGTTTCAGTCAAGGAAATAGTTAACAAAATGTTTGATTGCCGAGTTACGTGCCAAAGGGTATGATTTTACCCAATTCGGTGGATTCGACGTTACTTCCCTTGGTAATATTCCCCTCGATAAGATTTCCCTCAGTGAGATTCGGGACAGGCGGGGCAGGCGGGAGGACAGGCACCACTTGTGGATTCGACCATGCTCACCACTTGTTGATATACTATTTGTATATATGGCTAAAAAAACCGTAGTGCTTGCGATATTGGATGGCTGGGGAATCGGCAAAAACGATAATTCAAATCCGATATACGAAGTTAATCCCCAAAATATAAATTACATAAAACATAATTACCCAAGTGGATCGCTCCAGGCATCCGGTATTGCTGTTGGACTTCCGTGGGGAGAGGAGGGTAATTCTGAAGTGGGACATTTAACATTGGGCGCCGGAAAAATACTTTATCAACATTTTCCGAGAATCAGTTTGGCCCTTAAAAATGGCGACTTTTTCAAAAACGAAGCTCTTCTCAAAAATTTGTTATCCGCCAAAGAAAAAGGGGCGGCAGTTAATTTAATTGGCGAGATAAGCGAGGGAAACGTACACGCATCAATCGAGCATTTGATTGCCCTTATAAAAATGGCGCAAGACAACGGAATAAAAAAGCTTAATCTCCATTTAATTACCGATGGGCGGGATAGTGGTCCCAACTCCGCCGGAAAATTAATAGAGCGACTTGGAAACGCAAGAATAGCCAGTCTTTCCGGAAGATATTTTGCGATGGACAGGGATTCGCACCTTGATAGGACGGAAAAGGCATACAATGCGATGACGGGGGTAACCAAAAATAATTCAGAAGATTATAAACAAGTATTAGATAACACTTATTCAAGGGGTTTAACGGATGAATTTAGTGAACCAACATTACTCCTGGAAGACGGGGCGATAAAAGATAATGATAGTGTAATATTCTTTAATTTTAGAGAGGATTCCATAAGAGAACTTGTCCAAATGTTTTTGGATTCCAAAAAACCGTTAGAAATTGCAACTTTTACCGAATATAGTGAAAAATTTGGTTTGCCGGTTGCCTTCCCTCAAGAAAAAATTAAAGATTCTTTAGGGAGAATCCTCTCCGACAACGGTAAGGTGCAACTGCGAATCGCCGAAACCGAAAAATATGCCCACATTACATATTTCTTTAACGGGTTCGTTGAACCACCTATGTTAAATGAATACAGGACATTGATTCCGTCAAAAAACATAGCTCGCCATGACGAAGCGCCAGAGATGAGGGCGCAAGAAATAACCTTGCGAGTTATTTCAGCCATTGAAGAGGGAATCTATGATTTTATTTTGATAAACTACGCTAACGCTGATGTTATCGCGCACACTGGTAATTACAAAGCGACTGAAACGGCAATAAAAACGATGGACGAAGAATTAGGAAAACTTATGAAAGCGATATTAAAGACTAATTCGGTGTTAATAATCACATCTGACCACGGAAATGCGGAAAAAATGATAGATGCTCAAACCGGTTTACCAGACACAAAACACAATCCAAATCCTGTTCCTATATATATAGTAGCTAATGGCTTCGAAAGACAGAAAAACGATATAGATGTGCGGGAAATTGAAAGAGAGAGCGTTGGAGTAATATCTGACGTTGCGCCAACCATTTTAGAGATAATGAGCCTTGCGAAACCAGAAAGTATGACTGGAACAAGCTTGGTGAGAGATTTACGCTAATATTTGAAACATTGGTTAGAGTAACCCATAATTTATAGAGATGAATCCTATAAGCCTATTGTTTAGATTCTTGCCGATGGTTTTTGGAAACACGGTGGCTCTTTATATCGCAACCCAAAATATACCGGGATTTGTTGTAGAACAATCACTTCAAACGCTTATAATTGCTGGAGGAATTCTTACTTTTATAAATATGTTTATAAAGCCGGTTATTCGGTTTTTCTTTACTCCATTTATATTTCTTACTCTTGGCTTGGGATTAATAGTGGTAAATGCAATTACGCTTGTTATTCTTGACTATCTAACCCCAACCGTTACAATAACTGGGCTTTTACCGTTATTCGAAGCTGCCATATTAATCAGCGTGGTAAATATGGTTATCGGATTACTAGGTGACATAATCTAAATATGCAGGAGTATTTAAAAATAGCTGAAATAGCAATATCGGTAATACTAATAACTCTTATATTGCTTCAAGAAAGAACTTCTGGCGCCGGAGGTCTTTTTGCGAATGCCGGAGGAGAATTTTATCAGCAACGCAGGGGGTTTGAAAAGTTTATTTTTATGGGGACCGTAGTCCTTATTGCGCTTTTTGCTGGAACCGCCGCAGTAAGCCTTTTCATTAAATAAAGAATTTAAAATTTGGTTTATGATTTCGAGTTTGATAACCGTACTTACTAAAAAGGAGAGGGTCACAATTATTGTTGCCTTAATTCTCTTTGTTTTGTCCGGCGTAAGCAAAGCCTCCATATACATTAAAGATAATACCGACATTGTTCCTTCTCGCGGCGGAGAATATACCGAAGGGATGGTAAGACAGCCGGTTGTTATAAATCCCGTTGTTCAAATGGGAGACGTAGATCAATCGCTATCAAAACTTATATTTTCGTCAGTTTCAGATTTGGCGGAAACAATTAAGAGTTCAGGAGGAGGCAAGGTTTGGACCGTAAGACTAAAGGAGAATTTATATTGGAGCGATGGAGAGAAACTTACATCGGACGATGTAATATTTACACTTGAAACGATAGCCGATGAGACCACAGAGTCTCCGCTTTATCCAACTTTCCAGGGAATTGTCGCTGATAGAGTCAGCCAACTCGAAATAAAATTCACGCTTCCCGGACCCTATGCTTTTTTCGACACAGATCATCTCAAAAACTTACAAATAATTCCCAAACATATATTTCAAGACATTCCAGCTCAAAATATAAAACTGTCCAAATATAGCCTTAGACCAATTGGATCAGGACCCTACAAGATAATTTCGTATAAACAAGATGAAACCGGTTTTATAAATAGTTTTGAGTTGCAAGAAAATGATAAATATTCCGGGGAGAGGCCCAATATATCGAAATTGATTTTTAAATTCTACAAAAATAACGAGGGTTTAATTGAGGGTTATAACAGCGGACAAATAAATGGGTTTGGATTAAATACGTCGAGCGACTTGAGCGAGATAAAAATTAGAAATGAGATAAATTATTTTAACTCTCCACGATATTATGCAATTTTTATAAACCAGGTTTCTGGACCAAAAGAATTTAAAGACTACAAAGTAAGAAGCGCGCTAAACAAATTGGTTGATAGAGAAAGAATTTCTAAAGATGTATTCCGCGAACACGGAAAAATACTTTTTGGACCGACTGAATTTACAAGCAATCCGAGTTCACAATACGATACAAAATATATACAAGGGCTCACACTCAATTTAATCGTTCCTGACGAACCGTTTTTAACCGATATTGGCAATATTGTAAAAGAAAATTGGGAATCAACGGGAGCAATAGTAAATTTGAAAGTTTTGTCCCCCAAAAGCATTAAGGAGGATATATTAAGAAATAATAATTATGATCTCCTTCTCTTCGGAAATATTGTTAAGGAAGATTATGATTTGTTTTCCTTCTGGCACTCATCAAGAAGATTCTATCCTGGCCAAAACTTAAGCCTTTATCAAAATATTAAAGTTGATTCGCTTCTTGAAGCATATCGAAGGAATTTTGATCCGGAATCAAGAAAAAATATTCTTGGTAACATAAGTGACTTAATATCGTCTGACTTACCAGCTATATTTCTATATTCCCCATCGTATGTTTATGTTAGTTACCCAGGTCTTCGTGGGTTTGATAAAGATAAGCTTATTAGTGTGCCATCAGACAGGTTCTCCGATATTGCTAAGTGGTATGTAAATACGTCGAGAGTTTTTAAATAAAGGATTTCCGAATCCTTTGTTCCGACTTCACTCGGCAAAAATAAAAATGAATTTTTATTTTGCTCTCTCGTTTGTTGTAATAAGAAAAAAGGAGCCGACTATGCTTGGGGACATAGCCGGCGGACCTGGGGAACGACGCATCATCGCGAGACCGCACAAACCTGGGATCGCTGGTTGCAACCACAGGTGATGGCATCGCGTTTTTCGGGAGATGCCCCAAGCGCTTCTCAACCGAAAAAAGGAAAGGAACAATTCACGTAACGTTCATTAAACAACATTTATGAACCGTAGTCAACGGTAGCAAAAAGTTGGTTTTGACAAAAACAAACACATTTGCTATTATCGGATTAACTAAGAATTACTCTCCTTATTTTGAATTGTGATTATGGCGATTTCTAATTTTTAGCAAAATTGCTCCCGTGGCGGAACTGGTATACGCGCAGGCTTCAGAAGTCTGTGGGAGAAATCTCTTAGAGGTTCAAATCCTCTCGGGGGCACATTAATTAGTTTTGATTTTAAATTTTACAAGTAGTTCCAAAAGAATAATAAATTAAATATGGTTGAAGAAAGAAACAAACCAAGGACAATTCGCCGACCTCACGTCACGGTGTCTTCGCATAAAGAAAAACCGACAGAATCCGGAGAAGATAAGGTAAGACTAGTCCCCCTAGGAGGATTAGAGGAAATCGGACGAAACATGTCCTTTATTGAATATAAGGACGAGATCGTAATTATGGATGTCGGAATTCAATTTCCAGAGGAAGAAACTCCTGGAATAGATTTCATAATCCCAAATATAAGCTATCTCGAAACGAAGAAGGCTAACGTTAAGGCTATAGTCTTAACCCATGGACACTTAGACCACATTGGAGCCCTTTCGTATTTAACCAAAGGACTTGGAAATCCTACGGTTTATACGGCTAGGCTTACTAAGGCTCTTATTGAAAAAAGACACGAAGAATTTGTAAACGTCCCAAAACTTAATGTAATCGCAATTGATAATTGGCAGAATATAAAACTTGGTAAATATTTAGAGATTACTTTCTTTGGAGTTGACCATACAATCCCAGATTCTTGTGGAGTTATAGTAAAAACTCCAGCTGGAAATATTGTTAACGCAGGGGACTTTAGAGTTGATTACGATCAGAATAATGAACCGCAAAGGATGGATGATTATAAAAAAATAGGTCAGATGGGCGTGCACACCTTTATGGTTGATAGCACAAACGCCGAGGAGCCAGGGCGTTCTCTTTCAGAAAAAGTTGTTGAAAAAAATCTTGAAGATTTGTTCAAATTGGCAGAAGGAAGAATAGTTCTTTCTACGTTCTCTTCGATGTTAACGAGAATGGCCGAGATTATTAAAATTTGTGAAAAGATAGGAAGAAAGGTTGCGCTAAACGGCCGTTCAATGAAAGATAATGTGCAGATTGCCCAGACCCTAGGTTATATGAAGTTTAAAAAGGATAGTGTTATCCCAGTTGAGGAAGTTAGTAAACACAAAGACGATAAAATTTTAGTCTTAACAACTGGCGCACAGGGAGAATCTAACGCCGGACTTATGAGAATTGTAATGGGCGAGCATAGACATATACGCGTTAAGCCCGGAGATACTTTTATATTTTCTTCGTCTGTGATTCCGGGGAATGAAAGAAGCGTGCAGAAACTACGAGATAACTTATCAAGACAAGGAGCTATAGTTTATCATTCGGACATAATAGATATTCACTCTAGTGGACATGCGCCAAAAGAAGATTTGCAGATGGTTATTAAGGCCCTGAAGCCAAAGTTCTTAATGCCGATTCACGGCTATTACTATATGAGAGCGGTAAATGGAAAAAATGGCGTTGAAGCGGGAGTTCACAAAGACAATATAAGATTGATGGATAATGGTCAGGTCGCTACGCTTACAGAAGATTCATTCGTGATAACTAAAGAGGAGGTTCCGGCAAACTACATTATGGTTGACGGGTTAGACGCGGGGGACGTAAACGAGATTGTGCTTCGAGACAGAAGACTTTTGGCTCAAGAGGGTATGGTTGTTTTAATTGTCACAATTGATAGAAAAACTGGAAAGGTTCTTAAAAATCCGGATATTATTTCACGTGGTTTTGTATATCTAAAAGAAAAGCAAGGATTGTTAGACGAGATAAGAAAAAAAGTAAGGCTTCTAGTTGGAAGAATACCAAACAGTCAGAATATAGACGCTGATTATTTGAAAACTTTGTTCAGAGATCAAATAGGAATATTCTTGTACAACAAAACGCATAGGCGTCCAATGATATTGCCTGTGATAATCGAAATTTAGATAAGTCCTACTTTTTTATTTACTTCGGCTAAGGTTATGGTTGCAATCTTAGCCGCTTTTGTGTCTCCTTTCTTAATAAGTTCTAAGGTTTTAGATTTGCTTTTCAGTAATTTCTTTCGTTTCTCCTGAAATGGCTTAAGGGTTTTTATAATTTCTTCGGCTAATTCTGATTTAAATTCGGAATAACTAACTCCCTTGAATCTCTTAATTAATTTTTCTATCGATTCGCCAGAAAATTCTGAATATATCGTTAGTAAGTTTGAAATTGCTGGGCGGTTTATCGGATCGTAGTCAACTTCTAAAAATGAATCTGTAACGGCGGATTTAAGCTTTTGTCTTATTGTCTCCGGTGAATCGGTTAAATAAAGGCATCCAGACGGAATCGATTTAGACATCTTTTTGTTTGGATTAGAAAGACTCATAACCCTGGGGGTTCTTGTAAGAAGCGCTTTGGGCTCCGGGAAAGTTTTTCCAAATTTTGTATTAAACGTTCTTGCAATTTCTCTGGCTAATTCTAAATGTTGTCTTTGATCGTCTCCAACAGGAACTGTTTCGGCCTTATAAATCAAAACGTCAGCCGCCATAAGAACCGGGTAATCAAAGAGTCCGACGTTTGATGGTTGGCCATCGCTTAATTTTTCTTTATATTCAATCATCCCCTCAAGCTTTCCCATCGGCGTAATCGTATTAAATATCCACCCTAAATTTGCGTGACTCTCAACGTGCGACTGTATAAAAATAGTCGATTTGCTGGGATCTAGGCCAATCGCTAAAGCATCAACCAACATCTCAAAAACTTCTTTGCTTTTTTCTTTTGGAATATAATTCTGTGTTAATGCGTGATAGTCGGCAATAAAATAAAAGCAATCGTATTTATTCGAATTTTGAAGTTCAACTGCGTTTTTTAAAACGCCCAAATAATTTCCTATGTGCAACTTTCCAGACGGTTTAAGTCCAGTAACGATTCGTGCTTTCGCCATTACTAAAATAATACTATCTTAACTTCTTTAGAGCCAACCATACTGGCGTGTCTTCAAGCTTGGTTGATAATTCAACATCGAATTTATTGGGCTTTTTGAACGAGATATCTTTTGCGCCAACGGCTTTTGATAGGAGTTTAGAATTCTTCTTTAATGCGTTAGTAAGAATATTATCGGTTTCTATAAAAACAGAAATTGTGTCTTTCGGCTTAAGTTCCGCATCTTGACGTAGTCCTTGTATTAAACGAGTAAAATCTCTTACAAGTCCCTCCTCCTTAAGCTCGGGAGTAATTTTAGTATCAAGTTCAACACCGTCCTTTATTTTTAAATCAACTGAAATATTTTTAACGTTTACTTCTTCCATCAATATTTCTTTGATTTCTGGAGTAAGTTTTATTTTATTGTTTTTAATTTTTAAGACGGATAAGGGCTGGCGAACTTTTATTCCTGCTTCGGCTCTTTTAGCAAGTCCCAGCGCTGATAACTCGCGAGTAAGAGACATTGTATTTATTAATTTTTTATCCACTTTGCCAGAAACTTTTGACCAATCCTCCAAGTGGACAGACAAAGCCTTACCTTTTAATGATTTATATAATCCTTCTGCAAAGAACGGAGTGAGTGGCGCCATAAGTTTTGCGGTTTCCATTAGAACGACTCCTAAAGTTTTTTTCATTCCGGGTCGTTTTCTACTCCTTCTTATATACCACTTTGAGAGATCGTCCGTTAAAGATTCGATAAATCTACCGGCTCCACCAACATCGTATTTATCAAGAGAATCCGATACTCCAATTTGCGTTTCTTTTAGTCTTTCTAAAATCCATTTATCCAGTATGTGAAGTTTTTTAGCGGTTGTTCCTTGAACGGTCTCATAAAAAACGTAGGAATTATAAAGTACGAAAAATATTTTTCGCAGTGTCTTGCCAAGCTCAATCTCATCAAAATTTTTTGGCTCTCCTGGAGGGGTGGCTGTATAGAAATACCACCTCACAGAATCAACTCCATATTTATCGATAATACTCCATGGATCAATGATATTTCCTTTTGATTTGGACATTTTTTTGCCGAACTTATCGTTAATGTGACCCAAACAAATTACATTTTTAAATGGCGCGCCAAACCCAATAGCGACCCCAACGGCCAAGAGCGTATAAAACCATCCCCTGGTTTGATCAACTGCCTCCGAAATATAATCGGCCGGATAAATTATTTTTTTGTCGATTAGATTCTTGTTCTCGAATGGGTAATTGGTTGAGGCAAGCGGCATGGCGCCCGAATCAAACCAACAATCCGCAACCTCCGGGGTTCTTTTCATCTTTCCGCCACACTTACAATTAATTACGACTTCATCTATATAAGGACGGTGCAAATCAATTTCTCCGGTGTCGTTTCGTGGGATTTTTCTATAAATCACTTTCCTAAATTCAGCTTTTTTATAGGGTTCGTCTTTTCTTTCGTCGTTTAAGGCTGTAGTTTCTGGCTCGGTTAGCCCAGACATGCAACTTTCTAAAATCAGAAGGGGATCCATGTGTCCTAAGATTAAAATTTTCTTTCCTTTATATTTTTCTTCCATTTCAGATATAAAATCGAAAGATCTTTTTCTAAGGTCTCTATAACCCTCTCCTTGAGGCGGGACTTTGGAAAAGTCTATGCTCCTGGAAAAATAATTTTCATAATCCCTTGCGGGACCACCATCAAAAATTCCGCCATCTAATTCTACGAGTCTATTATCAAAATTAATTTTCTTTATTCCTAAAATATCCGCCACTATTTCTGCCGTCTCCCTTACTCTCCTGATTTCTGATGAGAAAATCAGGTCTATTTTTTCGGCTTTTAATTTTTTTGCAGAAGCTTCAGCTTGCTTCATTCCTTTTAGGGTAAGCGGAAATTTATCCTTTTCTCTTACAGAATTAAGAATGTGCTTCAAATTATTAACGGCCTCACCGTGCCTCATTAAAATATATTGATTATTTGCACTACCAAGAACAGATTCCAAATTGGCTATAGAACCTAAGACTTTCTCGTCTCCACATTTCTCACAAATCCAAATAGGAATTGGTGTTCCCCAATATCTTTCTCTTGAGAAGTTCCAATCCTTAACCTCCTCCAACCACTCTCCGAAACGTCCCTTCTTAAAATGGGATGGTATCCAATTAATTTTTTCGTTTTCTTTAAGAAGTTCTTTTCTTAGTTTGCTCATTCCAATAAACCAAGAACTCCTTGCATAATAGAGAAGCGCTGTGTCACACCTCCAACAATGGGGATAATCGTGAACGTAGGATTCAACCGCGACCAAATTATCGTTTTTATCAAGATAATCAAAAATCTTCTTTTCGGTTTCTTTGGCCTTAACATAAAGTCCGCCAAAACCAATAACTTCTTTTGTAAATGTGCCGTTATCCGAAACTGTATGTTTCTGGGGAAGCCCGATTTTTACACCCAATTCATAGTCTTCCACGCCGTACATAACGGCGGTGTGTACGACGCCCGTTCCGTCTGTAGTTGTTACAAAGTCGGCATCGTAAACCTTGTATGAAGTTTTTCCTTTTAAAGAATCAATGTCAAAAAGCGGTTCGTAAGATAATCCAATAAGATCTTTACCGCTTACTTTAGAAACTATCGCAGATTTTTTATCACTTAAAAATTTGGGTTTTCTCTTATAGATTTCTTCCGCCAAAATCCAATTCTCTTTCCCTACGGATACAATTACATATTTAATATTTTTGTTTACCGCAAGCGCAACGTTACCGGGCAATGTCCATGGAGTTGTAGTCCAAGATAATACGTATGTATTTAGCAAAGAAGTTTTTCCAATCTTTTGGCCACTCTTTAGTCTAAACTTAATAAAAACAGAATCGTCTGTGTCTTCTTTATAGCCCTGGGCAAGTTCGTGGGAGGAAAGCGCCGTCCCGCACCTTGGACACCACGGAGCCACCCTGTGTCCTTTATAGAAAAGTTTTTTCTTGTGAATTTCTTTAATTATCCACCATAGACTCTGAATATATTTTGGGTCATAAGTAATATATGCATTTTTTGTATCAATCCAAAACCCTATTCTTTCGGTTAATTTTTTCCAATCTTCCAAAAATTCCCAAACGGATTCTTTACATTTTTTATTGAACTCTGCTATTCCGTATTGCTCTATTTCTTTTTTTGATTTGAGACCAAGTTTTTTTTCGACTCCAATTTCGACTGGCAGTCCGTGCGTATCCCACCCGCCTTGTCGCGCAACATAAAAACCACGCATGGTCTTGTACCTTGGAATTACATCTTTAAAAACGCGAGCTAATAAGTGGTGAATTCCCGGTTTACCATTCGCAGTTGGCGGGCCCTCGTAAAAAACGAATCTTTTTTTACCTTTTCTTTTGGCTAAACTTTTTTCAAAAATCTTGTTTGTATTCCAAAATTCCAAAACTTTTTTCTCGAGCTCTGGAAGGTTAAATTCTTTTAGATTCTTTAGCATTATTTATCTGTTATAAACTCTTTTGAGTTTGCTCTTATATATTCTACTCTTAAATCTTTAGTGTTTTCTTTATCTTCCGCTCTGAAAAATTTTTGGGCAAGATCGAAGTTTAATTTACTTTCTTTCTGGTATTCTGCAAATGCCTCTAGTGTCCCGACTTTTATATGTTTTCCCCAAATAGGTAATTCTTCGCCAAGAATATCAAATGCTTCCTCAACAATTTTTGCATGTTCTGGAGCACCAATTCTCTGATACCCATCTATTGCTTCTTGATAAGACAAGCCAGAACGATTCCAAAAATACTGTGCAAACCCACCGTTGTGCACTTCCATCTCTAGTTCGTTCGTAGCATAAACAGTTTGTACTCCTAATGGAAGCTCTCCAAAAATTTCAAGATATTTTTCTTTTTCATTAATGCTATAGATTTTCAAAATTGTGTAACTAGATATTAAACCATCTAACTTATCATCTGACGTCTTGTCTAAAAGCTCTTTAGTTATTTGTGGCATAATGAAATGTTACTATATTTTCTCTGGAGTTTTTATTCCCAAAAGTCCTAGTCCGGTTCCCAAAACCCATGAAATCATATCAACGAGGGCGAGTCTTGTTTCTTTTTCTTCGCCCTCTGCGGACAATACTGGCTCTGATTGATACATGGCGTTTGCAGATTTTGATAAATCGTAGAGGTAATCGGTTAAGTGATTTGGATAATAAGTTTTGCAAACTTCCTCCAACACATCTGGAAATTGAATAAGTTTAGAAACTAAATCTAAGTCCATCTCCGAAAATTGTTTTACGTTAAACATTTTTACTTCTCCGGATTTTCTCAAGATACTTCTTAACCTTGCATATGTATATTGAAGATACGGAGAGGAGTTTCCTTCCAGGTTAAGCATTTTCTCCCAATCAAAACTTATATCGCTAAGTCTGTTTTGTGATAAATCGTTATATTTTAGAGATCCAATTCCGACCGCCTCGGCAATTTCTTTGCTATCCGTTTCCGATAAATCCCCGTTTTTCTTTTTAACGATTTCTAATGCCGCATCGACTGACTTGTTTATTAAGTTTTCAAGTGGAATAATTTTCCCTTCGCGAGTAGCCAATTTCTTATTATCACTCCCCAGAACCATTCCGAAATTGACGTGTTTTAACTCAACATCTTTAATCCCTAACATTTTAGCAATTGCAAAAAGTTGTTTAAAAATTAAATCTTGTTGGCTTGCGACAACGTATAAAATCTTGCTCGGCTTATATTCGGAAATTCTGTATTTGAGGTTTGCTATATCGCGAGTTAGATAAAGACTCGCCCCATCTGATTTTTCTATAAGTCCTGGCGGAAGTTTTTCCGTTTCAAACGGAATTATTGTTGCGCCCTCGCTCTTTTTTGCGATTCCATTGTCCAAAAGTTCTTTTGTAATTTGTTTTAACTCCTTCTCGTAAAAACTTTCACCAATTGAAACATCAAACTTTATTCCAAGTCTTTTATATGTTTTTTCAAATTCTTTTAGCGACTCTTCTTTAAACCACTCCCAAACTTTTCTGTTTTCCTTGTCTCCACTCTCAAGTTTTTGGAATTCTTCCTGACCTCTTTTGTCTAATTCGGGATTGTTTTTTAATTCTTCGTGAAACTTCACGTATAAATCTAATAGGCTTTTAATTGGATCTTTTTCTATAGCTTCTTTATTACCCCAAAGTTTATAGGCTGCAATAAGTTTTCCAAATTGGGTTCCCCAATCTCCTATATAATTCCACCTTATTACTTCGTATCCCACATATTCGTGAATGTTTGCAATTGCGTCTCCTATAATAGTTGAACGCATATGTCCAACGTGCATTATTTTCGCAATGTTTGGCGAGGAGTATTCAACAATTGCTTTCTTTCCCTTTCCTAAATCAGTTTTTCCGAAATTGTCTTTTTGACTATAAATTTTTATAAACTCATTTTTTAGAAACTCGTCACTTAGCCAAAAATTTATATACCCGGGTTTTGCAACTTCTACTTTTAATAATATTTTTGCGTCTGCATTTTTTAGAATTGCGTTCTTCAAATCCTCTGCCGCCTGCATCGGTGAATTTTTATTTTCTTTAGAAATTGCAAAGGCAACATTGGTTGAAAAATGCCCTTGAGATTTAAATTCTGGAATGGTAACTTTGAAATCTAAATCGCCGATTTCTTTCCTAATTAACTCGCTTATAAGCGATATCATTTATTGCATTCTACTATCCTTTGACGTATCAAACAATTTATTGTAAATCTTATAGTAGTTACCCAGTTCTTTCGACTTTCTACTGCGGAAATATCAATCAAGTGAGAACTTGGTTCCGCAAGACGTTACCCTTAAGGAGTTGAAGACGTGGAGTTCTTCGTTTCGCTACCATCCCTCGTGATCATCTGGCTTGTCCTTCTCCCGCTCACGGTTCTCTGCGGAGTCGGTGTCATCACACGGGAACGAATTGGGTGGTGGTTGCGAGAACATCTACCGTTCAGAAGGTAACGCTCAATTCCAGCGAGGGTAGGGCCGCCCAAACGGGCGGCTTTACTGTTTTGACTAAATAAACAATCTACTATAGAAATAACTTGGTTCTTCCGCGTTTAGGAAAGGAGGAAAAGGTGTACCGAGCCCTTGCCCTGCTCGGCGCGTTTGTCGTTGGAATGACATTCGGCGCCTGGGTCATGCTGGACCTGGACAACACGGTCTCGGCCATCGAGCCGTAGACCAATGCCCCCTTCCACCAGAAGCCGCCCTTAAACAAGGCGGCTTTCCCCTTGTTATTGACAAAATATGTAATTTATAGTATTCTACCGATAGTTTTCGTAGGAGGTAATATCGTGTTCTTCTTCGGCTTGTTCGCGGTCATGGTGGCGGCTTATGGGGCCATCGTCGGGGTTCGTTTCGCCTTCGCGTTCAACACGCCCCACCGAGAGAGTATGTGGGGAGTAGCCGCGTTCCTCGTCCTCGACATCGCGGCACTCGCCCTCGTCTACCTCTCAACGGGTGCGCCAGACTCGGCCATCGCAATGTTGGTCTGGGTTCCGGCGTTCCCAACGGCGATGGCGCTCACTATCACGGGGCACTTCGTGAGCAAGTTTCGTCGTAGCGCTGGGCCGGTCCTCGTCTGAGGCCGGCCCTTTCCATTTTTTGATTTATACTTAATAGCATGGAACTTTCCAGAAACAAACGCGCATATTTCGATTACAACATCCTTGAAAAATTTGAGGCTGGTATAGTTTTGGCTGGTTTTGAAACCAAATCAGTTAAAGACGGCCGTATGAACTTGGGTGGAAGTTATGTAATTATTCGAGGGGAGGAAGCCTGGCTTATAAACGCCGATATCCCTGGGTATCAACCCAAAAATACTCCCAAGAATTATGAGCCCACTAAAATAAGAAAACTCCTTTTGAAGAAAGATGAGATAAAAACTTTGATTGGAAAAACTAAAGAATCTGGGCTCACTATAATTCCTCTACGCGCATATATTAAGGGGCAAAGAATCAAGTTAGAAATTGGACTTGCTAGCCATAAAAAGGGGAAAGATAAGAGAGAAATGATAAAGAAAAGAGATACTGACAGAGAAATAAGGCGAACGTTGAAATTATAAATGAATTTTGTAGTCTACGTGCTATATAGTCTGAAGAAAAAGAATTTGTATGTCGGCCAAACAATCAATTTATATAAAAGATTGGAGTCGCATTTTACTGGAAAAGTTGAATCAACCAAAAATAGAATACCGTTGGTTCTAATTCGAAAAGAGTATTATCGAGATAGGTCTGAAGCTTCTAAACGAGAAAGGTTTTTAAAGAGTTTGTGGAGCGTTCGTGAGAAAAAGAAGATTCTTGGGGTTTATTTGAAAAACCACAATAAAGTGCTATAAAGATGTCGGCAAAGTCTTGCCGACTATTGATAATTTCAATAGCCGGGCTCTAATCCGCCAGTGGCGGACGAGCCCCGGACACTTCCATATCTATAATAAAATAAGTGTCCTAGAGGGGATGATCGGCTTCGACGGATTTCGATTATAGAAACGGCAACGAAGTTTTCTGGAACTTCTAAAAATTCAGAAAAAAGATAAGTGCAAACTTATCATCTTCTCGAGCCCTAGCTTACGCTTAATGAGCTCGTGTCCTCCTCTTGGTTCTTGAACGAGGGGGTTGGGCATAATATTTCAAGATTACTTGTTGCCTTCGGCTAGAGATAACAAGGACACCTATAGCCAGAGTATAAAGTCTTCCGTTCGGCTTTAACCTTTATACTTAAACAGCCGAACTAAGTTGTAGAAGTTTCTGTATTACAAATTCGGACGCGGGTCCAATTCCCGCCATCTCCACCAATAAAGCAGTAAAGCGGCTGAGATCTCACGATCTTTCAGCCGCTTTACATTTTCAAAATAAATGGTATTAATAACACACTTGCCGACCGTAAATCCCAATCGCGGGGCGGCACGCGTTCTTCCAAATAGGAGTATTTAGATGACCATTCGCCTTGCTGGCTATCCACCAATCTTTGGCGACTCGTGGACGGAGTGGGAGCAGAACGGCACCATGCTCGCAATAGTGGACAGTGTGGCGGGACAGGGCTCCCGACTCTTCTGTCCCGACAGAACTGGCGGCTACTTCTGTGTCGCGTATGCGTACTCCGGTCTCCCGATCCTCATCGCAGAGATCGGGAATCCACCCGCCGACAAGGTCGAGAGGTATCTCACCTTCGCCCAGGAGAAGGCGAAGAGACTCGCGGAGAACCCCGACCACAAGAGCAGTTGGCAAAGCCGGGACGAAACCAAGGATCAATGGGGCGGCGCAATCCGCGCCGGCCGATACATCCTCTCCTTCTCTGGTTTCCCGGAACTCGTCGACGAAGCTGTCATGCTTCTCACTGCTCTTAAGTGGGACAAGCGCTTCGGCGGCTACAACGGGGACGCGATCCACCAGGACGTGGACGAGGCCGCGAAAGCGAGCAACAACCCGCACTTCGCTGAACTCCTCGCAGTATACTAGTTCCTTCGTCGCAAGAAACGGCCGCACCCATCTGGTGCGGCCGTTCTCAATTGATTTATTTCCAAGAATACTGATAATGAATCTTATAGATAACTTTATTATAAATAATCGAATCACAGCCCCGAAGCTTCGCGTCGTTGGTGATGGAGGAGAGAATCTTGGCGTCTTGTCTTTAGAAGAAGCGAAATCGCTAGCCGAGAGTAAGGGATTGGACTTAATTCTAATTGTTGCTGGCGCCAATCCTCCGGTTGCGCGCATACAGAGCTTTGATAAATTCCGATACGAAAAGGATAAGGAGTTAAAAAAACAGAAGAAGGCTCAAAAAACTCAGGAATTAAAGCAGATTCAGATAAGTCCAAAAGAGGCTAAAAATGATTTACTGGTAAAACTAAAGAGGCTGGAGGGCTTTCTGGAAGATGGACATAAGGTAACGATTGTTATGGTCTTGCGAGGCAGAGAGAAATACATGCAAGATTTCGCAAGAGAAAAATTAAAAGTCTTTCTTGATATGATAACAGTCCCTCACAAAGATATTGAAAACGCAAAACAGGGTGGGAGGGGTCTGGTCACCTTGGTAGAAAAACAATAAAATTACTTTGTTATGAATATAAAGACTCTATATAAGAATTTTCTTTGGGTTGTTGCGATTCTTCTTTCGCTCTCACTTATGGTTTCTTTTTTTTATGAAAATAAAAAACCGATAGAAACTTTATCGATTGGATCTTTGGTCCAAAAAATTAACTCAGGGAGTGTCCAGAAAATAACTGTTGAGGGAGATAAATTAAGTATATCCGCAAAAGACGGGACTTTGTTTGAATCTCAAAAAGAGGTAGAAGCTGGATTTACTGAAACTTTAAAGAATTATGGCGTTTCTTCAGAGAAGTTGTCCGCAGTATCTCTTGAGATAAAAAATGATTCTTCAAAAGGTTTTTGGTTGGGTATAATTTTGCCAACCGTTTTGCCTCTACTAGCAATCTTTGTCCTTTTCTGGTTTATAACACGCCAGGCAAGGGGCGGAGCAAACCAAGCATTTAGTTTTGGGAGACTTAATTTAAAAATGTTTAACACTTCTCGAGAGAAAGTTACGTTTGACGATGTCGCCGGACTTAAGGAACCCAAACAAGAACTTATAGAAATAGTTGATTTTCTAAAGGAACCAAAAAAATATTTAGATATCGGAGCTAAAATTCCACGTGGAGTTTTACTTATGGGACCACCCGGATCTGGCAAGACCTTGCTTGCGCGCGCGGTAGCGGGCGAGGCTGGGGTTCCGTTCTTCTATGTTTCGGCATCTGAATTCGTTGAGATGTTTGTTGGGGTTGGAGCATCAAGAATACGAGATGCTTTTCAAACAGCAAAAACCGCATCTCCAGCCATACTTTTTATAGATGAAATCGATGCCGTTGGAAGAGAAAGGGGCACAGGAATGGGTGGCGGACACGACGAAAGAGAGCAAACGCTTAACCAAATCCTAGTGGAAATGGATGGTTTTGACAGGACAACACGGGTAATAGTGCTTGCGGCAACAAACAGACCAGATGTGTTAGATTCCGCCCTTTTAAGACCTGGGAGGTTTGATAGAAGAATTGTTCTTGATTTGCCAGATATAAATGAAAGAGAAGCAATCTTAAAAATTCATTCTAAAAATAAACCGTTAGATAAAGATGTTGATCTTAGAAGGATTGCTACTCGAACCCCGGGATTTTCTGGCGCTGATCTTGCTAACTTAATAAATGAAGCGGCAATACTCGCGGTTCAAGAAAAACAAAAATCAGTTAGTCAAAAACAACTTTATGAATCAATTGAAAAAGTTATTTTGGGACCAGCTAGAAAAAGTAGATTAATATCGGATAAGGAAAGAGAAATAACGGCATATCACGAAGCAGGGCACGCTCTTGTTGCCGCAAGTATAAAATCGTCTGATCCGGTTCATAAGATTTCTATAATAAGTCGTGGGATGGCTGGCGGATATACACTTAAGCTTCCCCTCGAAGAACAAAGGTTAAGAACTAAATCACAATTTTTAGCAGATTTAGCGGTTGCGATGGGCGGATACGCATCGGAGAAAATTATATTTAAGGATTTTACGACGGGTGCTTCGAATGATTTAAAGGAAGCGGCTAATTTAGCGAGACTTCTCGTAACTAAGTTTGGGATGAGTGAAAAAATAGGTCCAATGACATTTGGAAATTCAGAAGAGTTTGTGTTTTTAGGAAGAGAAATCTCAACCGAGAAAAGTTATTCGGAATCTGTCGCTGCACAAATTGATGAAGAGATTAGGAAATTTATTGATGACGCTTACAAAACTGCGGCGAAAATAATTTCTTCGAAGAAAGACGCCTTAACTAAAGTTGCTAAGGCTTTACTTGAAAAAGAGACTTTGGAGCAAGACGAATTTTACGCGATCATAAAACCATTCAAATTAAAACCGATTGTTGTTTAGGCTTGCATAAGAGATAAGCCTTTCCTAAACTCAAGCTAGTATGGGCCAGTAGCTTAGCGGCTAAAGCACAGTCCTTATAAGACTGCCACCGAAGGTTCGAGTCCTTCCTGGCCCACACATAGAAATCTTTTAAACCCAAAGGGTTATCTATTGACTTAAATCATAAAATATGATTTAATAGTCTCGAGCCCGCCAAGAGATTCTTGGCGGTCGAGCACATCGTCGGGAAGGACGGAACATGAACGAGATCAAGGCTGGCGACAAAGTGGCTTTCAGGGATCCCCTGTCGTTCAGGGACTACGGGGACTTCGGAAGTCCCAGGGAGTACACCGTGAAGAGGGTCACAAACGACGGGATCGTGACCCTCAAGGAGCGCGAGGTCTCTGACCTCGTCCTCCACGCCTCGGATCTCGCGAAGGTGGAGATCGTCGTCTCCGCCTAGCGAACGCGCGCGCACGGGCGCGGCCTTTCGGGGCCGCGCCCATTTTCTTTATAATTAAAATTGATACCAAGTATAAAATCAGTTAGAATCTTTTAGCTTATCGGGCGTTTAGCTCAGCAGCAGAGCGCTTCGTTTACACCGAAGAGGTCGGGAGGGCAGCACTCTCAACGCCCACACTTTAAAAACGTAACAGTTTGTAGTATAAAAATATTAGTGGCTTTGTACGCAAAGCCAAACGGGGAGGAGGTGATCCTTCGCGTCTGCGACGGGTGGGTGGCGAGTTGGCCCCCTACTCGTCACTCGCCCGTCGTTCCTTGGGGGATGCGGCTTTGGAAGCGGGCCGCATCCCCCTCCACAACATTACAAAGTTCTTCGGAGACGTTAGTCTCCACTACTACCACGCCTTGCCGGCGTGGCTTCCTTTTTTGACAAAATTTTGAAGCTGGTGTAAAAACAAATAACTGACGCGAAGTGACGATAGTGATGATGAAGGCCTACGGGTCGATCACTCCGTAAATTCGGAAAGTCGTCGCGTCGGGGCTCTGGGAGACCGGCGTCGTTCTGGTCACGACTGGCGCGCCGGTCTCCCTCCGAGCTTCTTGTTCTTCTTTTATGCATTGGGATATAAGCTCAAATGGTTAGAGTGCGTCTCCGAAAGAGACGAGGCTGTGGATTCAATTCCCACTATCCCAGCGGAGCTAGACAGGACGACGATGGAGAGCGGTCGTCCTGTCTAGGAAGTTTTATCTACGGAGTTTCAGGCATTGCCTGTTTTTTTATACCTCAATATACTTGACTAAAAGTGTAAAACATCTGCTAAACATCCTTTACGGAGAGTATGATGGATACTAGCTTTTTGAGATAGGTGTTTGCCGTGAAACATTTTGTTTAGAGAACCAAGAACAAATTCCAATAAAAACCTAATCGGCAATTTAATTCGGCAATAGAAATGTTTGCCGAATTAAATGTTTTTGCCATAAAGAATGTTTAACGTTAAACACTTTTTACGGTTTCGATAAAATTACTGGCATTTTTATTAAATTAAGATTTGGAAAACCGTAACGCATGTTTAACGACAAACAATTATTACAAGAGTGGATGCTTTGGGGACTTTATTTATAAGTTGCTAAGAAAATACTGTTTTCGATTATAATTAGAGTGTTTAGCGTTAAACAATGGTTACGAAATCTGAAACTGGAAAATTGGGCGAAGATCTTGCCTCTCGATATCTTGAGAGTAGGGGTTATAAGGTTATTGATAGAAACTGGAGAAAACAATTCGGGGAGCTTGATATAATCTGTCTGGATAAGAATAAAACTTTAGTTTTTATAGAAGTTAAGACTGTTAATGATAACACAATGATTTCAGCAGAGAGTCAAGTAACTAATTCAAAACTAACAAAGCTTAGAAAAACGTCTCTCTTCTATGCCAATAATCTAATGGTTAAAAACTCAAAAATTATTGGTTGGCAGATTGACTTGCTTGCGATAACTATATCTAATGGGAGGGCAAAAATAAAACATTACAAGAATATTGGTTAGAAATTTGCAAAACAAATTAAATAATCTATAATCCTAAAACTATGCCAAGAACAAAATCTAGCAAAAGAGCGCTTAGAAAAAGTACAAAACAAAGGGTTGTAAACGTTTCTAAAAAGAGATCTCTAAAATCTATTATTAAAAAATACGAGAACATGATTTCGTCTCACGACTTAGAGGGAGCGATGAAGTATTTACCAACAGTTTACAAGGCGCTCGATAAATCGGCTAAGACAGACCTTATTAAGAAAAATAAATCCAGTCGTCTAAAATCGAGGCTGACGAAAAAAATCTCTAAATCAAAGTAGGGCTATATCCAAGAGAACCTCTTCGTAATCAAGTTTTCCGGACTTAACCGCAACATCATAATCGGCAAAAAGTCCCAAGGTTTCTCCATAATATGTTTGATAAGAGAGTGTATTAAAAACTCTCGCGGGATCTTCTTTTAAATCGCTTAAAATTGTTTCGAGAAGAATTAATCTTTGATTAACACTCTTGCTTAGTCTCATCTTGGTTATTGCTTCATAAAATGTTGTATGGGCCGTCTCCTCACCAACTCTTTCTGATTGCGAATTAAGAAGTGCCAGTTTCTGAATCTCGGTTACTATACCCCAAGAATCACCTTGAAACGCTTCTGCTAAAGAAAGGATTTCTTTAGGTGAAAGTTTTATACCATTTTTTTCAGCTTCTTTTTTAATAAAGGCGGTAAGCTTTGCTCCAGAGAGAGAGCTGAATTCTTGAGATTTAACTGGTTTCTCTAATAAGAATTTATAACTAGCCAAGGGAGGCGAGTCGCATGAAATAAGAATATTCGAGTCTTTAGAATTTAAATTTGCCTTTATGATCTCCTTAAGTTCTTTCTCTTTGTCGCAATCAAAAATATTTTCCAAAACGGCAAGTTTAACCGGATCAAACATTGATACGTTGGAGATAAATTCCCCGAGAGCATAAACACTGTCATCTTGAGACAGATCAAAACTTTTTTCAGAAAAACCGCTATATTTCCCCCTGTAAATATCTAAGATTTCGCTTTTCTTGGCGAGTTTTCTATAAGAATCTTTGCCGTAGAGAAAAATTATCATTTGTTTATTTTTTGACACCTCGGACAGAAGTGCGCCGACCGTCCTCCTATTTTAACTCGTTCTATTACACTAGAACAGCGTAGGCACATTTCTCCATTCCTTTTATAAACCCGCCTGCTATCTCCAAATTTTCCGCGCCGACCAGAAAGATCTCTGAAATCAGAAAACGACGTTCCTCGCATTTTAACCGCTCTTGAGAGAGTGTTCTTCGTCGCAACATAAATAGCTTTTATTTCTCGCAAATCGAGAGAGTTCGATTTCGTAAATGGATGAATTTTTGCGCTCCAAAGAATTTCATCAGAATAAATATTTCCAATTCCAGCGATGACCCTGGGATCCATAAGCGTCTGTTTAATTTTTCTTTTTTCTCTTGATAAAATATTTTTCAAAAGTTTTGCGGTAAAATTCTTCTCTAATGGCTCTGGACCAATGTTTGAGAGGTGTTTTGATTTTCTAATTTTCTTTTCATCGCCCAAAACGACTTTTGCAAATTTGCGGACATCGGATAGGGCAAGCATATTCCCGCTGTTTAAATAGAAGATTAAGTGGACGTAGTCGTTAATCTTGTCTGAAATTGGTCCCAAGAGAAGACTCTTGGGTTTTGCTTTTCCATCAGATTTTGTCATCTTCCACTTCCCCAAAAGGAGATGTCCAGTCATCTTGGGGTGAATAAGAAGTATTTTTCTTGCCGTGGATTTTGGAGGTTTTAAAAAGATTAAAATGTTTTTGCCACGTCTCACAGCACTCTCAAATTTTAAGTTTTTGATTTCTTTCTTAAATTTTGCGAAACTACCCGTCTTTATAAATTTTGGGTAATCTGTCCACGCATCCCTAAATATTTCGTGGGTCAGTCTTTTGTTAAGATCTTTTACTATTGTTTCTACCTCTGGGAGTTCTGGCACACCCTAAACACTACCCCAGTATACTAGCCCTCGTAAAATACTTCTCTGGGAGGAATAAGGCTCGGGTCTGTTGGTATGGTGAAATAAAAGGTGGACCCTCTTCCAAGGGTTGATTCTAACCAGACAATGCCTCCGTGACGAGCAATAATGTTTTTTGTGATGTATAAGCCCAGACCCGTCCCTTCCGTTTGAAGCCTTGTGGCGTTTTCCGCTCTGAAGAATTTTGAAAACAACTTTTGAATTACGTCTCCCGGTATTCCGATTCCAGTATCTTTTATACTAACCTCAATGAATGGTTTGTCTTGCATTTTTCTTATGGCAACCGTAACGCTTCCGCCCTTAACGTTATATTTAATAGCGTTGTCTATTAGGTTAGAAACCGCGAGCCCCAATTTGTTCGGATCAATTTGGGAGATAAAGTCTCCCTGATTTTTTTCGAAATAGATATTAACATCGTGTTGTTTTGCAACGATATTCGCGCTCTTCAAAACTTCATCTAAAAACGATGTTAAGTTTACGCTCTGGAATGTATATCCAAATTTTCCGTCCTCGATTTTCGCAACATCCAAAAGATCGTTAACAATTTTAACAAGTCTAGCGGAAAGAGTTGAACCATTTTCAATCAACTCTTTGTCCTCGGGAGATATGGGGGCACTTTTACTCAAAGCATCAAAAGTCCAATTAAGAGCGGAAAGCGGCGTTCTTAATTGGTGGGCGGCAATGGTAATAAATTCTGATTTTGATTTATAAAGTTCCGCCTCTCTTGTTTTGTCTTGAATAATTTTTATAAAACCTCCCTGCTCTCCAAGTTTATCCGTTATAACGGTAAGTTCCATTTCCGGATTCTCAAAAGATAGATTCATAACCTGCGGATAAACCGCAGAATCGGACCGCCTCGTAACAAGCGGGGCTAATGAGGGGAAAAGAACTTGGGTTAAAAGTCTAGTGTTCTTGTTTTTAACTTTCTCTGGACCGAATTGCCGACCAATAACCTCTTCTCGATTTATCCCAAATATTCTTTGGGAGGCTGGATTAAAAATAGATATTGAAAAATTTTTATCGTATACAATAACAGCTTCGTTCAAATTATTTAGAACGACCTCCGCGTAGTCTACGGCTTCTTTAATCTTGTTTTTATTTACGTCTTCCCCAGACCTATCCCAGAACATCTTGATTATTATAGTTTTTATTTAACCTATCTATCAAACTTTGTGATCCTAGCGTCTCAAAATATTCTGTCACTTTTGGAATGTTAATCGACTGCATTTCTAAACTCTTTAGGTCTATATTTTCTAAGCAATCGGTTTTTAAAACGGCTAACTTTTTAGAGAGCAGTGCAATTTTTTTGTGCTCAACAAGTTTGGATTTTAATTTTTCGTTTTCGAACCGACCCCCTTCAACATTCTGATAAATATCTTCAATGCTTCCGTATTTTTGAATAAGATCAGCCGCTGTTTTTGGTCCAATCCCCGGGACTCCTGGAATATTATCCGACTTGTCTCCAACAAGGCCTTTAAAATCTGCGATGTTTATTGGTCCAACTCCAAATTTTTCTTTAACTTTCACGTCATCATATATTACCGTGTTGCTTATTCCTTTCTCTGGCGTCTCTACCACAACGTCGTCTCCCTGGACCGCCTGGAACATATCCCTGTCGCCGGAGAGTATAACAACTTGGAGATTTTGTTTGCCGGCAAACATTTTAGCAAGACTCGCAACTAAATCGTCTGCCTCAGAACCAACAAGTGCGAATGTTTTTATCCCAAAAGCCTCTAAAAGAGTTTTAGACTCTATAAGTTGGGGAATTAAATTATCGTCTGTTGGGGCCCTTGTTCCTTTATATTCTGGAAAATATCCCTCTCTAAATGTTGGTTCTTTGCTATCAAAGGCAGCAGCGATGTACTTCGGGTTTTTTTCTTTTAGAATTTTCAAAACCATACTTGCTAGTCCATAAAGCGCCCCAGTTGGTCTTCCATCTGGACCGGTAAACGGTGGGAGCGCATGAAAGGCCCTGTGTATCAGCGAATTAGCGTCTATTAAAAGCAATGTGTCTCTCATTTTTATTTTTACCGTGACTCAATGTTATCCAAAAAGTTTCCTTGGGCATTACTTTTTTGATTCTGTCGGCCCACTCAACAATAATTATATTTTCACCCTTAATCAAATTTCTAAAACCCAGCGCCACAATATCTTTTGATAAAATTCTATACGCATCAATGTGATAAAGTTTTTGAAACTTTGATTTTTTGGGCAACGCAAAGCTTTTTTGAATAACAAATGTTGGGGATAAAATTTTTCCTTTAACTCCCAATGTCTTGCTAAAACTTTTTACAAAAGTTGTTTTGCCCGCTCCGAGTTCTCCTATAAGCCCCAGGACGCAACTTTTTTTGTTGGTTTTTATAATTTTTGTCGCCAATTTTTTAGCAATAAGAGATGTTTCTCTACTGCTCTTAGAAATATTTTTCATTTTTTAAATCAATTTATCTTTCGCCGGTTTTATATCTAAGTGTTTCCAAGCAGAATCTCCAACCATTCTTCCGGCGGACGTTCTTTTTAACAGTCCTATCTTAATAAGATATGGTTCATAAACATTTTCGATTATTGAGCTATCTTCATTCAATGCCGCAGCTAAATTATTTATCCCGACTGGTCCACCATTAAATCTATTGATTATTGCGGAGAGTAAAAGTCTATCGTGAACCTCAAGTCCTAATCTATCAACATCTAAAAGTTCTAGTGTTTTTTCTGCGATATCTTTAGTGATTAAATCATCGCCTGCAACATTGGCATAGTCTCTAGCTCTTTTAAGTAGGCGGTTGGCAATTCTTGGAGTAAATCGCGAAGCCGTTGCTAAAATATTTGCGGCGTCTGGATTAATTTTTACGCCCAACAATTTGGCTGATCTATTTATTATTTTTTCGATATCAGCCTCGTCGTAATAATCCAATCTAAACGTTGCGCCAAACCTCGATCTTAAGGGGGCAGAGATAAGATCTAGTCTTGTTGTTGCGCCAATCATTGTAAACGGCGGGAGCGCCAACGAAACCGTTCTTGCGCCGACTCCCTTACCAATCACAATATGAAGTTCACGGCTCTCAAGCGCGGGGTACAAGGTCTCCTCAATTGCCCTGTTTAATCTATGCGCCTCATCTATAAAAAGAATGTCGTATGGCTCTAAATTGCTAAGTATCGCAGCAAGGTCTCCGATACGCTCAACCGCAGGACCAGAAGTTGTTTTTACGTTTCGTCCAAGTTCACGACCCACAAGTTTGGCAAGCGTAGTTTTACCTAATCCAGTCTGCCCATAAAACAAAAGGTGGTCAATAGGTTCTTCGCGCATACGCGCGGCTTCAATCATAAGCCTTAAATTCTTTTTAACCTTATCCTGTCCAATATAATCATCCCAATTTTCCGGTCTCAAAACCGAATCTATTGTTTGGTCTTCTATTTTAAAATCTTTGGTTTTTTTAGGCTCTTTCATTATTCACAGGATATTAACCTCACCCTTACCTTAATTATAGAGTTTTAACTAATATAAGAAAGCTGTCTTAGTTTTGTTTTTGTTACTTTCGTATCAAAAACCCTACCCCTTGACAAGCTTTATAAGTTGTGTTAGCTTTAGAGCGTAAAAAGATGTAGGCCTGCGGGCGGCGAATCTTTCTTAGCCCTAGGACGTTCTGGCTTCGGCTGTGACCATCCTCAGAAAGATTTGTAGCTCTTTAGATTATTCTTAATCTAAAGAGCCATTTCCCCTCACGGGGAATGTCCGCAGACCTACGTCTTTTTTTATTTCAAATTTTTGTTATCCTTTACACAAGACCACAAAGTGGCCTTCTCTAAAACGCACAGGCGTTAAGAGAGCGTTCTTTGAAAGGGGTGAGAACAAAGTATAGCGAACAAGAGTGCCAATAGAGCGAAGAGGGGTGACGCATGCGAACGATCATGTCGTTCGTCGTATCGATGCTTCTGGTCTTCTCGGTTACGACCATCGGGTCCGCCGCGATCGACCAGGGGGCTTCAACGACGAACTCAAGCAACGGCGCAGCGTTCCTCGCGAACGCGCCGTCCCCGCCGAACAACACCGTCGCGGTCCCGGTTTCCGCTCTCCACACCAACAACAGCGCGGCGCTCGTCACGATCAGCGACACCGCTGACACGGCGGCGTTCTCGGGTACCGTGCAGGAGGGCTCGACGAGCCTCTGCACCTCGACGGGCACCTTCTCGTGCACCTCGATCACCGCGACTGCCGCTGGCCAGGGCACGTCGTCGGTCTTCATCTACATCGCGGACACCGCGGCGTCGACCAACAACTCGTCGGTTACGCCTTCGGTCCCAAGCCAAGGCATCGTGATGATCGTGATCGCATTCCTCGCAGCGGCCATCTGGAGCGCCGGGCTGCGGCGACGCACCAACAAGAAGAAGCGTCTCACGAACAGCTGGGTATCCCAGCTCGCGACCATGATCTTCAACGTGATCGTCGGCATCGCCAATGCGACGAACGAGGCAACTCGCGCTCAGCGCACGTATCCGCTTCTCACCTAGCCATCCCCGCGCCGGACAGGCAGGAGGACCAGTTGGTCCTCCTGCCGTGTGCCGGCTTTTTCATTACCACTCAACGGGTCCCATTATTCTCTCAACTTCTTCAAGTGTAGTAATTCCACTTAAAACTTTTATAATTGCGTCTTCTTCTATAGTTACCAGTCCCTCGCCAACTGCGAGTTTTTTTATTTCTATCTCTGTTGCGTCGTTACTAATTTTCTCTTTTATATTTTTTGTTACTTGGAACATTTCGAATATACCAATTCTTCCACGATATCCATTTTGACATTTCTCGCAACCAATAGCCTTATACAATTTGGGTTTGTCCGGCGCGTTTTGCTTTGCTCTCCCAGGAAGATTTCTTAAGAATTTGGTTATGTTCTTTTTTAATTCGTCTTCGATTAAGATTTCTTCCCTGCAAGACGGACAAAGTTTTCTTATAAGCCTAACCGAGATAACTAAATTAAGCGCCGGACTTATAACTGGGATTTTTACTCCAATATCAATAAGTCTAGGAATCGCGCCAGCAGAACTATTTGTATGTAGCGTTGAGAAAACTAAATGCCCAGTTAAGGATGCGTGGAGGGCGGCTTCCGCTGTCTCTAGGTCTCTTATTTCCCCAACCAAGATTACATCTGGATCTTGTCTTAAAACGGATCTTAGGCTAGAAGCGAATGTATATCCTTGTTTTTCTTCGACTTGAGTTTGCTCAATTCCCTCAAGATGATATTCAATGGGGTCTTCGATTGTTATTGTTTTTGTTTCTGAGCTTCTTGTTTTCTTTAAAAACGCATAGAGCGTTGTTGTTTTTCCGCTTCCGGTTGGTCCAGTTACCAATATCATTCCGCTTGGTTTCTTAAGCTCGTTCAAAACTATTTTTTCATCATCAAGTCTTAACCCTAGGTCTTTGAGCTCAAGCGATATTGTTTTGGGGTCAAGAACCCTCAGAACCAACGTCTCTCCAAATCCAGAGGGGACCAAAGAGACCCTTATCTCGATTTGTTTTTCCGGCAGTATGGCCGAAAACCTACCGTCTTGTGGAGCATTTACGAGATTGATCTTTAGCTCCGACATAAGCTTTATTCTATTTAATATTCCATGATAAACGCTCGCCGATAAATTAAAAATGTCGTAGAGAATTCCGTCTATCCTAAACCTCAACCTTGCTCCCGCCTCATTGGTTTCGAAATGGATGTCTGAAGAGTTTATTGATATAGCAGAAGAAAGAACGGTTGAGAGAATGTCTGTTGTCGTAAAATTTCCGGATTTAATTAACAACTCTATGTTTACTGCAACATCTTCGATTGTTGTCGCAGTACCACTCTCTAAATTAACTATTTTCGATATAGGGTCTTTTTCTCCAGACTTAATTGACTCATATGCGTCCCAAGCTATCTTAAGGCCAGAAATCGAAGCAAGGGATGTTTCTACTATAAATCCTCGGTTTTTAAGGGCTGCTATTAAAATCTTTGTTTTTGGGTTTTGTAAATTAAATGCTGCCAGTTTTAATTTTTTGTCTTTAAATTCTACTGGGCAGATTTTCGCCTCAAGGGCGTCTTCTTTTTTTACAATCTCAAGGGCCCTCGGGTCAATTTTTATTCCGCGAAGATTTACATACGGAACTTTTTCTTTTTCGGCTATTCGTTTTGCGTCTCTTTCTTCCGCACCCTTGCTTAGATCCGAAATTAAATCGTTAAACTTGTTGCTTTTGGAGTCTGGCATTTGTCATATAATATAATATGCTGTTTTAGTAGATAGTTTAAATTTATGTCTGGACATAATAAGTGGTCACAAATTAAAAACAAAAAGGCCGTCACGGACAAGCGGAGGGGACAGCTTTTTTCAAAACTTTTAAATGCGGTGCGTATTGCTGCAAGGAATGATTCAAATCCAGACTTTAATATGGGTCTCAAAAACGCAATCACGAAAGCAAGAGAACAAAACGTGCCACAAGAGAACATTGATAGGGCCATACTTCAAGCAAAAAATAAAGAGTTGGAAGATTTACTTATCGAGGCATATGGCGAAGGTGGAACAGCTATAATTATAATCGCCACAACAGACAATAGGAACAGAACTATAGCGGAGATTAAAAAAATTCTAAGTGACGCCGATGCGAAAATGGCGGAGCCTGGAAGTGTGCTCTGGGCATTTGAAAAAACGTCTAATGAATCTGGTGATTGGGTTGCAAAGTTTCTTCAATCAACAAATCAAGAAACTAAAGATAGGTTGCTGGATCTTATTGATACAATTCAAGAACACGACGACGTTGCTTTTGTGTATACAAACATCTCATGATTATTTTAGGAATTGATCCGGGCACAACCAGACTTGGATTCGGAGTTATAAGCAAGGAGGGGGGCATATTAAGATACATAGCTTCTGGCGTTATAGGTGTGAATAAGACAGACGTTTATTCTAAACTTAAAAAAATAGAAGAGGATCTGGGTGGGGTGATTAAAAAATATCGTCCCGTGGTTTGTGGGGTTGAAAAATTATTTTTCGCAAAAAACACCAAGACGGCGTTGGCCGTCTCGGAGGCTAGAGGAGTTATTGTCTTGGTTGTTGGCAACAACAAAATCCCAATCGAAGAATATACTCCAAACGAAATAAAATCGGCTGTTGCCGGATATGGAAACGCCGACAAAAAGGTTATAGAAAAAATGGTTGGGTTAATTTTGAAAGATAAAAACATAAGGGGTTTAGACGACGTATTTGATGCGTTGGCTATTGCGATACGTGTTAGTTTTGATATAAAGTAATTCGTCGCCAATATCCATAAACACAATCATTGACACAAAATAAACTTTATATATACTTGCCGTATAAAAATTAAAAAGGTCGTGACAGATAAATAAAATAATGGATACAGAATTAAAACCAACTGTAATGTTGAATGACGAGGAAGATGACGCTATAAAAGACGATGATGAAAATCTTCTTATTGACAACGATGGAGACGATGATGAGGATGAGGATGCTGATAGTTTAGAAGATTTAGTTGAGGAGGAAACCGCAGCAGAAGAAAATTCTGGTTTGGAAAAAGAAGATATGTAGTGTGATAAGAATAAAAATCACCCGGTCTGGGTGATTTTTATTCTTACTTGCTATAATAACTTACAATGACTAATTTTTTCTCTTTTTGGAAATCGAAGAGGTTTTTTACGTTTTTGCTTCTGGGCGTAATTATTTTTGGGTTGTATATTGTTTATCTCGCCTCAGACCTTCCGAATGTAAATGAAATTTCTAACCAACGCACTCTCGAATCAACAAAGATTTATGCAAGAGATGGACAAACTCTTCTTTATGAAATAAATGGAGACGCAAAAAGAACCTCCGTTCCTTTCTCCGAAATTCCAGAGTTTGTAAAAAACGCCACAATAAGTATTGAAGATAGCGCTTTTTATAATCACCCGGCTTTTGATTGGAGGGGTTTTTTGAGAGCTGTATTCGTTAATATAACTCGCGGCAGTGTTCAGGGTGGATCTACAATAACCCAACAGCTTGCGAGAACCATATTTTTAACCCAAGAGAGGACTATCTTTAGAAAACTTAAAGAGCTTGTTTTGGCAGTACGCCTTGAGGAAAAATATTCAAAAGATGAAATCCTCGGTTTATATCTTAATTCTGTTCCTTATGGTGGAAACGCCTATGGAATAGAAACGGCCGCACAAAATTATTTTAACAAGAGTACCAAAGACGTAACACTAAACGAAGCGGCTACGCTTGCCTCTCTTACAAAGGCTCCGAGTTACTATTCTCCTTGGGGCAGTCATTTAGATGAACTTTTACAAAGAAAGGATTTGGTTTTGAAAAGAATGTACGAGTTGGGATACATCGATTCGGAGGAGTTCGAGAGAAACACGGGTCTTGTTCCTAAAATTATGGTTCGTTCCAAGAGTGGAATTAAGGCGCCTCATTTTGTGGCGTATCTGCAAGACTATCTTAGTAAAAAATATGGGGAGGATGTAATCGCCTCTGGCGGACTAAAAATAACCTCTTCTCTCGACTGGGAGTTAGAACAAAAAGCAGAGCAAGTAGTTAAAGATGGTGCAACGCGTAACAGCGAACTTTATAACGGTAGAAACGCCGCCCTTGTGGCCCTGGATCCAAAAACCGGTCAGGTATTAGCGATGGTTGGTTCCAAAGATTATTTTGGAAAACCGGAACCGGAAAACTGCATACCGGGATCAACTTGTTTTTTTGAGGGCAATTTTAACGTTGCCTCTCAGGGTTTTAGACAACCGGGGTCGGCCTTCAAGCCGTTTGCATATTTAACCGCTTTCCAAGAAGGACTTACTCCGGACACCATTGTTTGGGATGCTCCGACAGAGTTTTCGGCAAGCAATCCTAAATGCCCCCTTATACCAGATTATTCAAACGATGATACGAATTGTTATCATCCACAAAACTTCGATGATATTTTTAGGGGTCCAGTAACTTTAAAAACGGGGCTTGCGCAGTCTATAAACGTCCCTTCCGTTAAGGTTCTTTATGTTGCGGGAATTGAGAACACAATTAAAAACGCAGAGTCTTTTGGAATAACAACACTAAAAGATAGATCGAGGTTTGGTTTGTCCTTGGTTTTAGGTGGTGGTGAGGTTAGGCTTTTAGAATTAGTTCGGGCTTACTCTGTCTTCGCAAACGAAGGAGCTTTGTCACAAATAAACCCAATAATTAAAATTGAGGACTCTGTTGGTGGAGTATTAGAAGAATATAAAGATTCTTTAGAAAATGTTGTTGATAGCAAATATCCAAGACTTGTAAATGATATTTTATCTGACCCGTCTCTTCGTGCGCCTCTTTTTAAAAATAGTTTATCCTTAACGCTGGTTCCTGGACACCAAGTTGCACTTAAAACTGGTACAACAAACAATTACATTGACGCTTGGGCTCTTGGATATACTAGAGATTTGGTTGTTGGTGTTTGGGCTGGGAATAATAATAGAAAGCCTCTTCAAAAAAGAGGATCTAGTATACTTGCGGCTGTTCCTATTTGGCATGATTTTTTGGCAACCGCACTACAAAAATATCCGACATCGACATTCACAAAGCCCGACCCCGTCTTTGCAGAAAATCCAGTTTTGCGCGGAGAATTAATTAAGGGCGAGTATCACGACCTTCTTTATTATCTCGGAAGAATTAACGACCCTCAATTTAATAACTGGGAAGAGGGGGTTAGATATTGGTTAAGAAGTAATTCGGTTGATCAAGACAAGTTTGTTTTCTCATCAGACAGTGCGCCAGTGTCATCGTCTTTGGGCGCGTCTCAAGCAATAGAAATTAGTCTTCTTTCTCCACGGAACGGTTCTTTTGTTGGTGATAGCGTTGCTGTTTCTGTTAGTATAAAATCTGCGATAGAGATAACTAAGATTGAGATCTATTTAAACAACATTCTTTTGGATAGTGAGGTTGGTTCTTTTGGTAATTCCTATTCTTATAACAAAATATTATCTTTGTCCGAAGCCCATCTCCAGAATTCTCTAGTAATTAGAGCCGAGGACGCATCTCAAAATAAAATTTTGAAGGAGATAATTCTCTTTAAAAATTAAGTTGTCCTTACTGGCATAAGTATATAAATGGATAGTTTGTCGTCGGGAGACTTTATAACCGCCGCCTTGTTGCCACCACTTAGTCCTAACACAACGTCTTTCGATTGGACGCTTTTGATTCCATCTAATAAAAACCTCCAATTGAAAACAACCTCTATTTCTTCTCCGGATATTTTTCCGGGAATCAAATAGTCGTTTTCTCCCAAAGAGCTTTCGCTAGAATAAACTTCTAGGACCCTTTTATCTTTTGTTCTGAGCCTAATCTCGTTTACTCTGCCAGAAAAAGCGCTCGCAAGCTTGAGAGAATTCATTAATTCCTCTCTTTCAACTGTTATTTCCGTGTCTGTGTTTTGTGGAATTATCGCTTGATAGTCTGGAAAGTCTCCATCAATCAGGCGTGAAACAATTTCGGTGTCTTTTGTTTCAAAAAGCACCTGGGTTTTATCAAAATATATTTTTATATCTTCGCCGTCTTTAAAAATTTTGGAGAGCTCCTGTGCCGTCCTAAGTGGTATTGTTGCTCTAAAACCTTGCTCAAGCGCACTTTTAAATTGGTTGCCTGGGATTTTTGTCTCTGCCAATCTAAAACTGTCCGTTGCTGCCATTTTTAAAGAAGAAACCTCTACATCAAAAAGAACTCCGCTTATTTCTGGTCTTATTTCCGAAATACCTGCGGCTATTATAACTTTACCAAGAGACTCTTTAAAAAGATTTGCTTGGATTTCTAAAAACTCGTTTTTTTTGTCTAGTTTTGGAATTATAGGAAAATCTGTTTCTTGTGCGCCTTGAATTAGGGCTTTGTAATTATCTGTTTGAAGGGTTAGGTTATTACCCTTGGACTCTAAGTTTATTCTTTCGCTGGACAAGTTGTTTATAATTGTAGAAATTATTGTGTAAGGGATTGTTACTCCACCGTCTTCCAGAATTTTTCCTGAAACGGTTTTTGTTATCGCAATCTCGAGGTTGGTTCCAAATATTTTAATTTGGTTATCGCTTGTTTTAATTAGTATATTTCCCAAAATTGGTAGGGAAGCGTTATTAGAGATTGCTCTACCAACAGAATCAAGAGCGTTTCTAAGATTATCTTTTAAAATTATTAATTTCATAATGTTACAGTTTCAGTAATAGTAGTTATATTAATATTGTTGTAAGTGTTGAGGTGTTAATAAGTGGACAGTCTTTGTAAAAACGCATCCTTATTTATTAATTGATGATAGCGGATTTTTTGTATACTGTGAATTGTTTAGTGTAAAACAACAATTCAAAAACAAAAACACACACTTATAGACAAGTTACTCCAGTTTTGTTAAATTTTCTTTAATCATTGAGACCTTTTGCGCAAGCGATTGATCGTTGTCTATGTCGTTGCCGATCTTTTTCCAAGCGTACATTGCCGTTGTGTGATCTCTTTTGCCGATTTTGGTTCCGATAAACGGATATGACATATTAAGAGTGTCCCGAAGCAAAAACATAGCTATTTGTCTCGGCTCCACAAACTCTTTATCTCTCACCCTTCCGATTAAGTCGGCAGTGGAAATCTCAAAGAAGCTCGAAACAGCTTTTATAACCTGGTTCGGCGTTACGTTTACCGAAGGACGTTCGATAATTTCCGAAATAAGCTTTTCAGCAACGCCTAAATCAACGGTTCTGCCATACGTGGTTTGGTAAAATATAAGTTTGTTTAATATACCCTCTATCTCACGTATATTTTTTTGTAATTTTTTAGCAATTACATCAACTATCTCGTCTTCGAGAGAGGCGCCACGTTCTTGAAGTTTCGTTTTTATAATTGCGAGACGCGTTTCATATTCTGGAAAACCAATATCGACTATCATTCCACCTTCGAACCTAGACCTAAGACGCTCCTCAAGTATCGGAATGGCTTTCGGTGGACGATCCGATGAGATAATAATCTGTTTATTGTTTTCATGAAGAGCGTTGAAGGTGTGGAAGAACTCCTCCTCGGTTTTTTCTTTACCAGCAACAAATTGAATATCGTCTATCATAAGAACATCAACGTTCCTGTAGGTGTTTTTAATGTCTTCAACACGCCTATTTCTAATAGCCCACACAACATCACTTGTAAATTTTTCGGAGGTAACGTACTTAACCTTTATCTGATCTTTGTAAAGATTTGTTATTTCGTTTCCGATTGCTTGAAGCAGGTGCGTTTTACCAAGACCAACGCCACCGTATATAAAGAAAGGGTTATATTTAGTCCCCACAGAGGCAACTATTGCTGTTGCGGCAGAGAAAGCTAGTTCGTTCGACGGACCAACAATAAAAGAGTTTAGTTTGTATTTTGGATTAAGACTCGTCTCTGGATCAACTTTGAGTTCTTGGAAGGCTAATTGCTTCTCCTCTAGTGGGGCCCTCAACGCAACGGTTTTTGCCTTTTGAGCTTTTATAAGGCTTCCCTCAACTAAATATTCAACCTTTTTAACAGAGCCGTTAAAGTTTCTTATCGTCCCAAGGATTAGTTTGTGATATTTAGTCTCAACCCACTCTTTTGCAAAGTGGTTTGGAAGAGCAACCAAGGCCAATCCATCTTCGCTTGCTATCAAACGGCTATTTTTAAGCCAGGTTAGAAAATTTGGTCTAGAAATCTGTATTTCTATTTCTGATAAAACCGTTCTCCAAAGCTCCTCCCGTTCCATATAAAAACAATCTATATTAATGGAATCACACAGTCAAACATACAAGAAACGAAGCACTTGTTTATAAACTGTGCACAACCCATTAATTAATACGAGAAGATTCCGTGCTTTAGTGAAGGATTTGAGGTTTCGTTAAATTTTTGCAATAATAGGTGCAATGTCTATAACATATCAACCAAAAAAGAAAAAAAGAGCTAGGACGCACGGCTTCCTTAAGAGGAAAAGCACGGTTGGAGGGAGAAGAACTGTTGCGAGGAGACGAGCTAAGGGAAGAAAGAAGGTTACTGTTTAATGTTGCCACAAAAACTTAGACTTAAAACACAATCTTTTCCAAGAGGAGCCAAGGTTGTTTTTAAAAGTAACTCCATTACAATAAAGACCAACCCAAACAAACTCGAACACGATAGAGTTGGCGTTGTTTTAAGCAAGGGGACCGTAAAGCTTGCTTCAAAAAGAAATTATTTAAAAAGAATAGTTATGGATTTCTTGGGTGGGCAAATAAAAAAAGAGCGGACCTCAAGTGGCAAGGATATCCTTGCTATTATAGGGCCGGGCTTCGGAGATTTGAAAAAGGACGATATTAAAAAAGAGATAGAAAAAAATGGAATTTCTTTATAACGAATTATTACATAAACCACTTTTTAATTTACTCGTTTGGGTTTATTCATTTTCATTTGTAGATCTTGGGTTATCAATAATAATTACAACAATCATAGTTCGTATCATTTTATTCCCACTGTTTCATAAACTTTCGAAGCAGCAGGTAAAAATGCAGAATCTACAACCGAAAATAAAAGATATACAATCTAGAGAGAAAGACAAAGAGAAACAGGGTAGGCAAATAATGGAGCTTTATAAGCAAAGTGGGGTAAACCCAATTATGCCTCTTGGACTCACGTTGATCCAACTGCCGGTTTTAATAGCTCTCTACAACATATTTAACAACGGTCTTTCCGACAGCGCGCTTGCCAATCTATATTCGTTTGTTCAGAGACCAGAGGTTTTAAGCAACTCGTTTTTTGGGTTAGTCGATTTGAAATCTCCAAGCATAGCAATCGCAATACTCGCCGCCGCGTCCCAATATCTTTATGCTAAAACAATGCCAAGTAGCCAGCCAATCTTTACATATGTATTTACAGCCTTCATGTTTATTCTGGTTTTAAATTTCCCCTCCGCAATAGGCCTTTATTTAATCGCAACCAATATTCTCTCGATGGTTCAACAGAAAATCGCAATTGATTCTATAAAAAATGAACGAACTACGTGACAAAACCGAAAAAATAATAGAGCTCTTAGGATTTACGGATTTTAGAGTTGAGTCATCTCAAGACGCAAAAAACATTTCAGTTTTTATAAGCGACGACATTTCGATGATAGACTTGCCGGTTTTCGTTGGAGACCTAAATAGACTTGTAAGACAAATGGTAAAAACGGAAAGCGAGCCACGTATTTTAATTGACGTTAATAACTATAGAAGAGAAAGGGAGAAACTTATCGTTGAGATTGCGAAAGCCGCTGCCAGAAAAGCGGTTACAACAAAAACGGAGATAACCCTCCCACCAATGAATGCTTACGAGAGAATGTTGGTTCACTCAGAGCTTGCTATAAGACCCGACGTAAAAACGGAAAGCGTTGGCGAGGGAAGAAATAGATATGTTGTTGTTAAGGCCATAGAAGATTAAGCGGTCTCATCAAGCGCCTCTTCATCATAGTCTTCGGGTATAGTTTCTCGGGGTGGCGCATTTTTCTTCGCCGCCTTATTTGTTAAATAAATTGTTAAGATGAGACTTACCGTTCTTATTGGAAGAATATTTATAAAAGGAATAAATTCGATTATATTTCCCGCAAGCGCAGCCTGCCACTTCGCACCACGTAACCAAAGCCAGATTTGAGTAATTCCAGTTGTAAAAAACTCCATTACCCAGTTTAAAAAATATAAAACCTGGCCAACAACCGGGACTCCGAAGGCAAGGTCCACAAAAATTTCTGCTATATCAATAGAAGCAGAGAGTAGAATCATTATTACTGCCTCCGGCAGAGAAATTTTAGACGGCTTCCTGTTCACCTAAATCTTCAACTCTTTGTTTTAATATTTCCTCGGGATTCGTAGTTATGATTTTATTTTCAAAGTAACTAGGGATTATTTGTATCGCAGCTTGTTTTAATCCGGCGATAAAGAGTCCTTCTCCAACAGCGGCTTCCAAGAGATAATTTTTTTCAACATCGGTAAGATTAAACGCTTTCGCGGTTATATCAATTGTGGCTGGAGCCTGTTTTAACAAGAGCTGAAGCGAAGAGTTTGTGATTATCGGTTTTCCGTATGGGGAATTCAAAAAGTCCTCGACGTCTTGGGTAATCGTTGATATACCCAAGTAGTATTTTCTAGATCTTTTAGCTAGTCCAAAAAGGAACGATGCGCTATCTGGATATTTCATCATCCACCAAGCCTCATCAACTATCATTATTCGCTTTTTAAGCTCAGCCCTAACCACATTCCAAACAAAACCCAAAATCATATACATTGCTATCGGTCGAAGTTCATCTTCTAAGTCTCTGATAGAAAAAACAATCAAGCGATTTTTAATATCAATGTTGGTTGGCATATTAGTAAACCCGGAATAACTTCCCTTAGTAAATCTATAAAGTCTTTCAGCAAGACCACTCGCTCCATCTATTCCGCGGAGAACCGTTTCTAAATCCTCAAGCAATGGCGCTTGAACACCCGAAAAATCTTTGTCGGGCGCAATATCTCGCGAGGCATAAGTTTCATTAAGACCCCTATCTAATATCGCATCCTCCTCAGGGGTTATTTCTCCAAGCATCAATTTAATAAGTCCGGTTAAGTTTACGATATGAGATTTTAAAACATCGCCAGGCTCCTCGTCTTCTGGAACAACGGGAATATCAAACGGATTAATATGATTATCCGAATCAAGCGAAATTTTAATCATCGTCCCCTCAACTGATTCGGCAAGTTTTTCATATTCATTTTCTGGATCAACTACAATTACCTCGGTTCCCATCATAAGAGACCTAAGTATCTCAAGTTTGGTTGCAAAAGATTTTCCAGCTCCAGCCTTTGCAAAAACAACCATATTTGCGTTTTCGAGGGAAAACCTATCAAAAATAATTAGCGTGTTGTTGTGCCTATTTACTCCGTAAAGAATTCCGTTGTCCGACGTAAGCTCAAGGGAAACAAACGGAAAGAAGGACGATGCCGGGCCAGAGTTTAATGGAGAAGTTATCTCCATTCTATCTATTCCAGTTGGTATGACCGACAAAAACGCCTTATCTTGTTCAAAACTTGCTGCTTTTAAGTCAACAACCCTACTGCTAAATACGTTATTCAATTCATTCTCTAGACTTGCTAAGTCCTTTTCTTCATCCGCAAAAAGGGTTATATAGGTCCCAACTCTGAAAAGTTTTTCGGTTGATTGTTGAAGAGAATCTCTTAAGCTTTCGACATCTTGGATTGCTGTTTCAAGAAGGGGATCGCGAACCATCCCCTTTTCCTGATTATCCATTATTTGGGATTCAATTTGCGCCGCCTTGTTTCTTAAGTTTCTTAAAGCCGTTCCCGTATCAACCGGGGTTATAAATATTGATACGTCCATTAGGGCGGGCATATTTATAATTGGCGAAAACCAACCACTAGATAGATACCTCGGATAATTAAAAACAAAAAAAGATTTAGCAATCTTATCGCCAATTTTCAAATGGTTTTGAGAAACCTCGATTGCCGAAGGCGCAATCTTGTCCCAAACATTCCCGCTGGTGTTTTCAAAAGACAATTCCCTTCTTTCAATATCCCTAGGGTTATAAAAATTGTAATAAAGCTCTGCAAGTTCTGAATCTTCAAGAGCAACTGCGCGAAGACCAATCTGCCTCAACCCAATTATTACTTGTTGCACCCTTTGTGTTAATTGGTCTTTGTGAATTGCATTTATCGTAGTTGTTTCTTGCGAGACAGTCTTGTTTTTGTCTTGTCGCGATGTGTCGGGCAACAACCCGCCCGCCGACGGAATGTTTATTGGATCATATGGGACAGTAACAAAGAAACTCTTTGTCATAATTGCGTTTTTTCCAACCAACCCCTTTATGAACTCTATATATTCGCCAATTTGAGTTTTAAGAAGTTCGTTTTCTTCTCCCTCAAATTTTTCTCCCAACATTTTAATATAGTCATCAAGGTTTAGTTTTCTTGAGTGGATGTTTATCTGAATTGGGAAATCCAGTGAGTTTAGAAAGTTTTGATATGAAAAAGTTATTACATCCTGTTCTTCGGTTGATTTAAGGTCGAAATTTAATCCATCAACAAGAACAACTCGCCTTAGCCCGCCATTCTTAAGGATGACGATACCGTCTTTTATTTCTTTTACGTCAATAAATTGTTGGGTTTTTCCAACCGGATTCTCGCTCATTAATAGTATTATAGACTAAATTATCTATAATCCACTCTCTTCGCTACCTCTTTTTCCCCAGTTGCGCGTCTCACCACTTCATATCTGTCCTCACGCGTTTTACGAGAAGACACACCGAAACTTTCGGTTAACGGTTTCTCTCTTTGTGGAACTGGAGCTTTTGATGTACGTAAGTTTTCCCAAAGACCTCTTAATCCCAAGCCATTAATTTGTCCGAGTTTGGCTGTTGGTTCTGCGCCGCCGGGTCTAAATTTATATACTTTTGGAGACCAAAGATATTTTATTGCCGAGACAACAAATGCACTCATTGGGCGACCGTTCATTTTTGCAAAAGCCAAAACAGCTCCGCTACCAACAAGAACGGACGTGATAATGAGTGCGAGTATTGTGTTTAACATCATAAAAAGAAAAAAGCTTATAAAAAGCGGAATACCTATAAAGAAAAACTGCTTTATCGTAAGCGGACCAATAATTTTATCTTCAGTTTCAATAAATTGTGGTACTTGGAATTGCATTTCTTATTTAGGAAGGTCTCTTAGGTTTATAACGTTATCTGGGTGTATTTCTTTTTTCACGTCCGATTTAGTTTCCGTCTTAGCTTCAACTGGCGTAGTTGGCACAACGTCAACTTTAATATTAGAGGAAAAAGGATCTAGTGGAGTTCTAAGCTCTGAATAATGCACAACCCTTTGGTCGGTAGATGGGATTTTAAAAACGGAGGAGAGCGCAACCTTTTTATTTTCTTCTGAAAGCCCGAACGTATCCAATTTTGCGACGCCAGAATTTGGCGTTGTGGCATAACTATCCTCGGAAACCGGGTTATAAAAAGACGGTCTTACAAGTTCTCGATTCAATTTAGTTGGTTCCGCTATTGGTCTTGATTCTTCTTCGTTATGGAGAATAAATGGTTGTCCTTCTGTAATGGCTGGTGCGCTTTGGTCTAAAAACGCCGGTCTTACTATTTGTGGGGTTTGTGGTTCTATTTTTTTAGTTTCAAAAGAAGTTATTTCTCCAGAATCTATATCTATACCGAAATCTAGAAGTTGATTTTTAATTGGTACGAGAAGTGTGTTTCTTATTTCTGAAACCAAACGGTTTCTTTTTTCAACATCAAATTTAAGTTTATCAGCAATTTCACGTTCCAAATCCTTTGGCGCCAACCTTTTTAATTCAATGGCAAAAAGTATTTTGGGAATTACGCTTTCGTCTTTTTCTTCAATAGCAAAAACATTAATAATGATAGTTATTAATTCAACCATTTTTTCTGAACCAAACCAAGATTTTATTTCTTGAGGAACATCCCTTACTGTTAATTCATTCATTTTTAAAAATTACAACCATTGAGGATTTTTATTCATCCACCTAATTAACGTGTCGAATTGTCTTCTATCCGCAAGATCAACCCCACCGGTTGCCGCAGTTTGTGGTGGGACAAGGTGAGATGCGGCGTGCCTACCCCTAAGCTGATCTCTAAATTTTCTGATTTGTTCAGGAGTGCCGTCGGTACCCATTTTGGCTAAATGCCCAGCCGAAAGACCCCTTATAATGCTATATGTGTCTGGATCAGTTTTTCCAATGCCGGTTGGGTCGTTATAGTCTTCTATTGAATCTTGAGATATTTGATCTCCCTTACCGCCCGGAATTGATCTCATTATGTTGCCTATTGCATCTGCTGGTGTGATAGTTGGGTCTGCTTGTGGCGCTAGATCTGGTCTGTTTTGCAGTATGGCGTTTTGTGTATTCGTTACCTTTGCGGCTCTTAACATTTGTTCCTGCTGCTGTGCGGTGAATCTGCCAATCACATTTCGTTTCGCCGCTTCGGCGGCAACCGATGCCACAAGAACTGGATTTCTAAGCGGACCCGACAATTCATTTCTTGCAGTCGACATAAACGCGTCATTATCAACAATTTTTGTTATATCTGCAATTTTCTTTTGTTCTTCAGCTACTTGTTCTGTAGTTTTCTTTCTTGCCACGCCGAGACCCACTAACATTTGTTTGGTTGGAAGAATCCTGTTAAGAAACGGCGTAATAGCCAATCTTCTGGCCGCTCTTTCTATTAAAGGATTTCCCTTGTCATCCTGCCCCGCATTTAACGCCCTCTGTTTCAGGCCAGCCCCAACAGAACTAGCTCGCCCCTTAGCCCAACCCTTAGCCTTATTAAATCCAGCGGTTTTCAAACCATCAAAATATTTAGCCCCAGTAATTCCAAGTTCACTTGCCGCCATTAACCCACCCATAAGTATTCCTATTACCGCTATTCCGTTTGATATAGTAGCGATGTCCCCCTGTCCCTTTGGTTGGATCTCTAATAATTTAATAGCAAGGAAGACAAAAAACATCGCTATCGGACCGAATATTATCCACTTTACAAATTGTTCTTGCCAGCGCTTCCAAAGACCACTGGCCCCACCAATGTCTATGGGGAACGCACTAAAGAAAACGGCGAAAGGAAGAAGTATAAAAAGTATATTTAAGGAAACGAACCTTATCATAAACATTGCCGCAACTGCAAAAAGCGTAAGTATTAAAAGACCACTAAATGCGAGAGACCCAAGTATGCCCGCTATTCCAGAAAAAATTCCTCCACCCAATGAACCACCAAAAACATTTTTGAAGTTATCACCATTAAAATTCGCCGCTTTCATAAAAGTAATCGTTACGCTGTCAGAGAAGGTAACAATTGATGCGGCGATAGAGAAGCTGAAATACATAAGAAAAGCCATTAATAAGAATTTTGGCAAGAGCTTTGCTCCGAAGCTCTGCCTAAGCATTGTTCCAAAAGCTATTATTATAAGACCAACTACGAAAAATAGATTTACTATCTGAAGAGAAATTTTAAAACCAAACGCAGCAATACCACTACTTGAAGTTATTGATTTAGTTTGCTCTAAAACCGCTCCTATAAGATTGCCAGCTAAAGTAACAAAAATACCAGTAATTCCACCAATAACATTTTGAAGTGAGCACTGAATTATTTCTATCGGGTCAAAATTATCCCAGAAGTTTTTATTTTGTTTACATTGTCCAGTCGACGGGTTTTGTGCTCCTGTATATGGGTTATTTGGCGTTACTGTTATGGGTGTCTGTGGACCGCTCAGTTTTGGATCACCCGCTTTAACAAACTCTACTAAACCACTTTTATAAGTACAGGAGCTGACGGGAGCATGTAACTCTCCAAGTGCAAGACAAAAAGATATTTTTTTTGGATCTTTCTGCCCGCGCGCCGTAAAAGTTGCCTCCGTTTGACCTGGACCAACTTTAAACGTAGTGGCTATACCCTCATCAAAACCAGGTATTCCCTTGTCTCCAAACCACCACCCAGAAAAGACATCACCAGGACTGGCGTTGGTTACTTTGCCGGTGATGCGAGAACCAATTTGATATACAGACGGTTCTATTATTACTACCGGGTCGCCCTTAAGCGAGGCAGTAATTGCAAATTCATAATCTAAAAATTGTCCGATAGATCCTCCAGTAACTTGCTGAAATTGTTTCGTACCAACCAGAAGATGCCACGTCCCTATCGCCTTTGTGCAATCCCGCAACTTCCTAATTATTATTATAGCCCCATTACTTGCTTTTGTGTGGTAACTAGAATGATCTGCATTATCTATAACGCACGGCAACTGCCCCTTAAAGAAAAAATAAAAATCAACATCCTTATTCACCGAGAAATAGTCGTCATCACTTGTTATCGTAAATACAATTTGCGACTCACTCTCTAAAACCGGACTTGCTGGCACTTGAGAAGAAACTGATATTTTCGCAGACGCAAAACTAGTGCTTATGAAAAACAAAAACAACGAAGAGAAAATTAGACCAAACCTCCTTGACATTGACTAAATAATATCATTTCTTTGGACTAAATACAGTACTTAACTTTACTATTTGCTCTATTTTTAGATTTTGGGGCCTTAGTGTTCCAGACAAACGGTTTTCTTTGAAAATATTCTCTAGATCTAACTTGCTTATTTTCTTATAGACAGATAAATTGTTGGAAATCGTTTTTCTTGGTTGCTTAAAAAGAGCTCTAATAAATTCGTAATAATTAGGAGTCTCTTTGTAGCCTACCCTAGTTACAAGTTTTATTATTGCCGAATCTACTTTTGGTGGAGGAGAAAAACTTGATTTACTAACAATCGAAACAATTTCTGATTTCGCCCAACATCCAATACTTGCCGCGAGCAAATTCATTTTAGGTGGCTCCGCCACAATCCTTTCAGCAACCTCTTTCTGAATTGTAAAAATAGACAGTGTCGGCTTGTTTTTTGTGTCTCCAAGAATTCTGAACAAAAAACCAGTTATATAGTAAGGAATGTTACCGACTATTTTATAGTTCTCTAAATTTTTAATAAGAGACGGAAGTATCTCTAGCGCGTTTCCAGAAAGGATTTCAACGTTTTTAAAAGTCTTATATTTCTCTTTTAGTTTTTCAACAAAGATTTTATCACGCTCGATTATAATAAGTTTTATTTTTTTTCCACCCATCAAAATTTTATCTGTTAACTCTCCGTGTCCTGGTCCAACCTCTATTACAACATCGTTGGACGCTAAATCTATTGCGTTAACAATTTTTTCTAAAACTGAATTATCCTTTAAAAAATGCTGACCTAGTTTTTGCATTTATATAAGATATATTTCATCGTCCTCTTTTAATTTTTCAGGGCCCGCAAATTCAACAAGTTCCGGCGGAATTTCGTATAAGAATCTCGAAGCCACATCATAAAAACTTATTGATAGTTTTTCTCTGGCACGCGTCATTGCAACATACATAAGCCTTCTCTCTTCTTCTAACCCACCCTCTTCAGACAAGGATCTTTGATGGGGCAATATTCCTTCCGATGCGCCGATTATATATACAGAGCTAAACTCCAAACCCTTGCTCAAGTGTATAGTCATAAGCTTTACCGGATTTTCGTTTTCTGTTCTTTTAATTTTGTCAGTTGATTGAAGTAAAGAAACGCGTTCCAGAAAATCCTGCAAAGAGCTAAATGTTGAGGCGAATCTAATAAGCTCTTCTATGTTTTCGGTGCGCTCCTCGTGATTTATAAATTTCCTATCTAAATAATCAAAGTAATCGGAGGTCTTGAGAAAATAGCCAACAAGCTCTAAAAGACTTAAGTTTTTGCCCATCTTTGGCAAGTCCGCCCTAAGTTCTCTAAATATCCCCCTGGTAAAAGTTTTGTCTAACCTCCCAAGCGCCACACCGTCCTTAGGATTTGATGCGTATCTCAAGGCCGAGACAACGTCTTTAATTTCTTTTCTTTCATAGAACTTAACTCCGCCAAAAATTTCATAAGGAATTGAATTGAAGTTCAGGGCTTGTTCTATGGCGCGGGACTGGGCATTCGTTCTATACAAAATCGCAACATCTCGAAGCACGGGCGCATAATTTGATATTTCTTCAACAATTGTTTGGGCCTCATCGTCCGGGTCATAAGATCCAATTATTTTTATAAGCGGTCCATCAATATTTTCTGTCCAAAGTTTTTTTGGTCTTTGTAATTTATTATTTTGGATTACTCCAGCTGCACCGTTAACTATATTGGCGGTAGATCTGTAATTTTCACCGAGGGCAATTATTTTGGCTCCCGGCCAATCTTTTTCAAAGTTCAAAAAATATCTAAAGTCCGCATTTCGAAATCCATATATTGCTTGATGGTCGTCGCCGATTACAAAAAGATTCTTGTGTTCTCCGGCTAAGAGTTTAAGCAACTCATATTGAGTTAGATTTATATCTTGGCATTCATCAACCAAAACGTAATCCCATAGACTCTGATATTTTTTAAGAACGCTCGGATTTTCTCTGAAGAGTCTTACAACTTTTTCTATTAAATCATCAAAATCGAAAGCGTTATGGTTTTTAAGAGCCTCTTCGTATTTTTGATATATATCTTTTACAAAATCTTCTTCTATTTCATCTATGTCGGTAAGGGAATCTTTTATCTGAGAAATTTTCTTAGACATCACAGCTGGTTTATTGAGCCACACTTTTTTAGACTCATGCATCTTCAATATTTTTTTGATTAAGTCCTCCGAATCATCGGCATCGTAAATACTGTAGTTTAGGGTTCGTCCTAAATATTTGGACTCCTTTCTCAAGATCCTAGCGCCAAGCGAATGGAAAGTTCCTATAAGTGGGGTAGTCGAAACCTTTTGTTTTAAGTCTTTTAATATCCTGTTTCTCATCTCGTCAGCCGCCTTATTGGTGAAGGTAATTGCCAGAATTTTCCCTGGATTTACATGCTTTTCTATAAGGTAAACCACCCTTTGGGTTAGAGTCCTAGTTTTACCGCTTCCGGCGCCAGCCGTTACAAGAACGGGACCGCCCACATGTTCAACAGCCAGTTTCTGGCTTGAATTCAAGCTAATTTGCTTCCCGGGTTGATTTTTTGGGTCTTTGTGATGTATCATGTAAGGCATAAATACGATATCACAGAAAATGCTGGGGCTCCTAAAGAGCCTCGCTCCAACTCTATTTGTATGGAAAGAAACCCCTAAGGGACCAATCTTTTTGTTATTGGGAGCCATTCTTATTGGCTCCCTTTTTGGTTCAAAAAATACACTTCAGAATGTTGTATCTCAAAACGCATTAGCCTATTTTACGGAGAACATTACAAACGCAACCTCAGCCATTATCTCTGACAGCAATGTTTCAAACGATGAAGGAGATTTACAAGCTGGTAATTTGGCATCGGTTATAAATTCAGCAAATATAAACCTTATTGGTTTAACAGAAAACTCACTTTTATCGAACGCGGGACCGCTTAAGTTATCGAGAGCGAGGAAATAAATTAACTCTCTTTTATTCTTAATTGGAAAGCCTCGGCAATATTTTCTCTGGAAACTTCTTTCTTTTGTTCTAAGTCCGCGATAGTCCTCGCGGTTTTTAATATCCTGTAATACCCCCTAGTAGAGATAAGAGCCTTGTCAAAAATATTTTTCAAAAAGTTGTCCGCCTCGTGAGACAACATTATAAGATTGTCGCAATCTTTGGAGGTCATCTCAGAGTTGGTTAAAATTTTTAAACCAGCACGAACAAACCTCTCTTTCTGAAATTCCCTAGTTCTTTTAACCAAATCTTTCAAATCAGAATTTTTCTCAATTGGTTTTCTCAAGCTTTCTATTTTCATGCGAGGAACATTTATATGAATGTCGATTCTATCAAGTAATGGCCCCGAAATTTTCTTTTGATACCTAAAAACCTCATGCGCGCTACAACGACATTCTTTTTCCGGATCATTAAAATATCCACAAGGACACGGATTCATGGCGGTAACCAAAACAAATTTAGCCGGAAAGGTTAAATTATTTTTAATTCTTGAAATTGTTATCTCTCCCGATTCCAATGGCTGACGAAGCGCTTCAAGCAAATCCCTCCTAAACTCTGGCAACTCGTCTAGGAATAAAACTCCTCTGTGAGCTAAACTTATTTCACCTGGTCGCGGTGTCTGTCCGCCACCTATTATTGATATGGGGGAGGCGGTTTGGTGTGGAGAGCGAAACGGCCTCGTCTCTGCAAAACCAGTTTTTAAAAGTCCTGCGGCGCTCCATATCTGGGAAATTTCGAGCGCCTCTTCAAAATTCGGTGGAGGAAGAAGTGAGATTAAGGCTTGTGCAAGCATTGTTTTTCCGGATCCCGGAGGACCGCTCATGAGAATGTTGTGTCCACCAGAGGCCGCAACAACTAATGCCCTTTTTGCTGCCTCCTGTCCGCGTATTTCGGTTATATCAATACCAACGGTTTCTCTTGATAAGAATTCTGTCTTTGGATGAGCATCAATTATTTTTATTTCTTCAAGGTGATCTAAGAGGGAGGACAGTGTCGTAACAGGAATTATATTTACGCCGTCTATTAGCCCTGCCTCTTTGGCGTTTTCTTTGGGAAGGAACAAATATTTAAAACCCCTTTTCTTTGCGAGAATTGCAACGTTTAAACTTCCATAAGCTGGACGAAGAGCACCGTCCAAGGCGAGCTCACCAAAAAATATTTTGTCATTCGTTTCAAACTTTTTAATTTGGTTCGTAGCAAGAAGATATCCTATAGCAATTGCCAGGTCATATTGCGAGCCAGTTTTCTTAAAATCTGCCGGTGCAAGATTAACGGTTATTTTTCTATTTTCTTTTGTCGGCGGTTTTGTGCCACTGTTTTTTAAAGCCGAACTAACTCTTTCTTTTGCTTCTGACAAAGCTTTGTCAGCTAATCCTACAATATTAAAACTATGAAGCCCAATATTTAAATCAACTTCAACCTCAATAAGTTTTGCCTCTATTCCCTCTAATTCTGCCGAATAAACCTTGGAGAGATTTTGTATCATCCAACTCTATCTAGATTTCATTTTACACTCCTTACAAAGAGTGGACTCTGGATCTACTTTCAATAACTCTAAAGAAATTTCTTTTTTACACTTTTCACAAGTCCCATATTTACCATTTATCATTTTTTGAAGAGCCCAGTTTATGTTCCTTAACCTCTCTTTAAGCGGAGAAAGAAGATTTATGTTAGTGAATGTCTGTTCATCTTCATCGGATTCTTCGTCTCCGTGGTCCGTATCGCTTCCGAAATCTTCGGTTTTACTTAAGTCTTTTATATCTTTCTCAAGCACATTCTTGTTTCCAAGAAGTAAGGATTTAAAGAATTCTAATTGATCTTTTAGGATCATCTTACCTTAAGGGTAGCTAAGAGATTTGACTAAGTCAAAAGGTGTCCAAAATCCAGAAATTAACTACAATATAAGTTAATGATATATAGCCTGACTGGTAATTTGGTTTCAAAGAAAGACAACTTTGTGGTCTTGGACGTCAACGGCGTCGGATACAAAGTTTTTGTTTCTGGAAGAGAAAAGCTGGTTCCTGTGGGGTCTGAGACAACTTTATTTACTTTTTTTAGATCAAGAGAAGACGGAATAGATCTTTACGGATTTAGGGATGAAAAAGAACTAGCATTTTTTGAGCTACTTCTTTCGGTTTCTGGAGTTGGGCCGAAGTCGGCGCTAAACATAATTTCCTTGGCCACAGTTCCGAGGTTAATATCTGCTATTAAAAGTGGCGAGGCCGACCTTCTACAGAAATCTTCTGGAATTGGCAGAAAAACATCAGAACGACTAATTGTTGAATTAAGAGACAAACTTAAAAATGAAACTGGGGCAGATTTATCTAATTCACAGCTTGAATCAGATAACGATATATACGAAGCTATGGTTGGAATGGGATATACAAGAGACCAAGTGAAAACAGCCATATTAAAAATAGATCCGAAACTAGAAAAGTTGGACGACCGATTACGAGACGCACTAAAGAAAGCTAAATGAAGAATAAATTAAGACCGATATATCACATATTATTATCTTGGTTAGGATCAGTAATATATGGAAACCCATCTAAAGAAATTTTTGTTTTTGGCGTTACTGGGACAAAGGGCAAGACGACTTTAGTTGAGCTTGTTAACGCTGGGCTTGAAGCAAATGGAGACAAGACCGCAATTTGTTCATCGATAAGATTTAAAATTGGAGATAAATCTATTCCAAACAAGACAAACAATACTATGCCTGGAAAATTCTTTATACAGAAGTTTCTCCGCGACGCAGTTAATGTCGGATGTAAATATGCATTAATAGAAGTTACATCGGAGGGGATAAGACAATTTAGGCACAGTTTTATAGATTTCAATGCAGCAATGCTTTTAAATCTTCACCCGGAACACATTGAATCTCACGGCAGTTTTGAAAACTATAGAAACGCAAAACTTCAATTCTTTAAAGATGTTAAAAAGTTTTCGTCAAAAAATCCTAAATACTTCTTTGTAAATCGGGATGATTCTAATGCTAATTATTTTGTAGATGTCGCTCGTCCCGAAAAAGCAATTACCTTTACTAAGAGCAACATAAAAACAAAACTTTTAGGAGAATTCTATAAAGAGAATATTGGCGCCGCAGAAACCTTTTTAAAAACAGTCGGCATTAGTCAAAAGGTTATAGAAAAAGCCCTTGGGAATTTTGAAGGAGTTCCTGGAAGGTTAGAGTTTATTCAGAGAGAACCATTTGCCGCAGTTGTCGATTATGCTCACACGCCAGATTCATTGGAGGCGGTTTATAAAACTCTAACCGAAATAAAGGGGAAGGGAGGAAAATTAATTTGTGTTTTAGGATCTTGCGGCGGTGGAAGAGATAAATGGAAACGTCCAAAATTCGGTGAGGTAGCGTCAAAATATTGTTCAGAAATTATCTTGACCAACGAAGATCCATATGACGAAAACCCACTTGCTATAATTGGCGAAATAAAATCTGGCATCTCAAAAGAAAAACTAAATTCCGTGAGAGAAATAGTTAATAGAGTTCACGCAATTAAATTTGCCGTTAGTCTGGCCAGGAAAGGAGATGTTGTAGTATCAACAGGAAAGGGAAGCGAACTATATATGCATGTCGCAAATAACGAGAGAATTCCTTGGTCTGAAAAGAAAATTATGGAAGAAGCGATTATAGGGATAAAATAGATATAAATATGAAATTAAAATTCTTTGGAGGAGCAAAATCGGTTACAGGAGCAAATTATATGCTTTCCTTGGGCGGTGGAGATATTTTAGTTGATTGTGGACTTCATCAAGGGAGTAATTATTGTGAAAAACATAACTTCGAAGATTTTAAATACGACCCAAAGTTAATAAAAGCAGTTTTTATAACCCATGCCCACATTGATCACATCGGTCTTTTGCCAAAACTTTGTAAATTTGGATTTAGGGGAGAAATATTTTCCACACCCCCCACAAAAGATTTTGCAAGAGAGCTTCTAATTGATTCGGAAGATATTCTTTTTGATGAAGCGCAAAGAGAGGGTAAACCACCCATTTATTCAGAAGAAGATATAAGAGTAATGCTTTCTCTTTGGAAAACCGTTGAATATCATGTACCCTTCGAACTTTTGGGAGCAAATATTACTTTCAAAAACGCAGGACATATTTTAGGATCGAGTTTTATAGTTTTTGAGACAGAGGAAAAAAAAATAATTTTCTCGGGCGACCTTGGTAACTCGCCAGCGCCCCTTATAAACCCACTTGAAAAAATAGACGAAGACGTAGACTACTGTCTTATAGAATCTGCTTATGGAGATAGACTTCACGAAGCTCCTTCAAACGATGAAGAATTCTTAGAACACGTTATTGAAGACACGGTTAAATCAAAAGGTGTTCTTGTGATTCCGGCATTTGCAATGGAAAGGACACAGCATCTACTTTTTGCCATTAACAATTTAATTGAGAAGGGAAGGGTACCAAAAGTGCCAGTTTTTCTAGATAGTCCACTTGCAATTAAACTGACTGAAATTTATAAATTACACGCCAAATATTTTAATAGCGAAGCCAAGAAAGCCATAGTGCTTGACGATAAACTTTTTGATTTTCCCGGACTTGTACTCACAAAAACCACAGAAGAATCAAAATCTATAAACGATGTTCCGAATCCAAAGATAATTATTGCGGGTTCTGGTATGTCTAATGGCGGAAGAATAATGCACCATGAGAGAAGATATTTATCTGACCCCAATAGCGCGCTTCTTTTTGTTGGTTATCAAGCTCAAGGTTCACTTGGAAGAAGAATTCAAGATGGTGAGAGAAATGTAAGAATTTTTGATGAAGATATACAGGTTAACTGTAAAATATATTCGGTAACTAGTTATTCTGCGCACGCCGACCAGAGGCAACTCTTAAATTGGTTATATGACGCAAGAAAGAACCTTAAAAAAGTTTTTGTTGTGCAGGGTGAAGAGACGTCAAGCAACATTTTGGCTTCTAAGATTAGAGACGAGATGGCTATACACGCTTATGTGCCCGAGATAGGAGAAGAATTCGTGTTATAATAAGTGGATCGATAAATCCCATGACTTTAAGTTTCAGAACCGAAGAGCCCACTACGGATCGCAAATTTTCTTAAGATATGGATGAAAACGGACAGCCAAAATATATTATTTGTGTTTCTGGTACTGCCGAGACGGCTTTTTTAGACGAAAAAGCGATGCATATAGCGGAGGAGCTTGGCGCTGAAATTGTAAGGCAAGGCGCCGCGCTTGTCGTTGGCGCTACAACCGGTTTTCCATATTGGGCGGCAAAAGGGGCTAAGAAGGCTGGAGGTATTGTGGTTGGTGTTTCTCCCGCCGGAACAAAAAAAGAACACGTAGAGACATATAAACTCCCCGTTGACTATCATGACCTAATTTTTTATACGGGATATGGTTACAATGGCAGAGATTTATTTTTAATTAAACTTGCAGACGCAGTCGTCTTCGGACCCGGAAGAATAGGGACAATAAACGAATTTACAATAACTTTTGAGGATAAAAAACCGATTGGAATTTTCCAAAGTGACCTTTGGGAAACCGACGAATTAATAAAAGAAATTATTAACAAGTCTCATAGAGGAGAAGAGATTAAGGATCTTATAACATATTCATCAAACCCCAAAGAATTAATAGGTAAAATGATGGATATGGTAAAAAGAGAGGACCCAGCAAGGCGAGATTAGTTTCTTGTGGTAAGTTTATTTTAACCGAACTTTGAAAATATTTCGTATTAACTCTTACATTTTCATCAACAATTATCGTTAATCAAAATCTCTCTAAAAAATGTTTTGGAAGTGGTATAAGGAATTCATTCTGCCCACCGGACTATTAGCCGCTCTTATAATCGGAGCGGGGATGTTTGCTCTGCCCTATATATTTAGTAAAGTCGGACTTTTGGTCGGTCTTTTGTATTTAGCCCTTTTCGCAGCAGTTTTCTCCACCATACACCTGATGTACTCGGATGTTATTGCCTCTACCTCTGGCAAGCACCGTTTCGTGGGTTATTCAGAAATATACTTAGGGAAAGTAGGTAAGTGGGTTTCTGTCATAACAGTTCTGGTGGGGCTTTTGCTTACGCTCACCATTTATTTGATTTTATCTGCGAGTTTTATAGGGCTTATAGCCCCATCCTTACCACCTACGTTAGGAGTAATTGGTTTTTGGTTAATGGGCAGCGCTGTTATTATCATGTCCTTGAACCGTTTGGCTAATTTCGAATTCGCCGTGACTGTGGCTATGATTGCTATAATTGTTATTCTTTTTCTCTTTGGTTTGGGGCAAGTTGATTTCAGTAACCTAAAACTTCTAGCTCCTGGAAATTACAATTTGATTCAACTTCTTCTGCCCTATGGCGCCGTGCTTTTTGCTCTATCGGGTCGGGCGGCCATTTCGTCCGTAAGAGATTATTTTGAGAGAAATGATTTGGATAGTTCCAGGTTAAGACTAAGTTTAGTCGTTGGTACTGTTAGCTCGGCTGCAGTTTACGCTCTTTTTGTTCTAGCCATAACCTGGCTTTCGCCGTCGGGCGTGACGATAGACTCCGTATCCGGGATTCAGTTAGTGCATCCGTGGATTCTAATTTTGATTGGTATTTTGGGAATATTTGTCATCTGGACTTCTTATTTCTTCTTAGGACTGGAGGCTAGAGATATTTTAAGATACGATTTTAAAATACCCCTTACCTCCGCTATCATATTAGTCATTTCATTACCGCTTATACTTTATTTCTATAATAGTCAGGATTTTATTTGGTTTATTAATATTGCCGGAGGAATATTCCTAGCACTAGAAAGCATCATCGTTGTACTTATGAAACGCAAGCTGAAGCCAGTGGGCGTTTGGGGATATTTTATTATATCGGTTTTTGTAGGAGGACTTATTTACGAGATATTTAGGAATTTTATATTGCCTACGTAAGGAGCTCCCCATTTTTATATCCCTACCCATTCCACCATGGTTTAATTAGATAAAACATCGGTCCCTAAAACCGAAGACTAACAGTTCGATTCTGTCCGAGGGAGTTAGAATTGCTGTATAATCAGTAATGATGATTTTTACCGATATAGTTATAGCCGTTATTGCGGCCGCCGTCATCGGCATAATTTTCCATCTCTTGCGTCAACCGTCCATCATTGGCTTCATCGTCGCCGGACTAGTAATAAGTTCCTTGGGCTATATAACTAAAGAAAACGTTGAGATAATTTCCGACCTTTCTTCCATAGGGGTGACCCTACTTCTTTTTATAGTTGGGTTGGAAATGAATTTAAAAGAGTTGAAGCATGTCGGCCGGCCGGCGATTCTAGTGGGTCTCGGACAGATGGTGTTTACCTTTTCTCTGGGATTGGCGATTTGTTACGCTCTTGGGTTTGCCACCATTCCCTCGCTTTATATTTCCATAGCGCTTACTTTTTCTTCTACCATAGTTGTTGTTAAACTTTTGTCGGAAAAGAAAGCCTTAAGAAGCTTATACGGAAGAATCGTTATAGGAGCGCTTTTGGTTCAAGATGCGGTAGCGATTCTTTTATTACTTTTTCTTTCTGGTTTTGCCGGTGGCGGAGAAGATTTAGGAGGGAGTTTTTTCTTGACTCTCATCAAAGGTTCTATATTTATAGCCCTAGTGATGTTTTCTTCTCGTTATCTTTACAAACTTCTCGACCTTATCGGTAGATCAAGAGAACTTTTATTTCTTTTCAGTATTGCTTGGGCTTTGGGGATATCGGCATTTGCCAGCTCTGAATTGGTTGGTTTATCAATGGAGGTTGGTGGATTTTTGGCTGGACTGGCCTTGGCTGGTTCCGCGGAAAATTTTCAGATATCTTCGCGTTTAAGACCCATTAGAGATTTCTTTTTGATACTCTTTTTTGTGGGTTTGGGCACTAGTATGATGCTCGGGATAACTGCGGAGGCAATAAGCTCCACGGTCATTCTTTCTTTATTCGTTCTTATTGGCAACCCCATAATAATTCTCATTATTATGGGTGTTATGGGATATAGGGCGCGCACCTCATTCTTGTCTGGACTGACTTTCGCGCAAGTTTCTGAATTTAGTTTTGTGGTTATGGCTTTAGGGAGCCGCTTGGGGCATTTGGGAAGCGCCGAGGTATCTTTGGTCACTCTCGTGGGGATAATAACTATTTTAACTTCTTCCTATTTCATTTATTACGGGGACAAGATTTATGAGGCATTTAAACCAGTCTTGAGGTTTTTTGAAAAGAAAAGAGGAGTCGTGGAAGAGTCGGCTGAAGAAACTCATTTAAGCGATCACTTAGTACTTATCGGCGTTCACAGAATGGGACAAGGAATATTAAGAACTTTAACTGGTTCCGTTCGTGATTTTGTGGCGGTGGATTTTGACCCCGTGGTGGTAAAACGTCTTCGTGAAGAAGGATTTCCGGTATTTTACGGAGACATTACCGAAGAGTCCATACAAGATTTCGTGGGTTTGGATAAGGCTAGCGTTATTATTTCCACCGCTCCCGACATAAGAGACAACATTTCCATATTATCTTCGGTGCGAAGCCACGACTCCGCAGCTAAAGTGATTTTAACCGCGGATAGCGAAAGAGAAGCCAGAGAACTATATAATGAAGGAGCTGATTACGTAATACTGCCACATTTTTTGGGAGGCAAAGAACTAATTGATATAGTTGGGAAAGACGGCGTCTTCACCGACTTAAAAAAGTTAAAACAAAGAGACCTGCATCTTATGAATTCGAACGATAACTTCCTTTCCGATTAAAAAAGTTTTGTTCTATGGGCGCTGACTACGTTATACTTCCACACTTTATAGGAGGAGAGGAAGTCGCTTGAATTCTCAAAAACCCAAACATAGATAAATTTATTGAAGTTTTAAAGTCAACGGATTTGAATACTCTGTTATAGCTTTAAAAAAGAGTTTTCTGATCACCCACCTTCTTTTCAGATTCCTCTCTCGCATTCTTGCTTATTAATTCCTCAAAATTCATTAATATTTTTGGAAGTTTCGCAAAACTTTCTTTTAGTTTATTTAATACAGTTGTGGATCTTAGCGCTGCGGCTGGGTGATAAACTGGGAAAATAACTTTGTTTTTAAAACGGAATATTGTTCCTTGATCTCGTGAAATTAAAGCGTTCGGTAAAAAATAATTCATTGAAAATCTCCCAAGTGGAACAATTATTTTCGAATCCAGAATTTCTATTTGGTTCTTAAGGTATGGAGCGTATGCGGCAATTTCCTCTGGTAATGGGTCTCTATTTTCTGGAGGACGTCTTTTAACTATGTTTGTTATATATACGTCTTCTCTCGACCAACCAATAGATTTAATTAACTCGTCTAACAATTTTCCAGCCCTTCCTACAAATGGCCTTCCTTCACGATCTTCGTAAAATCCTGGAGCCTCTCCGATAAATAAAACATCTGCGCTTGAATTCCCCTCGCCAAATACTAAATTAGCCTCTATTAATGGTAGAGATTTATTTCTCTCAATTTCAGATTTCAATTTTTGAAGCGCAATTTCCTTATCCATTCCTTACTTAGATTATATAGTTTTCTAAAAGCTAGGATATAATGAGTGTTATTAATTTGTGGTATGACTATTGAAAATAACGAGGAGAAAAACAAGTTCTACGATTTAAGATTCGAATTAGAAATTTGGCAAGTAAAGTTATTAGATCTAGTTTTAGCGTTCCTCGGTATACTTTCGATAATTTCTTCAATAACATTTTTATTATCCGACGTTCCCCATATTAGAATGGTAGGAATTTTTATGGCAGCCGTGATCGTACTCCTATTCACACTTAAAGAAAAGATTTTTTTATTTAGCGGTTTTTCTAAAGAAAAAGTAATTAATCTTGCAAGTAAATGCTCTGATAGGACTATGTCCACGTTTCTTTTATCAAGGGAACAATCCTTAATTTTAGGCGGCAATTTCTACTTATATCTATTAAGAGAACTTATTAAAGATCCGGACATTTCAGATTTAATTGTAAAAAAAGATGTATATATTTCTGAATTAGATTCAAAAATTATAGAACGAATCGGAGTGGGCAACGTATCTAAAAGTAGTAAAGAGGAAATAAAATCCCTTATTCACAACATTGTTTCAATTGTAATTAAGGAAAAATCTCTAAATGAAAAAATTTCTCCCAAAGACATTTTCCTAAGTTTAAATAAAGTTTCAGATCAGGATATAAAAACTATTTTAACCACATTTGGTATTAATGGTGGTGAGGAGATAAGAAAGAAAATTATCCCAAGATAAAAAAATCCTGTATTATTAACTAAAACAAAAATGATAAATCGTAGAGCGTTTAAATTTGATATGGGTTGGTGGTCAAGTTTTTTCAAAATAAACAAAATTGTTAGGCGTTTTGTTTTGGCAGACCTATTTTTTTTTAGCGGTTGGGGTCTGATAGGCCCAGTTTTACCTATATTTATTATCGAGAAAATAAGTGGCGCTACCATTGTTAATGTTGGAACTGCAATCGGAATTTATTGGTTAGTGAGAGCGGCCATTCAATTGCCCGTTGCTATTTGGCTTGACAAAATCGTAAAAGTTAGCGGGGAAAGAAAGGATTATTACGTTTTAGTTCTTGGGTTAATTATGGCGTCCGTCACGGCACTATCCTTTATTTTTGTAAGTAATATTGAACAACTCTATTTTGTGCAAATACTTCAGGCCATCTCCTTCGGTCTTTATGTCCCATCTTGGGCAGGAATTTTTAATCGTCATCTGGACGGCGACAGAGTGGCCTTTGATGTATCGCTTGATAACACGACACTTGCTTTTGCCTATGGTGTAACTGCAATATCCAGTGGTATTGTCGCTGAAATTTTTGGGTTTCAAGCCATATTTATTGCGGCAAGCGTTCTATCAATGATTGCGGCGATAATAATTTTAATTACTCCAGATGTTGTTTTTCGCAAGTGGCCCGTGAAAAAGATGATTTCGGAAGGCAATTCTAGGATCAAAAAATCTATCGAATAATGCGAAATTCGGAAATCGCTCAAATTTTTGAAGAGATAGCAATTTATTTGAGTATGGAAGAAGAATCGTTTAGATCAAGAGCATATCGTGAGGCATCGGATTCTATCGCCGGTTTAGGAGAAGATTTGTCAGATATATATAGACGGAGTGGGATTGAGGGTTTGAAAAATGTACCCGGAGTCGGTGTTTCAATAGCAGAAAAAATTGAAGAGCTTCTAAAAACAGAAAAGCTTGAATATTACGATGAGTTAAAAAAGAAAACACCAGTTGAACTAAAAGAACTTTTAAGAGTTGAGGGATTAGGCCCCAAAAATATCAAAAGACTTTATATAGATCTTAAAATTAAAAACCTTAAAGATCTAGAAAGGGCAGTTAAACTTCACAAGATAAGAGAGCTTGAGGGTTTTGGAGAGAAGAGCGAAGAAAATATTTTAAAAGGCATAGAATTTTTAATAAAGGCGGGAGATAGAATTCCATTGGGTATTGCACTCCCAATAGCTGAGCGAATAAAAAACACGCTAAAAAATTTGGGTGGTGTTGAAATGATCGATGTAGCTGGATCTATTAGAAGAAGAAAAGAAACTATAGGAGACGTAGATATATTAATTGTTTCAAATAAACCAGCACCAATAATGGATTGTTTTGTGAATTTCCCAGATGTTGCTCGCATTTATGGTAAGGGAGCAACAAAATCGTCTGTTAGGCTTAAGGATGGCATAGATGCAGATTTGCGCATTGTGAGGCGAGAGTCCTATGGTGCGGCACTGTGTTATTTTACAGGCTCCAAGGAACACAATGTTTCCCTTAGGTCTATTGCTATTAAAAAGGGACTAAAATTAAACGAATACGGACTCTATAGTGGAAACAAGATGGTTGCTGGTAAAACCGAAGAAGAAATTTATAAAAAATTAGGGCTTAAATATATTTCCCCGGAGATGAGAGAAAATCTGGGTGAGATAAATTTAGCGAAAGAAAAAAAACTTCCAAAGCTAATTAATTACGGGGAAATTGTTGGTGATCTTCAAGTACAAACAACTTGGACAGATGGAGAAAACTCGATAGAAGAATGTGTCGCGGCCGCAAAGAAATTTGGGCTTAAATATATCGTAATAACAGATCACACAAAAAATCTTGCGATGACTCACGGACTCGATGAGAAAAGGATTGTCGAACAGATGAAAGAAATAGATAAATTAAACAAAAAACTAAAAAGTAAGGGTGATAAATTCACCGTATTAAAAGGAACGGAGTGCGATATTTTAAAGGATGGAAGACTGGACTTACCAGACAATATACTTTCCAAATTAGATGTAGTCGGCGTATCGGTTCACTCATATTTCAATTTACCTAAAAAAATTCAAACAGAAAGAGTTAAGAAGGCAATGGCGAATAAAAATGCGGACATTCTTTTTCATCCGACCGGAAGACTTATAATGAAACGTGAGGCAATAGACATTGATATAGAAGAAATTATCGAGCACGCCCAGAAAACTAAAACCGTATTAGAAATAAATGGCGCTCCAGAAAGATTAGACTTTAAGGATGAATATATAAGGAAGTGTATTGCCTCTGGTGTAAAAATGGCAATCAACTCTGATGCGCACTCAATTTATCAATTTGGCAATATTGAATATGGAGTTTCTCAAGCGAGACGTGGATGGGCAACAAAAGAAGATATAATAAACGCTTGGCCGCTTACAAAAATGATAAAAATGTTAAAGTAATATTAATGAAAGAAGTCTCAGCGGGGATAATTATATATAGGAAGACCGAAGAAGGACCAAAGTTTTTGCTCTTATATCACGGAAGCCGCTATTGGAATTTTGCTAAGGGTAAAATTGAGGTGTTAAACAAGTCCGAGAGTGGAGGGCCGGAGATTAAAGAAACAAGTTTAAGGGCGGCTTTAAGAGAAACGGCTGAAGAAACTGGCTTAAAGGCTGCGGAGTTAAAATTGAAAAGCAGATTTAAGGTCTATGAAAGATACACTTTTTTTAGAGACAAGAAGCGGATTTTTAAAATGGTTGTGTTTTATTTGGCGGAAACAAAAGAAAGGCAAATAAAGATTTCTGACGAACATGATGGTTTTGGTTGGTTCGAATACGAAGAGGCAAAACGCCTATTGCGACACAAGGACAGTATCGCGCTCTTGAAAAAGGCGGAAGATTTTATTACTTGGTCGCCTCGGAAACAATCTTCTTAAAGGTTGCTGGTTCGTTTTCAGCAAGATCAGCCAAAACTTTTCTGTTAATTATTATATTTTTTTTCTTTAGGGCGGAGATAAGACTGCTGTAGTTTATCCCCTCTAATCTTGCGGAAGCATTAATTTTAACCTGAGACAATCTTCTGGTTGTTCTTTTCTTCTCCTTTCTTCCCCTAAACATTCGGCTAAGTCCATGAAGCAAGGCTTCTTTTGCGGCTTTTTCTTTTGATTTTCTTCCCCACTTAAAGCCCTTAGTAAGCTTAAGTATTTTTTCTCTTTTCGCGTGCGCAGTTGTGCCTCTTTTTACTCTAGTCATCTTATAAGTATCTTTTTATATTTTTTATATCTACCCTATCGATTAATTTACCACCTCTTTTGCTTTGTATCTGTCCACCGCTCTTTCTAGCCCTAAAGTGGTCTTGCGCCATTTTGCGCCTTGCGAGCTTACCACTTTTTCTTACTTTTATTCTTTCCGTAACGCTATCCTTTGCCATATTATTTTGATAATTTTAATACAATTCTTTTCTCTTCTGGTTTAACCGAATCGATTAGGAATTCGTGGACGGAATCTTTTTCCAATTTAGATTTTAATTCATCCAGTGATCCAAATTCTGAAACGTGGATAAGTCCCATAATATCATCAGTCAATTTTATAAACGCCCCAAAAGGAGTTATTTTATATACACTACCCGTAACCTTGTTTCCAGCTTGGAAAGTGTCTCCAACTTTTTCCCAAGGATCGGGTCTTAAAGCCTTGAGGGACAAGGAAACCCTACCATCCTTTATTTCAACTATTTTTGCTTTTACTAAATCTCCAATTTGTACAACCTCTTTGGGGTTCTCAATTAACTTGTGGTCGAGCTCTGAAATATGTATTAAACCTTCTATTTCTGTATTGTCGGCAAATTTCACAAAAGCTCCAAAATTTGCGACACCAGTTATGATTCCCGAGACAACGTCGCCTACATTATATTTCTGAATAAGTTCTTTTGTATTTTCACTAACCACTTCTTGCTCTGAAACAATAAGTTTATTTGTTCTAGGATTTAAGCTCAAAATCTTTACCGAAATTTCCTTGTCAATAAATTTCTCTAGTTCAGCCAATATTTTACTCCTATCGTTTTCAGTATCTCTTGGATAATTTTTATTTGAAAGTTGTGATGTTGGTAAGAATGCTTGGAGGCCATTTAAGTCTCCAATAAGACCACCAGCATTCACGCGGGTTATCTTTATGGCAATTGGCTCATCTCTTTCTTTAAGTTCTTTAATTTCTTGCCAAACCTTTTGTCTGTCAGCTTGAGCCAAGGACAACTCTACTAGTCCATCTTCATTTTCTGGAGTTACAATTTTTGCGGTAACTGTTTGGCCCGGTTCCAATTTCTTTAATATATCTCTTGCTCCAGACAACTCCGATCCATAAATAACACCGGTTCCGACGCGTGGAACATCAAAATAAACAGTTCTTCCAAGTTTTTCTAAAAGAGTTACCTCAACTAAATCACCGGGTTTTAAGAGGGGCATTAGATTTGGTTCGGCTTTCAAAATTTGAAGCTGGATACCATCAGATTTTTTTAGCGTTTGAGCTTTCATATTTTCTAAATAGCAAGTGGTGATTATAAGGAAAACCTAATTGAAAATCAAATCTTCTTACTTTAGAATAGGTTGTGTGGTTATTAGTCTCTTCAAGAACGGAGGAGTTAAATGTCAGTCCTCTGGTTTTAATCTATTAGTCGACCCTTCTTTTGAGGGTCGCGTTTTGGAGTCCGATAGTGAAGAGCAAAAGAAATTAATCTTGAGAACCGATGGTAAATTGCCAACAACCTTCCCGCTTGACCCCGGAATCATACAGACGCCAGGAGAATATCAGGTTGCAGATATAAAAATTTTAGGAATTGAAATTGAAGGCGATAGCTCAAAGTCCTTGAAAAATATATTTAAGGTTAATGCGGAAGATGTATCTATTTGTTTCTTGGGATCTCTTAAGTCGGAGCTTAAAGAAAATATATTAGATAAAATTAGCGGAGTGGATATTTTATTTTTGAATGTTGGGAGCGACTCCTTGTCTCCAAAGCAAACGGTATCTCTTATAAAAAAGATAGATCCACGAATAGTAGTTCCGCTAGGCGAAAAAGTTGATGCGTTTGCAAAAGAATTGGGGGAGAAAATTGATTCACAAGAGAAATTGGTTATAAAAGCAAAAGATTTTGAAGAAGAAAACGCAACAAAAATAATATGGCTGACGACAAAATAGAAAAAAAAGAAAAATTTGATAAAAGGGAAATTACCACAGAGCTAAGAGAGTCATATCTCGATTATGCGATGTCAGTAATAGTTGCGCGCGCGCTTCCAGACGTACGAGACGGATTAAAACCCGTTCACAGAAGAATATTGTGGGCGATGCTTGAGGACGGTTTAACTCATAATGCAAAACTTAGAAAATCCGCAAACGTTGTCGGTTCTGTTATGGGACGATTTCATCCACATGGAGACACCGCTATATATGATTCAATTGCCAGAATGGCGCAGGATTTCACGTTAAGGTATCCGCTTATTCAGGGCCAGGGTAACTGGGGATCTATTGATGGAGATTCTCCAGCTGCGATGCGTTATACAGAATGTAGGCTTTCTGCGATTGCCGAAGAGCTTTTGGCTGATATAGAAAAAGAAACGGTAGACTTCGTTCTTAATTACGACGAGACGCGGAAAGAGCCAACCGTACTTCCGACTAAGGTCCCAAACCTTTTAATGAATGGTTCTGATGGTATTGCTGTAGGAATGGCTACAAAAATTCCACCACACAATTTAACGGAATTAGTTGAAGCTACAAACCATTTAATAAGAAATCCAAATGCAACATCGAAAGATTTGATGGGATTTATTAAGGGACCAGATTTTCCAACGGGAGGCATTATTTATAATAAAAAATTAATTGACGAGGCATATGCCTCTGGAAGGGGTGGAATAACCGTAAGAGCTTTAACCGAAGTCGAAGACAAGCGAATCGTTATAACCGAAATTCCTTATCAGGTTAATAAATCTGAATTAATTCTTAAGATGGCGGAATTGGTTCAGGAAAAGAAAATAGAAGGGATTAAGGATATAAGAGACGAATCAGCAAAAGACATTCGTATTGTAATTGAACTTAAATCAGATTCGATTCCACAAAAAATATTAAATCAACTTTGGAAATATACCGATCTCCAAAAGGATTTCCACTTAAATATGCTCTCGTTAACTCCAGAATTAAAACCAGAAACAATGTCTGTAAAAGATATGCTTGCTCAATTTATTGACCACAGAGGAGTTGTTGTAAGAAGAAGGACCGAATTTGATTTAAAGAAAGCGAAAGAGAGAGCTCATATCTTGGAGGGATTAGCTAAAGCGTTAGCTGTAATCGACAAGATAATAGCTACGATTAAGAAATCAGAAGATAAGGATGATGCCCACAATAAACTTATGAAGGTCTTTGATTTAAGCGATCTTCAAGCGACAGCAATTCTTGAAATGAGGCTCCAAACCTTGGCTGCACTTGAAACACAAAAAATAGAGGACGAACTTAAAGAAAAATTAAAACTTATAAAAGAATTGACACTTTTATTAAAGAGTCCGAATAAAATTTTAGAAGTAATAGTTGATGAACTTGAAGAAATGAAGAAGCGATTCGGAGACGAAAGAAGAACAAAGCTCGTAATCGGAGGTCTTAAAGAATTTAGTGTTGAGGATTTAGTCCCACAGGAGGAGGCGATTATAACAATGTCTCAAGATGGTTATATAAAAAGATTACCACCAGCAACCTTTAAAATTCAGAAGAGAGGTGGCAAGGGGCTTATTGGAACAGACGTCGGAGACGCGGATGTATTGGTCCACTTTATGAGAGCGAACACTCACGATAATGTTTTGTTCTTTACTGAAAGTGGAAAAGTATTCCAAACAAAAGCCTACGAACTTCCGGTTGGGAGTAGGACCAGTCGTGGTAAGGCGATACATAATTTTCTTGAAATCCCAAGTGAAGAAAAAATCAGCGCAATTCTTACATACGGAGATGATAAGAAGACGTCACTTGGTTTTCTTGGGATGATTACTCTTAAGGGCGTTATAAAGAAAACATCACTGTCTGAATTTGGGAATGTTAGAAGAAATGGAATTATCGCTATAAAACTTCAAAAAGGAGATTTGCTAAAGTGGGTTAAGTTTATATCGCCAGGCGAGGAAATAATTTTGACGACAAGTCAGGGTAGAGCAATCAGATTTAAGGATTCAAACGTAAGACCAATGAGTAGGTCTGCCGGTGGAGTTCGCGCCATAAAATTAAAGAAGTCTGATAACGTAAGCTCTTTCGATGTCGTGGGTCCAAAAAACCTATCAAACTTTTTAGTTATTATGGCTAACGGTTTTGCTAAACAGACATCTCTTAAGAAATATAAGATTCAGTCCCGAGGCGGTAGCGGAATACTTACTGCCAAAGTAACCGATAAGACTGGACCAGTTGTTTCTTCGCACGTTTTGGAAGATGAGACAGAATTACTCGCGATATCCGTTAAAGGGCAAATTCTTAGAACGGGTCTTAGAACGGTAAGGGAGGCGGGACGTGCAACTCAAGGAGTAAGAATTATGAAACTAAACTCTGGAGACAAAATAGCTGGGACCATAGTTATATAGTTTTTTCTGATTTATAATCTAGTTAATGCCACTTTCTCAAAATCAAAAAATCTTTTTAGGAGTAGCTTTGGGAATTGTTCTAATATTCTTCTTAATTCTATTAGGCATTATTCCGGGGCTCAGAAAAGCCACTGTATCTAAGGCTAATCTTGAATTTTGGGGAGTTGACGACAATTCCGGTGTATGGAATGCGGCCATCTCTAACTTTAAGCAGTTGAATCCAAATACATCAATAAGATATAGACCAATTGATGAATCAAGTTACGAAAAAGAATTACTAGACGCGCTAGCCGCCGGAAAGGGACCAGATGTATTTATGTTTAAAAACACCTGGCTCACAAAACACGGAAATAAAATTTATTCATCATTACCAGAACAAATAAACTTGAAAACGTTTAGAGATATATTCCCAGAAGCCCCAGAAACCGACTTTGTCTCAAACGACCAAATTAGTTCGGTTCCAACTTCTATTGATACATTAGCTTTGTTCTACAACAAAAACATTTTTAATAACAAGAAAATAGCCTTGCCGCCAACAACCTGGGATGAATTTAAAGCAGATATTTTGAAATCTATAGAATTTAAAAACGGCAAGATTTCTAAATCTGGCGCAGCAATGGGCGGGTCTCTTAAATCAGTAGAAAATGCAACTGACATTTTGAATCTAATAATGTTTCAAACTGGGACCCAAATGACAGATTCGACCTTGAGGTATGCAACTTTTGGAAGTCCCGCCGGAGAATCAGCTCTAAATTTCTATACTTCTTTTTCTGACCCAAAGAACAAATATTATACTTGGGACGATTCGTTTTCTAATTCAATAGATTCTTTTGCGGAAGGAAGAGTAGCTATGATTTTTGGATATTATTCTGACGCAGAAAAAATAAAAACTAAAAATCCATTTCTAAATTTTGGCATCGCTCCGGTTCCGCAGTTTGATAAAAGCACAGCTCTTAATTTCCCAAGCTATTGGGGCTTAGCTGTTTCAACAAAAAGCTTGAGTCCTAAGATTGCGTGGGATTTTATTGCATTTGCCTCAACAAACGAGGAGTCGATGAAATCATATTCATCTCTTACTGGAAAATCTCCCGCCCTAAGATCTCTTATTAACGTATCTCTTTCCGATATCAATTTGGGTGTTTTTGCCGGACAATCGCTTTCTGCAAAAAGTTGGAGGGAGCCAGACGATACATTGGTTAAAGAATCTCTCAATAACGCTATAATAGGAGTGATAACCAAAAAGCTTTCTAGCGACCAAGCTCTTGGCAAAGCGCAGTCGGAAATTACAAATTTAATGCAAGGTAAATGAACGACCAATATTTAGGAAAGCCATTTTTTGACATAATTCAAAACTGTCCCGCAGACGGATGTGGGTTTAGTCAGCTTAATGCGATTATAAGTGCTGCGATAACCTTACTTCTACAAGTATCAATTCCGATTGCTGGAGCGGTTATCTTGTACGGAGGAATAAGAATGCTCATATCTTCAGGATCGCCGGATAATATCAAGGCTGGGAAAGATGCAATATTTGGAGCTCTGATCGGCCTAGGAATTGTTTTTGGCGCCTTTATTATCTACAATATTGTTATAAAAGCGATTTTCTTCACGGGAAGTTTATAATGAGAAAAATACTTTTGTCATTAGCGATACTGGGATCTCTCTTAAATTTTAATTCGGTTGTTTTTGCTTGTACATCTTCAAGCGAGTGCCAACCAACACAAAGGTGCGATTCTTTTGGTACGTGCGTTAGAGGATCGGAAAGTACTACGACCGGAGTACAACAACCAAACATCGGTGGAGTACAACAACCAAACGTTGGTGGAGTGCAGCAGCCACTTACAAACGGTCTTAACATAACCCCACCAGCTGGTCTTCCAACCAACATTGGCGAGTTATTCAATAACGTAATAAGTTTTATACTCTTATTAGTAATACCAATAGCCACAATTATGGTTCTTTACTCTGGTTGGCTTTTCCTGGTTGGTGGAGATGACAATATAAAGAAAGCTAAGCAGAATCTTTGGTGGATTTTTATAGGTCTTGTAGTTATAGCGATATCAAGCTCATTGCCAAACGTTATACAAAGCATATTGCTTGGGAATTAAATCTATTTATGGTATCCTATTTAATAGAGAAAGGTCGCAATGGTAATTTCTAAAATGACTAAATTAAAAATAGCTTCAGTTTTAACTCCGGGTCTGCTTTTTTTGCAAAACCTAATAGCTAAAGCTGACGTTGCTCCAACCTATCAGCAAGTTCCACTTGCTAATGCTACGGCAGTGCTTCTATTATTAAATAGGGTTATGGATTGGTTATTCGTATTCTTTTTTGCTGTTTCAGCATTGTTTATATTGTGGGCAGCCTGGGATTACTTAATGTCTCAAGGTGACGAAAAGAAGGTTGAGGGAGTTAAGAATAAACTTCTATATTCTTTCGTTGGAATCGCTGTTGCTTTAATTGCAAAGGCAGTTCCAACTTTTGTTCAGGGTTTTATTACACCGTAACAAATTAAACCTTATTGTTTTCAAAACCCGCCAATTGGCGGGTTTTGGTTTGTTAATATTTAAAGTTAAAACGCGAGGCGCCCCCGTAGAGATTCGGCGTTTCCGAACGTGCGGGGGCGAGTGAGCGTGTGAGAGTATCACCTGTCCGCGCTCACGGACAGGTGGCGGTGATTGTGCCGGTTCCAGTTCCGTACAGGAACACCCGGCTGCCCGAAAGATTGGGCATTGGGTTCTGGGCCGGGGTGCGTGGCCCCTGGTCGAACTGGACGGCCACGATGTTGGGCGACCAGGCGACCCTACAACTCAACCGCGTCTGGTTGAGCGCATAGATTGGCGACGGGTCGAACTCCGCAGGGACAGAGTCGCCGCGGAGTGCGACGGTGTATGTCGCGGTCGCAACGACGCGGGGTGCAGTGGCGACGGGGGGCACGGACGTAGCGGGAGAAGCGGGCGGCGCTACGCCGACCGGGTCCCAGTTGCTGGGGCCCACCAGGCGGGGCAACGTGCACACCTGGCCAGCGAGGCACCGGTCGATGATGTCGATCCGGCGCGGCGTAGAGCCGACGGTCCGCGGGAACGCGAACGTGATAGCCGCGATCGCGATGATCGCGACGTTGGCCCGGAAAAACCACAGGTTCCATCCGAGCGCGTGACCGATGGTCGCCGCGATGGTCGCGAAGACGATCGCGATGACGCCGCCGGCGTTCCGATCGATCGGCACCACGAAGATTGCGAGGGTCAAGGCGAAGAGTGCGATTGCGATGGCGGCTGCGACTGCACGATGTGCGGGTGCTGCGATCCACGCGAACATGTGCTTCCTCCTACGCTTTCCTAAGGGCTTTGCCCTTCGGATGCCAATTTCTATTTATCCCTGGAGTTTTGAGAGTAGTAACCTACACTTCTCAAAACTCCAGAGACAAACAAAGCTTTATACAATCACCTATTTGCTTAGTAAAAGAACAACATTTTTACACTAGTCCGATTTAAGCACATTTTTAATTGTTTGTCAAGTAGAGGTACAATACCTATAAGATGTCCTTGTTTATTGTCTCTATCTTAATATTTGTAGAAATTCTTTTAGTTTTAGTATTCACAGTTTTTTTCGGACAGATGTTTATTTCATTTTTAGTTAAAGTTCCGACGATTAATTCAAAAAGGATTATTGTTAAAAAAATTGTGAAACTCGGATTAAAACCAGGAACAACGTTTATTGATTTAGGATGCAACGATGCAAAACTAATCGGAGAGCTGTCAAAAATATTTCCGACCATCAAATTTATAGGAGTCGAGAAAAATATTTTTAGTGTTCTTCTTGCCAAAATAAACAACAAAATCTTTTATCAAAATAGAATTGACTTGAGGAGTGAAGATATCTTCAAAACTGATTTGAGCCGCGCCGATTACATTTATATGTATCTCTACCCAGAGGTTGTAGATAATTTGAAACCACATATTTTGAGAAGCGCTAAAAAGAACGCAATAATAATTTCTAACAGTTTTCCATTAAAGGATATTAAACCGACAAAAACTCTTCTTGGAGGAAAGTCCCTCGAGACCCTTTACGTTTACGAACTCTAAGCTTAGATTTATTTGTATATTATATAGAAGGGGCAGGTGGTGAAATGGCATACACGTTAGCTTTAGGAGCTAATGCCGCAAGGCGTGAGGGTTCAAGTCCCTCCCTGCCCACCAAACTCAATTTCTCGCTTGTTCGCGAAAACTATTTACGACGGCGGGCGTGAAAAGTTTCATGAACTTCGCGAAGTTCTTTATTAGTTATGTGCGTGTATATTTGAGTAGTTTGGATGTTGCTATGCCCCAACATTTCTTGGACGGAGCGGATGTCCGCGCCGTTTATTAAAAGATCAGTTGCGAATAAGTGACGAAGTGTGTGTGGAGATACATGATTTGGGATTCCAGCGGCGCGAGCATAAAAACTTATAGTTCGCTGGATCGTCCTTGGGATAATTCTCCCAATAACTTTAGGATTATTTGATTTAGTTAAACTTACAAACATTGCAGTATCCGCATCAACTCTTTTTGCTAAATAATCTTTAATTGCTTTCTTCGCTCCGTCGGATAAGAAGACAACTCTTATTTTGTCGCCTTTTCCTCTTACACTTATTTCACCCCTCTCTAAATTTATGTATCTGTCGAGAGCGCAAAGTTCCGAAACACGAAGTCCGGTTGAGAAAAGAGTTTCTAAGATTGCCTTATCTCTCAATGCTTTTAATGTATTTCCACGAGGCGAATCTAAAAGTCTTTGTAAATCATCCGAACCGATCACCTGAATTTGTCTTGTCGGAATTTTTGGAAGCTCAATCTTATCGGGGGATAAAACTTTAAAATCTCGTTTTATCAAATACTTCAAAAAATTTCTAAGAACTATTATGTGGTGTGCTTGGGTTATCTTTTTTGCTTTTGCCTCAGGCGAGGCAAGTTTTATTCTAAACTCTCTTACAACATTCTCGGTTATATCTTCAAGCTTCTTTACCCTAGAAATTTCTAAGAATTTTTGAAGGGACATCCAATAATTTTTCCTTGTAAGAGGAGAACGATTTTTTTCAATCTCTAAATAATCTAGGTAATCCTTTATAAGATTTTGGATTTCGGACATGTGCTAATTATATCAAATATTATGCGACATACTGCCATATAAACTTCAGAGAACAAAAATATAGATATTTTTTTGACGAAAAACAAAAAACCTGCTAATCTTCAGCAGATGTTGACTATAAAACAGAAAAAAACAGTAATAAAAGAGCATGGAATTCACGAAACAGATACTGGTTCTGCGGAGGTTCAGGTTGGTTTAATTAGTCGCCAGATTGATGAACTTGTGGATCACCTAAAGAAACATTCGAAAGATAAGCACTCAAGAAGAGGTCTGCTTACTATGGTTAGTAAGAGAAGAAAGCTTTTGGGATATCTTGAGAAAAATTCTCCAAGAAGCCACTCGAGCCTGGTTAAGAAGTTGGGCCTTAAAAAATAAGGCGTTACCGAAATGGCAATTATTCCTAATAAAGAACAAAGAGTAGGTATTTTTATTGATGTTCAGAATCTTTATCACTCTGCGAAAAATCTTTACGGTGGCAGAGTTAATTACAACGAACTTATTAAACAACTCGTTGGAGAAAGAAGGCTCGTAAGGGCATTAGCATATATAGTAAAGAGCGATCCAGCAACGGGGGAGGAAAGTTTTTTTGACGCACTTGAAAAGGCTGGAATAGAACTTAGAAGTAAAGATATTCAAATTTTCCCTGGGGGCATGAAAAAAGCCGATTGGGATGTAGGAATTGCAATCGACGCCATAAGAATGGCGAGCCTTTTTGACATTATCATTCTTGTAAGTGGCGATGGAGATTTCATACCACTTGTTGAATATTTAAAATGGGGATTGGGCCGTGGAGTTGAGATGGCCGCATTCTCCCAAACATCATCGTCAAAATTGATAGATGTTGCGGACGCCTATCACGATTTGGATAAAATGCAGAGAGTAGTTTTTAAGTCAACGAAAAGTAGAAGAAAATTGAATTAAAAAATGTCAGACCTAAGTAGAAAAAAATATACACTGGAAGTTGCAGGAAGAGAGATGTCTCTCGAAGTATCAAAAATTGGAGAACAAGCGAACGCCGCAGTTATTGGCACATATGGAGACACACAGGTTTTAGTAACAGTTGTAATGGGCAAAGAAGATAAAGAAATAGATTTTATGCCCCTTACGGTTGATTACGAAGAGAAGTTTTATGCGGCTGGGAAAATTATGGGCGGAAAAATGATGAGACGAGAGGGAAAAGCGCCGGACGGTGCGGTTCTTTCCGGAAGATTGGTTGATAGAACAATAAGGCCGTTGTTTGATCACAGAATTAGGCGAGACATTCACGTTGTTGTAACAACTTTGTCTTACGATGAAGAAAATGGATTAGATTTAATATCTTTGATTACAGCTTCAGCGGCGATTGCCATATCAGATATTCCTTGGAATGGACCTGTGGCAGGAGTTAAGGTTGCAAAAATCGGTAACGAGTTCGTCGTTAATCCGAGCGTTATTCAACTTAATGGTGAGAGCATTGAATTCGAAACTTTTATAGCCGGAGTTAATGGCAGAGTAAATATGATTGAGTTGGACGGCGATGATGCTAAGGAAAAAGACATAGTTAATGCTTTTAAAATTGCGAGTGGAGAAATTGAGAAAATTGTTGAGTGGCAAAAGAAAATAATAAAAGAAATTGGTAAACCAAAAACCGACATCGCATTGTTTAAACCAGACGAAGCACTAGAGAAAGCGGTGAAAGAATTTTTAAACGGTAAGCTTGAAACCGCTTTATACGTCGAAGAAAAAATCGAGAGACAAGACAATATAGAAAACTTAAGAGCTGACATGCTCACACATTTGGTTTCAATTGAATTAGATAAACCAATTCATGCAAACTATATTTTTGATAACGAAATTGATGAAGTTGTCCACAAAAATGTTATAGAATCCGATAAGCGTCCTGATGGAAGGGCATTAGACGAAATTAGAGATTTATATGCGGAAGTAGGAACGTTAAGAAGGGCCCACGGATCAGCCCTATTCACAAGAGGAAACACTCAAGCGTTAGTCGTAACAACTCTTGGCGCTCCAGGAGACGCTCAAAGAATAGAAACCGTTGAGAATAGGGGAGAAAAAAGATTTATGCTTCACTATAATTTCCCAAGATATTCAGTTGGAGAAACTGGTTCATTTAGAGGTCCAGGAAGGAGAGATATAGGTCACGGCGCCTTGGCTGAAAAAACTATAAAGCCACTAATTCCTAAGAAAGAAGATTTTCCGTACACAATAAGAGTTGTATCTGAAATCCTTTCTTCAAATGGATCTTCGTCTATGGCAACCGTTTGCGGCGCCAGTTTATCTCTTATGGACGCAGGAGTCCCAATTAAAAAACCAGCTGCAGGAATTGCGATGGGTCTTATGACTCATGGCGAAAAATTCAAAGTCTTAACAGATATTCAGGGTCCAGAAGACCACTATGGCGATATGGACTTGAAGGTTGCTGGAACCAAGGATGGAGTTAACGCTATACAAATGGATGTGAAAATAGAGGGAGTAACATTCGAAATTTTAGAGAAAGCATTAGAACAAGCAAAAAAAGCGAGATTGGAAATTCTTGGCTTTGTAGACAAAGTACTAGACAAGCCAAGAGAAGAGTTATCTCAATTTGCTCCTAGAATTTTAACTACATCGATTGATCCATCAAGAATTGGAGAAGTTATTGGGCCTGGAGGAAAAGTTATAAATGGAATCAGAATGAAAACCGGAGTGGCTTCAATTGACATAGACGACGATGGAAAGATATTCATCTCTGGAGATATGGTATCTGCCGAAGCTGCGCTAAAAGAAATTAATTTGATTGTTAAAGGTTTTGAAGTTGGCGATATTGTAGAGGGACCAATAGTGAGGATTCTGGACTTTGGGGCAATAGTTGATTTGGGTGGAGGAAAAGATGGCATGATTCACGTTTCAGAATTAAAAGACGGGTTTGTTAAAAACGTTCAGGATGTTGTGAAAATTGGCGATGAGGTTACTGCAAAAGTAATCAAATCAGAAGCTGGTAAAATAGGCCTTTCTTTGAGGCAGGTTAAATAGCATTACTTACACACACCCTATTCTTTGGTAGTTGGTTACTTAGAGTTATAATTAAAGGAAAATAAACCAATGAACGAAAATAATCAGGGTGGGGGTCCAACCCAATTTCCAACTGGACCACAAAATTCTCCGCAGAATCCACCGGTAGGAGGGTCGCAGCCATTTGTTGCGCCACCACAACCTGCGCCGATCAAACCGTTGACTCCCGGAGCAATTCCACCACCTCCTGCACCAGACATAACAGTTAGAACAATGCGGTCAGATATTTCTTCTTTGCAAAATTCTGGTGGCGTATCAACAACACCTAAAACTTTTAATCCACAAGATTTCTCTAGTGCGCCCGTTTTTAAACCTAATGAAGTAGCACCACAAGCCGCTCCGGTTTCGACTGCTCATGTAGCTACAAAAACAAACCCATTAATTGTAGTTCTTGGTGGAATTATCTTTTTAGGAGTTGCTACTGCCGTTTTCTACCTTTTTATAAAACCTGCATTTTTTGCATCTAGAGATGTTACTGAAAATAATCCAGCGCCAGTGACAGAACAACCAATCGCAACAATTCCTACACCTGCGGAAGGAACAGTTGTTACTCCAGATGGAACGCCAGCCACCACTATAGCTCCGCAAGTTATACATAAAAGCTTTTTAAGTCCAGTCCCGACTCTTAGCGAAAACATTCTATTGTCTGAAATTTCTTTGTCCGCGTTAACGGTGGCAGTTCAAAAAGCGACCAGCGAAAAACAAGCTAACGGTGCAGTTAAAGAACTTGTAATGGCTGGAGATAAATTTATAAGTACGAATTTATTTTCTATTCTTTTACCTGAACTTAATCAGAAAGTATTAACCTCTAATTTGAGAGGAGATTTCACATATTTTGCCTATTACGATAAAGATGGTGTGTGGCCTGTATATGTTTTCCAGCTAAGAGAAACTGGAGATTTAAGTGCAGCAAAATTAGAAATGGCGAAGATAGAGGTCTCCAAGAATTTAGCTAATTTATATCTTATCTCTCCCGAAGTAGCGAAGTCCACGGTATTTGCGGATGGTATAAAGACCGGAAGCGATACCACTAGGTATCTTAGTTATTCTGCTCCTGGCGCATCTTTAAACTATAGTTGGCTTGGTAAATATTTTGTAATAAGCACTTCGTATAACGGATTTAAAGAGGCGGTAAAATTGCTAGGGCTTTAGATTTGACCTTCAGAGCAACTTAATCTATAGTCATAGAAAGTAGAAGGTCCGTTCATGCGGGCCTTCTTTAATGAAATAAAAATGGATTTAAAAACAATAGTACAAACAATTGGTCAGATAACAGAGACCAAGGGAATAGCAAAAGAGCAAGTTTTAGAGGCTATTGAAGAAGCTTTGGCTGCCGCGTATAAAAAAGAATATTTAGAGCGTGGAACAATTGTAAAAGCTAAACTTGATAGTAAAAATGGGGATGTTGAATTTATTCAAGTTAAAGAAGTTGTTGATGAAACAACAGTTAGGATAGTTGATGAGGAGGCGGGAGAAGAAGTTGTAGATGAAAGTTTCAAAGAAATTCCAAGATATAATCCAGAAAGACATATATTATTAAACGAGGCCAAAAAAATAAAGAAAGACAGTGAAGTGGGTCAGGAATTAACATTTCCACTTCCTACAAAAACAGATTTTGGAAGAATTGCTATTCAAGCGGCAAAGCAAGCAATCTTGCAAAAACTTCGTGACGCAGAGAGAGCATCTATCGTAACTGAATTTCAAGGTAAGGAGGGTGAAATTGTAAGTGGAATTATTCAGAGACTTGAGAGAGGTAATGTTTATGTTGATTTAGGAAGAACAACAGCAATAATGTTTGGTAACGAAGGAATTCCCGGAGAGCACTATAGGTCTGGTGAAAGATTAAAGTTCTATGTATTAACGGTGCAGAGTGATTCCAAGATGCCAGGAATAATTCTTTCAAGATCACATCCTAAGTTTATAAGTAAACTTCTTGCTATTGAAGTTCCAGAAATTACCGATGGCGTTGTCGAAATAAGAGCAATCGCAAGAGAACCAGGCTCAAGAACTAAAATAGCCGTTGAATCAAAAGTAGAAGGAGTCGATCCGGTTGGAAGTTGTGTCGGTCAACGTGGAACAAGGGTGATGGCCGTTACCAATGAATTAGGTCAAGAGAAACTTGATATTATTGAATGGTCTGAAGATCCAGCAAAAATTTTGTCGAATTCATTGTCTCCCGCAAAAGTTCAATCAGTTGAATTGCTTAGCAATAATGAAGCAAGGGTTCTTGTTCCCGAAGACCAATTAAGTTTAGCTATTGGTCGGGGAGGACAAAACGTAAGGTTGGCTGCAAAACTTACTGGCTGGAAAATTGATGTAAGGTCTCAATCCAGGCCAGAGGAAACGCTAGATGGTGGAATTGCTAATGCGCCTGAAGAGGAAGTTTCTGGAATAGACGATGTTGAAAGTGAAGAGAAGCCAATTTATCATAAAACGGAGGACGAAGATTAAATAAAATACAAAAATGGAATCAATAATTTTTCCAGTGGGGGCAAGTTTGGTCGCGATAGCTTTCGCTACGTGGTTTACATATAAAATTAATAACTATCCGAAGGGCGATGCGGTGATGGAAGAAATCGCATCAGCTATAAAAGCCGGAGCTGGAGCCTATTTAAATAGACAATATAGAACTATCGCCATGGTTGCAGTTATTGCTGCCGGACTTATTTGGTATTTCATAAACGTAAATACAATGGTCGGCTTTATTGTCGGTGCGGTTGCATCGGCGTTTGCGGGATACATCGGTATGAATGTTTCTGTTCGTGCAAATGTAAAAACTGCCGAAGCGGCAAAGTCGGGTCTTGAAAAAGCCTTGCGGGTTGCTTTTGAGGGGGGCGCTGTTACTGGCCTTTTAGTAGTTAGCCTTGCTCTTCTTTCTGTCTCTATTTTTTACGCCATAACACAAGATGTCCATGCTTTGATTGGACTTGGATTTGGAGGAAGTCTCATTTCAATTTTTGCGAGACTTGGTGGCGGAATATTTACAAAGGGAGCCGATGTTGGTACCGATCTTGTCGGTAAGGTTGAATCTGGAATCCCAGAGGACGATTTAAGAAATCCCGGAGTAATTGCCGATAACGTTGGAGATAACGTTGGAGATTGCGCTGGAATGGCGGCTGATCTTTTTGAAACTTATGCGGTTACATGCGTTGCTGCAATGATTTTAGGCAATCTAACTTTCCCCGGAAACGAGCAGGTAATATATTTTCCACTTATGATTGGTGGAGTTGCCGCTCTCGCATCAGTTTTAGGAACATTTTTTGTAAGACTTCCTAAAAATAAATCTATAATGGGAGCCTTATACAAAGGCTTTATTGCCGCGAGCGTTTTCTCGTTGGCTGGTTTTTGGTATTTGGCTGCGAAATTCAATTCAACAGGTTTATCTTTCGAAAAACTTTTCTACCCAATGGTAATTGGAGTCTTGGTTACTGGACTCATAATATTAATTACCGAGTACTACACATCTAAAAAATTTAGACCAGTTCAATCAATTGCAAAAGCATCTGAAACTGGACATGGAACAAATCTTATCGCTGGACTCTCTGTTGGGATGGAGGCAACTGCCGCTCCAATTATTGTTATTGTTTTAGGAATTTTATCCTCTTATTACTTTAGTGGAGGACTTTATTCAAACGCTGAAGGTTTGTACGGAGTCGCAATGGCTGTTATGAGTATGTTGTCGATGGCTGGAATCGTTGTTGCAATTGATGCCTATGGTCCGATAACCGACAACGCTGGCGGAATTGCCGAGATGGCTGAACTTCCAGAATCAGTAAGAGTTATCACAGACGAACTAGACGCAGTTGGAAATACTACAAAATCAGTTACTAAGGGTTACGCGATTGGCTCTGCTGGTTTGGCTGCAGTTGTACTTTTCGCTTCGTATGTTCAAGGGCTTCACGAAAGTACAAGATTTGTCGGAGTCAATTTTGATTTAAGCGATCCAAGAGTTATCGTCGGATTATTATTGGGAGGTTTAATTCCATATTTATTTGCCGCAATATCAATGAAAGCAGTTGGTAACGCTGCCGGTAACGTTGTGGTTGAAGTAAGAAGACAGTTTAAAGAAATTCCTGGAATTATGGAGAGAACCGCTAAACCTGATTATGCAAAGTGTGTTGATATAGTTACTCAAGCCGCGATTAAAGAAATGACTGTCCCAGCGCTTCTTCCGGTAGTCGTCCCAATAATTGTTTGGTTTGTTTTGGGACCTGAAGCGATGGGAGGATTGTTAGTTGGAACGATTGTAACGGGAGCATTTCTCGCGATTTCAATGACTTCAGGCGGCGCCGCTTGGGACAATGCTAAGAAATATATTGAAGAGGGTAATTTTGGCGGTAAGGGATCCGAAACACACAAGGCAGCAGTAACGGGTGACACGGTCGGCGATCCGTATAAAGACACTGCTGGCCCAGCCATTAATCCTCTTATTAAAATCGTAAATATTATTGCTTTACTCTTAGTTTCTCTTTAGAATTAGTTGAGAAAATGTCCAAGAACGAATTTGACATAAACGGTCAGTTGCTTATTCCAACCATAATTGAAAAAACTGCTTATGGAGAGCGAGCTTACGATATATATTCCAGACTCCTTAAGGAGAGAATTATATTTTTAGGGTCTTCTATAAATGATGTTGTCGCCAATTCTGTGATTGCACAACTTTTATTTTTAGAACATGAAGATCCTAACAAGGATATAGCTTTATATATCAATTCTCCTGGCGGTTCCGTTCCTTCTGGTCTCGCAATTTATGATGTTATGCAATACATAAAACCAGACGTTATGACAATATGCGTGGGTGCCGCGGCCTCCATGGGTGCCTTCCTTTTAGCGGGTGGGAAGAAAGGGAAAAGATTTGCGTTACCTAATTCAGAAATTTTAATTCATCAATTAACCAGCGGAGTTGAAGGTCAGGCGAAGGACATTGAAATTGCGGCGAAGCAGATTTCTAAACTTAAAGGGGTAGTAAACCAACTTTTAGCCAAACACACCGGTCAGCCAATAGCTAAAATTGAAAAAGATACAGATAGAGATTATTGGTTAACTTCCGAAGAGGCTAAGGAGTACGGGATAATTGATGAAATTGTCAAAAAAAATAAATAAAGAAGAGCAAATAGACGAACTTCTTTCAAGAAGTGTTGCTGAGATATTGCCATCAAAGGCGGAGCTTAAAAAACTTCTGCTTTCGGGCAAAAAACTGAAGATATATATTGGCACAGATGCGACTGGAACATCGTTGCATTTGGGACACGCTACAAATTATATGGTGCTTGAGAAGTTTCGTAAGCTCGGTCACAAAATCATTTTTTTAATAGGAGATTTCACTGCTCGCATCGGGGATCCAACTAATAAAGAAGCGGCTCGCGTACAGCTATCACGGGAACAGGTTAAGAAGAATTTGAAGACGTGGATGAAACAGATTGCGCCAATAATACGCGTTGATGATAAAAAGAATCCTGTGAAAATCGTATACAATCATGATTGGCTATCAAAACTTACCTTTGAGGATGTGATAAATCTCGCATCTAATTTTACTGTGCAGCAGATGCTCGAGCGGGATATGTTCACGAAGAGGATTAGAGACTCTAAGCCAATACACCTGCACGAATTGTTCTATCCACTTATGCAGGGATATGACAGTGTGGAGCTTGAAGTTGATATGGAAATGTGTGGGAATGATCAGAAGTTCAATGCGCTTGTCGGGAGAACGTTGTTAAAAAGATTGAAAGGGAAAGAGAAATTCGTTTTCATTACAACGTTGTTAGAGAATCCAATAACTGGAGAAAAAATGATGTCGAAGAGTTTTGGGACTGGTGTTTTCTTGGACGAATCAGTTGGTGAGATGTATGGAAAACTGATGGCACAAGCGGACGAGAATATCTCACAACTTTTTACTGATTGCACATATGTGCCAATGGATGAGATAAAAGAAATAAAGAAAAGACTTGAGAAAAAGTTGGTGAATCCTAGGGACATAAAAATGCGTCTCGCTTTTGAAATTGTGAAAATATATCACGGAGAAAAAGAAGCAAAGAATACGCAGGAAGAATTTACTAAAATTTTCTCTCAAAAAAAACTTCCAAGCGAGATGAGATCAGTTAAATTAAAAGTCTCATCAATGTCTATATCAGATATTTTAGTTAAGACTGGTTTAGTCGAGAGTAATAGCCAAGCGTTTCGTTTAGTAACTCAAGGTGGGGTGGAAGTCGATGGACTCAAAGTCACTAATCCCAAGGAGACAATCTCGGTTTCCAAAACCGGCAGAGTGATCAAAGCTGGCAAGAAAAATTTCGTAAAAGTAATTTAGCGAGCAGATTCACAAATTCTTTAAAACAGATTATTCTCCACAATATCAAGAGCTTGAAGATTTGGCGGGTCAGTTACCAATCCTCGAGCTTCTGGAATATTAAGCCACCGAGTCTCATAAAATTCTCTGGAATCGATTTTGAACTCCCTCCCATCTGTTTGAATCGCATACCATATATCAAAATGTGTTCTACATAGGTGTATCGAATTGTTGATAAGTGTTGTTGTTAAAAGAAATGGTTGAAAATTCTGTGGAATACTGTAGGTAAATCCTAGTTCCTCTTTGACTTCTCGCGAGAGTGTTTGGAGAAGACTTTCTCCTTGATTGATATGTCCACCAGGCGTGATCCATAACCCCGCTTTCTTGTGGTGAACAATAAACACTTTCTTTACTTCTGGATTATATGGAAGAAAGTAAACACTAAAATGGCTGGTTGGGTTTTCGTCTCGAGTCAAGTCTCCCCGTTTAACTCTGATCAAAAAATTATTACGAACTTCTGGTGTAGCAAATGCAGAGCTACTTATTTGGTTTATTTCTTGTGACAGCCTAGGCATATTTTATTCCCTTTTGTTCTACAAAATTTACATCTCTCATTACTTCTGCGGGAGTTGAGGGAATCGAACCCCCGAATGCGGTTTTGGAGACCGCCGGTATACCACTTACCTAAACTCCCATTTGGCTTGCCCTTCCGTAGCCGGAGGCGGAGGAGGGAGCGGGTAAGCAGAATCGAACTGCCGTCTCGTCCTTGGCAAGGACGCATAATAGCCACTATACGATACCCGCAACAATCTAAAAGATACCCTATTAATTTAAGGTGCTAGAGCATCATTGTAAAGAGAATTGACTTTATTTTATAAACATGATTTAATCTCAGAAATGCCTAGACCAGAAGGATTACCAGAATCCGCAGAAGATCCGGAATCAGGAGCCGAAGGTCGCGCTTCTGGTGGATTGCCAATCGTTGAACCTCCAGTCGAGGTGGTTCCTCCAATTGTCCCAGAGGTATCTGCACAAGCACCAGTCGGCGCCAATCCTCCTAAAAGGAGATATAGTTTCCCATTCTTTAGAAGAAGCCCGGAAGACAAAGCTTCTGAAGAAGCTAAGAAAAATGAAAAAGAGGCAGCTAAAGCACGAAGGAAAAAGCTCGAAGGGAATTTGAGGGAGATAGCTAATAGGCGTAAGGCTGGAAAAGCTATCCCTGATAAAAAAATTGAAATAGACGATTCTGAGCTAGCTGTCGAAACGGCTGAAAAGATTGCAAGAATAGATGGTCTAACGGACGAACAAGTTAGAGAGGAAATTGTAAAAGCTAGCAGTGGACAGGCTGACTCCAATGCACCAATTGAAACTTTAAGAAATCGCTTAAAACAATTTAAACAAGCAATCCCAGTTGCTCCCAAAGAGGGGGTAGTGTTTTCATCAGCTCCAAATAGACCAGAACAAGATTCTATAGCAACAAAAAAACCTAACGTTGCATCTAGATTATTGGGCAAACTTAGAAGAGGAGAACCTAAAAAAGAGGCTCCTGATAAATCTAAAAAAGATGGTGAAGTGGATAAAGTTTCACTTCAGGAGCGTAGAGTGTTTGGAGAAGCATCTGAAGAAATGGCGAGATTAAGGAATTTATCGGATGATCGAGCTAGGCAAGAGGCCACAGAAAAATTTGGACCAATTGACCCTAAAGAGTCAATCGCAAATATAAGATTTCGCTTAGAACAAGAAGTTTCACCAATTATTATAGAACAAGTTAAAGAGGTTGAGGGGCTTGTTGGAGCTGTATCAAAAGGAAAATTAAATAATTCAGAATTAAGAGAATTTGGAAAGAAACTTACACATGGAATAGGACTTTTAAAAGTTTTTGGAACAGCTCTACCAGGACTTTTAAAAAATGCAGCGATTCAATCTTTAAATAGGAAAACCGAACTTGGAACTGGTTTTGTTGTTGGATTTGCAACCAGAATCGCTATTAAATCATTCTTAGGCATTACAACGGTTGGGGTTTCGGAACTTGCAGGGGCGACTGCCGGTGGTATCGCCGGAGGAGTTAAAAGGGTTATAAGGGAAAAGAAAGGATACAGTTCCTTTATGAAAGAAATTTTAGGAGAGGGTAGAGAAATAACCCAAGAGACATTTCTTCAAACATCTCAGAAATTGAAGGAAGCATTAAGTCACGAAACAAATAAAAGAGCACAAGAAGAACTTAGGGACAAGTTGCGTTATTTAAACGTTGCTTTCAAGCGACAATCCGAGAAAGGCGAGAAAAACCTATTCACGTTGGTTGAGGAAATGATGAAGCTCCAACAAGGTGGAGTAGAGGAAGCTCCTGGAGAGGGTGCGTTGGAGGGTCTTAAAAAGGTGGATGTTAGAGACGATTTGAGACTAGAAATTCAAAACGCTAAACTTGTTGACCGAACAAAACTTCGCAATGCTATTTTAATAGGAGCTGGGTTTGGACTTCTTGGTGGTTTTGTCGGTGGAAGTCTGGCTGATTTCCTGCACGGACACGATTTACTTGATGAGGCGAGAAAAATTCTTAGTGGTGCCTCTGCTCCTACGGGAGCCACTGGTGTTGTATTGGGTGTACCATCGCAATCTCCAGTTGGAATTCCTTCGCAGACAAATGGAGTATCATCGCCAACTCCAAGAGGTATTCCTGGTGTTACAGATACTTCAACACCAAGACCGAGTCCTACAGATAGTCCTTCTCCAACCCCAAGACCAAGCGGACCTCCTGAAGCTAGCGGAAGTCCTAAACCGAGTGGTACTCCAGAGGCTTCTGGTTCACCAAAGCCAAGTGGTACACCTGAAGCATCTGCGTCTCCGAAACCAAGCGGAACCCCTGTAGCAGAAACTACTGGTCCAAAACCAGGCGCAACAGATGCGCCAAAACCTGGTACTACCGAAGCCCCTGGAGCTAAGGGCGGAGTTACAGAAACTGGTGCGGGGAAGCCTCCGGTAGTTGAACCTGGTGCTCCAAAACCACCTATCGGTCCCGAGACACTTCCACCAGAAACAGGAGTGGGAGCAGTAATTAAAATTTCCAAAGAAGTTGCTGAACTTAAAGATACAGTTGATTTACCAAGTGGTTCCAATGTTTGGAATGAGTCGGCTAAGATACTCAAGGGACTTTTAGGTAGGGATCCAACTGACGCCGAAACTCTCGCCGGAGCTAAAGCGATTGCCAAAGCTACGAAAATAGCAATTCCCGGTTGGGGACTCACTGAAGGCACTGATCAACATCTTCTTCGTGCTGGTGACCCATTGAATATAACGCCAGACGTTAAGAAAGTTTTTCAACAGATAGTGGACGGTAAGCTGGGAGTCGTCGAAGTTCATGCACCTGGCGTTCCTAGTCCGGAGACAATTATTGGAGTTCCTAAACCTCTAGTTGGTGAGATACCGACGCCACCGAGACCTCCTGTGTCTGAAGTTCTTAAACCTTTTCCAGGACCTGGAATTTCAATTACAGAGATGAGTCCGACTCAAATAGCCAAAGCTTTGCCGGACGAAGTTCCTATTTTTAAAGGTACAACTCCTCTTAAGACTTCGTTTAGGCTTTTGGAAGCCGCTTTAGGACAGTCGCCGACTAACGATGAGGCTATGCAATTTGCGAACGCCTTGGTTAAGGGTACTGGCGCCGCTGCTGAAAACGTTGACTTAAACGCTGTGGCGACAAACGACAGCGTCTGGCACATGGGAGCTGGCGGTAGAGAGGCTATTAGACAGATAATGGAATCTCCGAACACTTCTCTTATTACTGCGTTTAAAGAAAATGCGACGTTTGGTTTTCCAAAAGGGTATGACGGAGCTGTTTTCTTAAAAGACTTTTTGAGAGCTAATCTTAATTTAGATATTAGCAAGCCTGGTTTCTCAAAGGTTTTGGATGTTGCAATTACCGAATCTAGTATGAGCCCAGAACAAAAGGTATCGGTTCTAAGAACTATAGCAACTAGTGGAAAAATAATTTTACCCAATGATTCCAGTTTTAAAATGACAAAGAGGTTGTTAGGCGCGATTATCAGATATAAACTTGCTAATAAATTATAAAATGACAGACCAATTTTCAAATTATATAAAATCATCAGTTAAGGAAGTATTAGAAACTTCTGGATATTCAGTTTTGACCGGAGAAGAAAGAAAAAAACTTGAGAAAAGTTTAGAGAACCATTTTGAGAATCTTATTTTCGAAACATTTGTTAATCGTCTTGACGAAGGACAAGCTGAAGACATTAGAAAAAATATTTCGAGTGGAAGTGCGTTAGAAGATAAGTTTACCGAGTACGCCGCCCTAATTCCTGACCTTACGATTGATATTGAAGATAGAATTGGAAGGGAGGTTGAGGCGTTAAAAATGTTAGCTGGATAAATTTATTTTAAGACAGCAAACGCGAAAGCCCCGGACAGTAAAACTGCCGGGGCTTTCTTGTTACGATGCGGGTTAGCTTATCCTCTTTCACCTCCTCCGAACAATAAGACGAGATTCAAGAGAACGTTGTAGTGGTCCCGATCTTTGAGGGTGAAGTGAGTGGAGTTCACGTGAGAACGAAGTCGCTGAACCCTCCTCACGACATTCTCGCGAGCCGTGAAGTCACCACTAACAGTTGCTACGTTCGCCATATAGAAGAGCTCGTCGATAAGCTCTCCATTCACGAACCAGAGGTCTAACTCCGTACCACCCCATTCGAGCGTGTACATGATGTAGTCGAAGCGACGCTCTGCCCACTTGAGAGCAAGTTTGTTTGGTTGCCCCTGCGCGATCTTCCGCGAGAAGAAGAAAGAACGGTCAACGTTTTCGTCTTCTACCTGCTCTCGGAGTGGGTAGAAGTTGTTAAGGAAGTCCTCATGGGTTCTTCCTGAAACAGCTTCTACCTTGGCGAGTCTCGAGAACAGTTCGTTCTGAGCCTCAAGGTTGACTTGCATGTCTCGGCTTAGGTTCGCGATGTCGCGGTCAAGCCGCGCTTCGACTGCTTGTGTGGCGATGCGTGCATCGCTTGCGTTCTTCGCGAGCTCCTTGCTTGACGCGACCCTCTGAGTTTCAAGTTGGTCTTCAAGGCGAGCTTCGAGACGTGCGAGCGAGTCCTCGAGGTGGTCGGTCTTCGCGGAGAGTTCTTCATGACGGTTCGTGAGATAGGTTCCCCAGTCCGAAACGTCATTCAGGATTGATCCACCGACGATGAGTTGTGGGATGAGTGCGAAGCAGAAGACCATGACGAGCGCGAGTGGCTTCACAAGTTTCTTTAGTAGCGCTTTCATAAAGCGCCCCCTTTCTTTTTTTGCCAGTTGGAGCAAACTAGTTCCGAAGATTTTCAGAACCACTTTGCTCCAACTAAGCATTCGCAACAAGATAAAATTTTGGTAAGGAACAATAAGCTTAAAAATACAATATTTTGATACTGCTGTCAAATCATAAAGTCATTCTACAAAACGAGTTTATATTTGTTTTGTGAATAGCTTATATTACTTTTTATAACAATTTCTAAAAAATTTTATTTGTGGTCGGGCTGCTGGGAATCGAACCCAGTCTAAATCTTCCCAAAAGACTCGTGCAGCCATTACACTACAGCCCGAATGTAAATTTTAATAACCTCCTGTTGTTCCCTAGAAAACTTCTCTTTCGGGGATTCGGTGAGCTTTACTCACCTAGAGTCCCTCCGGTAGGAATCGAACCCGCATCAACTCCTTAGAAGAGAGCTGCTCTATCCATTGAGCTACGGAGGGGTATATTAGCCCTAAATCATTTTAACTGATTTAGTGTGCCCTCGCGAGGAATCGAACCTCGATTTTCTCGTTAGGAGTGAGACGTTCTATCCATTGAACTACGAAGGCTCTCCTACGCTTTGGATTATATCAAAGCTTCGGAAGAGTCCTTCTTCGCATAAAGCTATGAAGGGCAGGCAAGACTACTATAACATCGACTTGCTTGCCATCCGAAGTCTTAATGAAGGATGGTCCTTTCGAAGCCTGACTATAGGAAGGCGAAGAAGGAAACTACGAAGGCGATGCCGAAATATGATAGCTTAAGTTGCAAATTCAAGCAAAAAAGATAAACTTAATTTTGCCGATTTTGCCGAAGTAGCTCAGTGGTAGAGCGCAGCCCTGAAGAGGCTGGCGTCGTCAGTCCGATTCTGACCTTCGGCACAGATCATTGATTTATGGTGCCTATGGTGTAGCGGCAACACTAGAGTTTGTGGAACTCTCATCACGGGTTCGAATCCCGTTAGGCACCCACCGATTTTAAGCTAGTGTTTATGAGCGTAATTTTCTTGGCCCTGACGAGAATCGAAATTCTGGTATACTTCTGACAATATGGCGAGCAAATTAGCCTTATTCGATATAGATGGGATTTTGATAAAAGAAGGTTTTCTAGTGGACCGTTTTCGGTATGCCATCAAAAACGTATTTAATATTGATACCGACTTATCCAAGATAGAGACCAGTGGTAAAACCGATACGCTGATTATGCTGGAGATATGCAAACGCTCTAACGTTCTAGAACAAGAAGTTAAGCTGCACATTAAAGATTTGCATCGTGGGATGTTAGATTATGTTCGGGAGAATATCGTAAAAGCAGATATTATTCTCCAGCCAGGAGTTAAGAAGTTTCTAGATCTTCTTCGGAAGGAGAATTGGCTTCTCGGTCTTGTAACAGGTAACTTAAAAGAGATTGCGGAAATTAAACTAGAAACAGTTGGGATATGGAATCTATTCTCTTGCGGTGGATTTGGTGATACATTCGAAAAGAGAAGTTATCTGATAAAAGAAGCTGTTCGACAAATTGAGCAAAAATCCAAGGAGAAGATTGATCACAAGAATGTTTTCTATTTTGGTGATGCTCCACTGGATATAAAAGCAGGTCAGGAGGCAGGAGTAGCAACCATTGCCGTTGCGACTGGAAGCTATCCATTAAGTAGTCTATCTAAATTCAATCCAGATTTATCCTTCGAAAACTTGACTAAAGCAGACGATCTCTTGAAGACATTGTCTAATAAGTATTTATAAACCTTTTATTATTAGGCGGATAAATCTGGTATATAAATATGCCCATTGTGTTTGTAGAATATAGTTCTAATAACCTCAACCACGTGACCCCAAAGAACATTTCCATTTATCAGCATTTTCTATTACACTAGTGAGAATAATTAACTAATTAATAAAACACATATATGCCAAAAAGAAGCAGGGGGATGGATAAATATAAAAAATCACACTCCCATAAAACAAAGAAGCGATTGGAAATAAAAAAGCTTATGTTAGAAGCAAAGAAAAAGAAGAAACATAAATAAGCTGGCTTCCCAATTATTTTATACTAATTTTCACTAACGGATAGATTCTATAAAAGTTCGGCAAATAAGAAATTGGCGACCCAAATTTATGGGGCGTCTATTTATTATTTCTGCTTGACATAATACCCCTATGGGGTATTATGAGGTAAACATGAACCCAACTAAACAAAAACTTATTCATCGCCTTAAAATTGTTGAGGGACAAGTTCGTGGACTTCAAGAGATGCTCACAAATGATGCATATTGTATTGATGTTATTACTCAAACCTCGGCAGTCAAACAAGCGTTATCTGGTATCGAAGATGCGTTGATGGAAAACCATTTGAGCACCTGTGTTGTATATCAAATGAAAAAAGGGAAAGAAAACACAGCCATCAGGGAAATACTTAAGGTGTACCGGCTAAAACGAAAATAAAATATGAACACCGCGAAAACATACAAAATAAGAGGAATGCACTGCGCCTCGTGTTCTGCAATTATTGAAAAAACTTTAAAGAAAGAGGAGGGCGTGCATTCTGTAGAGGCTAATTATGGTACAGAAAGCGCTAAAATTTCCTTTGATGAAACGAAAACGAATCCACAAGTTTTGTCAGGAAAAATCGAGAAACTTGGGTATTCATTAGTTCTTCCAAAGATTTCAGAAGGGTTGTCTGCGGCGGAAATGGGTATGTCAGAAGACGAACACGCGGAACATTTAGGGCTCAATCAATCAAAAAAAGACAAACTTGCGGAGCTCGCCGATATGAGAATGAAGGTTTTTTCCGCAATCCCGCTTACTCTGATGAGCGCGTTTATTCTTGGGTGGGAGATTATGGCACAAATTAAAATATTGCCAACAATGCCATATTTATGGGAAGAATTTTTTCATCACCTACTTCCTGTAATGGCGACATATATGCTTTTTGTTGTCGGGAAGCCGTATCTCTTAGGATTTTATAGGTTTATTCGATATGGAAACGCCAACATGGATACGCTCATAGGATTGGGGACAAGCGCAGCTTATCTATACAGCTTTGCCGTTACGGCGTTTGAAGAAACACTAAAGCCATTCATTAACACCAATCAAACGTATTATGACGTGACGATTATAGTCATTGCTTTCATTACACTTGGCAAATATCTTGAGGCCAGCTCAAAATTGAAAACCGGCGATGCAATAGAAAAACTTTTAAATCTTCAAGCTAAAACCGCGCTTGTAATTCGTGACGGCAAAGAAGTAGAAATACCTGTGAGTGAAGTAGTCCACGGAGATATTGTTGTGGTTAAGCCAGCTGGGAGGATTCCTGTTGATGGTGTTGTTACTCAAGGGTCGTCATATATAGATGAGTCTATGATTTCCGGTGAACCAATGCCCATTGAGAAAAAAGTTGGAGACAACGTTGTCGCTGGGACTATAAACACGACAGGCTCGTTTACCTTTAAGGTTACAAAAGTCGGTTCTGAAACAATACTCGCACATATAATAAAAATGGTTGAAGAGGCGCAGGGGAGCAAAGCGCCCATCCAAGCACTTGCCGATAAGATCTCAAGCGTATTTGTGCCTGTGGTTTTAATCCTTTCTTTTATATCACTGGGCTTATGGCTTTTGGTAGGATCCCAATATTTAGGCTTTTCTCAAGCTCTTTCGTTCGGGTTAGTATCATTTGTTGGTATTTTGGTAATTGCTTGCCCATGCGCCTTGGGACTTGCGACTCCCACAGCAATCATTGTGGGGGTTGGGAAAGGAGCGCAGAATGGCATCCTTATCAAGGACGCGGCGACGCTTGAAAAACTTGGGAAAGTTGATGTGGTAGTGGTTGATAAAACGGGAACTTTAACCCACGGTAAACCAGAACTTGTTTCGATTCAGAATTTTTCCGACAAGAAGGATAATGAACTTATTTCAATTTTAGCGTCTCTTGAAAAAAAATCTGAACATCCTATAGCTTCCGCCGTTGTTTCTTATACAGATAGAAAGAAAATTGATTTGGTCGCTGTAAATAAATTTAATTCTATTAAAGGCAAAGGTGTGCAAGGCGAGATTCACGGCATCATGTATTACGCAGGTAATACAAAATTAATACAAGAATTAAATTTGTCCTTTAATATTGAATCAATTGAGAAAGAAACTCTTGAAGGGAAAACCCCAGTTATTATTGCTACAAAAGAAGAAGTTCTCGGCCTTGTTATGGTTGCAGACAAGGTAAAACCAGAAGCGGTGGAGGCAGTAAAAAATCTTCATAAGGTCGGTATAAAAACAATTATGCTCACAGGGGACAATAAAAACACGGCACAATATATTGCAAAGCAAATTGGCATTGATGAAGTTGTGGCAGAAACAATGCCGGAAGACAAATTAAATAAAATCAAAGAATTACAATCACGCGGAATGATAGTGGCAATGGCAGGGGACGGTATAAACGATGCACCAGCATTAGCTCAAGCTAATGTTGGTATTGCAATGGCGACAGGCACTGATGTGGCTATTGAGTCGGCTGGTATTACTCTCTTGCACGGTGATATTTCAAAGTTGGTCAAAGCTATTAATCTTTCAAAAATGACAATGCGAGGTATCAAACAAAACTTATTTTGGGCATTTATTTATAATATTGTAGGAATACCGCTTGCCGGAGGATTGTTTTATCCAATCTTTGGTTGGCTCTTGAATCCGGCCTTTGCCGGACTTGCAATGGCATTTTCAAGTGTGTCGGTAGTGGCGAACTCATTGCGAATTAAGGCGATGAAGTTATAATTATATTGAGAGTGAATAAAATCCTTAGATTTAATATGATACAAAATATGAAATTTAGTCTGTCTATATTAATACTGTTTGCAATCGTGCTTATAGCTATTTTTGGTTCTTTCTCGATGATTGGAATGGAACATGAGAACTGCTGGGTCGCAACCACCAATGGCGTTGCCTGCTCCGAGAGCATAAACCCTCTGACTTATATTAATTTTCATTTAAAAGTTCTTAGTGGATTTTCTTTGGTTGTTTTTCAGAACATGCTCTTACTGACTTTCTTACTGGCAATATCATTATTCATCATCGCGAGAGCGCTTATCTCAAAACGGAGTTCTATTTGGAGCAATTTCCGCTCCGGTTTTCGTTCAAAGAATATAATTTCAAAGTTAATTTATAGTAAATTTACTTATTGGCTTTCTCTTTTAGAAAATAGTCCATCTACATCACTTAAGGCATAGCTAGTTGTTCTGTCGTAAAAATTTAGCTGTGCCTTTTTAATTCCCCGCAAAGGGATTTTTAATTGTTTAATCTTAAATTAAAAAAACATGAAAAATATAATTACCTTATCTGTTATTATCTTGATTCTTTTTGGTGGGCTTTTCTTTTATGCTAAGCCCGATCAAAACGTAAAAGGAAAAGGAGACACTGCTCCAAAAGAAACTTCATCGATATCGTCGCTTGAGGCACCCGAAACATTCTATGACTTCGGAACAATATCTATGAAAAATGGCAACGTGAGTAAAACGTTCAAAGTAATCAACTCAACAACTGGAGACATTTTTATTCCTAAATTAACTACTTCGTGTATGTGCACATCAGCTTATCTCATCAAACCAAACGGAAGTAAAATAGGTCCTTTCGGCATGGAGGGCATGGGATTTGTTCCGAAAATAAACGAAACAATAAAAGCAGGAGAATCGCGTGATATTGAAGTCGTTTATGATCCAAACGCCCATGGTCCCGCTGGGGTTGGTATGATTGATAGACTTGTATATCTTGAAGACTCAAATGGCGAAAAATTACAATTTGAGATTAAAGCGAATGTAACTCCGTAAATACATGAGAAAAATCATAATCACAATCGGCATTGTACTCGTTGCGATAATTGGCTTAATTGTTATCAAAAACAGCGAGGCAACCTCATCAATTATATGGAGTATAAGTAAACAAGGCACATGGCTTCTGCCACTTGTTCTCATATCTGCGCTTTTGGACAGTGTGCACCCATGTTCATTTTCGATTTTGCTTATAACCATCGCATTTCTTTTTGGGATGCAAATGAGTCGAAAGAAAATTCTTCAGTTGGGTGGGACATACATTGTCGGTATATTTTCCGCATACTTCATAATAGGTCTTGGAATACTACAAGTATTGCATCTCTTCAATACCCCTCATTTCATGGGAAAATTGGGGGCAATACTCCTTATCGCATTTGGGGTGATTAATCTTCTAAATCGTTTCTTCCCGGAGTTTCCAATTAAGCTAAAGATTCCGGGGATTGCCCACTCTGTAATGGGCAAGTTGATGGACAAAGCCTCATTCCCAGCAGTATTTGGACTCGGGTTTTTAGTCGGTATATGTCAATTCCCATGCATGGGAGGACCATACCTAATGGTTATTGGATTGCTTCGTGATCAGGTCACTTACCTAAAAGGATTTGGTTATCTGTTACTCTACAATTTCATCATTATTGCTCCACTTGTTGTCGTGCTTTTTATTTCTGCGAACAAAAAAATGGTTGAAAGGGTGCAGATGTGGAAGCGTGACAGTGTAGATGGGTTGAAACTTTGGGCAGGAATTGCGATGATTGCTATCGGTATTTTAATTTTCTTCATCTAATATGATTATCGCAATATTATCAATCTTAATAATTACACTTGCAGTTTGGCTAACAAAGAAAAGATTAATGCTTGGAATTTGTCCGATTTGCGCTGGAGTGTTTTTGACTTGGCTGTGGATGTTGGGCGGGATAATTTTGGGACAATTACCAATTACTGATTACCAATTGCCAACAGCCCTCCTAATGGGGGGTACTGTTGTAGGCTTGATATCAAAATTTGAGCAATTTATCAAGCCAAAATTTGTTTTGATTTGGAAAACGACATTTGTTGTTTCTGGATTTTGGGCAATGTACAATTTACTTATTAGCAACTGGTTTGGTTTTGCTGTTGATGCAATTCTAGTTGTTGTCATAACTTTCGTTTTCAAAATCAATACAGTGATTGTAGAAAAACAAGAATCAGATAGGACGGTAAAAGAATTAGAAGAGAAAATGAGAAATTGCTGCTGAAAAATTATAAAGTAAATTAAAAAATAAAATGAATGATGAAATAAAAAAGGAATTTTCCTTAAAAACGGGAGTAAGCGTCATTATCGCATTGCTCGCAATTTATGGAGGCTTTATTTATACGCCCAAAGCTGACTTTAATAAAGCAATTACAAAAGAAGGCGTGGAATTGCCTGTACGATGGAAAGATATTGGGGCAAAAATGATAGAAGCTGGAGTGATTGATAAAGAAAAGTTTGAAAATCTTTACAGTCAAAGAGGAGGACTGACGGAAGCAGACAAAAAACTACTATATGGTTATGACAACGGGAATCTTGTGATCACACCTCAAAATTCCGGGATAGTATTGAATATGCTTTGGGGTTTTGGCTTAGGAAATAAAAATTCAATTCTTGAAAACGGCCCGATGATGGATAAAAGATATGGCGGCGCAGATAATTTTGCGTCAACCGGCGGCTGGACGTTGGCGAAGGGAAATGCGATGGATCATTACAGTATGCATTCGTTCATAACGCTTACACCAGAACAACAAGCATTAGTCGAAAAAGTTTCAAAAGGAATTTTCAGACCATGCTGTGATAATCCCACTTATTTCCCTGATTGTAACCACGGAATGGCAATGTTGGGGCTTCTTGAACTTATGGCTTATCAAGGAGTATCGGAAGTAGATATGTACAAGACTGCGCTTCAGGTGAATACACTTTGGTTTCCAGATCAATATAGGGCCATTGCAAGGCTTTTCAAATCAAAAAATATAGATTTGAACACGGTTGATCCAAAAGAAATTCTCTCAGCAAATTATTCCAGCGCGTCCGGATACCAAAAAGTATTGTCACAGATACAACCGCAAGAACAGACAGGTGGAGTAGGTTGCGGAACATAAAATTATAAGCCAATATTGTTTTAAGACCGCTTGGCAAGGTGGCATTTTATTGTTTTTTTGGTAGAATCAAAAGCACGATGTCTCAAAAAACATATACCTTTCACGTTAACGGGATGCATTGTAATGCCTGCGTATTGATGACGGAAAGTGAACTACAAGATGTTCCGTACATCACTCACGTAAAATCAAGTTTAAAACATCATTCAGTTGAGATTATTGGTGATTTTGGAGACATGTCCAAAGAAACAATCGCCGAGGAATTATCACTGGTGCTTATCAAACACGGTTATACTTTGTCTGTAGATGGATTCGACGAGCTCACCACAAGTAAACAAGTAAAAACAAAGGGCTGGTCCGATTTCAAAATTGCTATCCCAATAACATTAGCGTTTGTTATTTTATTTGTAGTCTTGCAAAAAATTGGCTTAATCAATCTTATTGGTACAGGAAATGTTTCATATGGTACAGCATTCATAATTGGAATAATTGCCTCACTTTCAACTTGTATGGCAGTTGTTGGGGGACTAGTGCTTTCTATGTCTGCGACATTTGCGAGAGAGGGAGACAAAGTAAAACCCCAAGTTCTTTTCCACGTAGGTCGTATCGTGTCATTTTTTATACTGGGCGGTATTATTGGTTCAATTGGATCGGCGTTTACACTCAATACGTCTGCTACCTTCATATCAAGTTTGGCCATTGGTCTTGTAATGCTCATTCTTGGTATCAACTTGCTTGATGTCTTCAACTTCACAAAACGATTGCAACCATCAATGCCAAAATTTCTTTCTAAACATGCTATTGGCATATCGAAGTTTAACCACACTCTGACACCGCTACTTGTCGGTATCGCTACGTTCTTCTTGCCTTGTGGATTTACTCAATCAATGCAACTTTATACACTAACTACTGGAAGCTTTTTGAGTGGAGGTCTTACAATGCTTTCATTTGCCCTGGGAACTCTGCCTGTACTTGCTATTATAAGTTTTAGTTCGTTTAGTATTCAGAATAGCTCAAAGGCGGGTGTATTTTTTAAGACAGCAGGTCTTATTGTAATTATGTTTGCCCTGTTCAATATCATAAACAGTTTAGTAGTAGTGGGTCTAATGCCATCTATTTTCAATTTTTAGTATAGTTACTGTTATGAAATCCATTGTAATATCAATTTTTGTCGCGATTGTTCTCATTGGAGGGACTATTTTGTTTACACGTGGAGGGTTTCAAACTCTGACATCAACAATCAATATCCCCATAAACAACGTCAGCGTTGTTGATGGAAAACAAATTATAGAAATACGCGCAAAGGGAGGTTATGTGCCAAGAAAAAGCATTGCAAAAGCTGGCATACCAACTGTTTTGAGATTTAATACAAACGGCACCTTTGATTGTTCTTCGGCAGTAGTTATTCCAAGTTTGGGTATAAGTAAAATACTTCCGCAGTCGGGCGCGACTGATATTGATGTAGGTCTTGCTAAAGCGGGAACGCTTCAAGGAACGTGCGGTATGGGAATGTATCCGTTCGAAATTGAGTTTCAAAGTTAACTTTCCATTGCGCCCTAAAAAACTTAGTATATAATTTCATCTATGAATGAACAAAAAATAGAAGAATTAGAAAAACGTTTAGAAGATCTTACAGAAACAATTAAGTTGATAAGCAAAAAAAATTCCAATCTTAATTTAATACCAGGAGCTATTATTGTGGCGGGATTAATTGTCGCCTTTGCCTTGTCTCAAGGAAACGTTAGTCTAAATCAGCCAAAACAGCCAAATCAGGCAGTCGCTCCAGCGCTAGGACAGAAAGTCAACGTTGCCTTGGGACACCTTCCTGTTTTAGGAGACAAGAATGCAAAAGTAACCGTTATTGAATTTTCGGATTTTCAGTGTCCTTTCTGCGAAAGATATTTTAACGATGCGGAAAAAGGAATAATTAAAGATTACGTGAATACTGGCAATGTAAAATTCTCGTATAGACATTTTCCTCTAACCTCTATTCACCCAAATGCTTATAAAGCATCTTCCGCTTCTGAATGCGCCAACGAACAAGGAAAATTCTGGGAATATCATGATCTTCTTTTCCAAAACCAAACCACTTGGTCAAATTTAGACAGCACTGGAGCTGTTGCTAAGTTTAAAGAATATGCTGGAACACTTGGTCTAAATACAGGATCTTTTAGTTCTTGCCTTAACTCGGATAAATATAAAGCCGATATAGATAAAGATATTTCAGATGGAACGGCGGCAGGAGTAAATGGGACACCGGCAACTTTTGTAGATGGGTCAATGGTTCAGGTAAACGGAAATTCAGTGGGAGCTGCTCCATATTCTATGTTCAAAACAATAATCGATCAGGAGCTCTCAAAACAACTTAGAAAGTAATCTTCGTAATTAGGAAAATAAAATACTATTCTCAATTATGAAATCTGCCCCACTGGGCAGATTTTTGACTTGGTATAAAAATACCTTAAACTTGTGAGGATATGCTTTTATCACGAGATAAAATAAAGAAAGCAAAAGATATGTTAGATGAAAGATAAAAAGTTAGATACATTAATTAAAAAAGAAATTAAACGTCAAGATGAGACGCTTGATTTGATTGCATCAGAAAATTTTGCTTCAGTCGAAATTCTTAAAGCTTTAGGATCACCCCTAAACAATAAATATTCTGAAGGGTATCCAGGCAAGCGTTATTATCCAGGAAATGAGTATTACGATGAAATAGAAAACTTGGCCAAAGAAAGAGCTTTTAAACTTTTTAAACTTAACCCCAAAATATGGAGCGTGAATGTACAAGCCTACTCTGGATCTCCTGCGAACCTAGCAGTTTTGTTTGCATTAGTTAAACCAGGAGAAAAAATTATGGGAATGGAACTTGCCTCCGGTGGCCACTTAACTCATGGTCACAAGGTTTCAATAACTGGAAAAATCTGGAACCCAATCCAATTTAAAGTTAATGATAAAACAGGTTTAATAGATTATAAGGAATTAGCACTACTTGCTAAGAAAAACAAACCTAAGATTATTATTTCAGGGTTTACTGCCTATCCTAGAAAAGTAGACTTTAAGAAGTTTGGAGCTATCGCTAAGAGCGTAGGAGCTTATCATTTATCGGATATATCACACATTGCGGGATTAATTGCTGGCGGAGCTCACCCATCACCATTTTTATATTCTGATGTTGTTACGACTACAACTCATAAAACCTTAAGGGGTCCAAGAGGCGCAGTTATTTTTTCAAGAAAAGATAAGTACGTTTTGCTAAAGGGCAAGAAGATTAGTATTTCTGACTTGATAGACAAGGCCGTTTTTCCAGGTCTTCAAGGGGGACCACATAATCATGTTACCGCCGCAATTGCATTAACGTTTTACGAAGCAATGCAACCACAATTTAAAGTTTATGCTAAACAAATTGTTAAAAACGCTAGAGCTTTAGCGGAGGAGTTTAAGAAATTAGAATGTGTACTTGTCTCCGGTGGAACAGATAATCATTTGATGCTTTTGGACGTCAGGGGATTTGGACTGGATGGTTTGTCTGCTGAAAGAAAACTCGAAAAAACAGGAATAGTTGCAAATCGAAACTCTATTCCGGGAGACACATCTCCTTTTAAGCCATCAGGACTAAGAATGGGTACGCCATCTTTAACTTCTCGCGGTATGAAAGAAAAAGAGATGAAAGAAATCTCTAAGTTAATTTACGATACGCTAAATAACAAGTCGGGAATAAATAAAAAGGTTAGAAGCTTATGCAAAAAGTTTCCGGCAAAGAAATTTCTCAAAGTTTAATAGAGGAACTTAAAACAAAACCAATTCCTCAAAAAATCCTTGCGGCTATTTTAGTTGGAGAGAACAAGGCATCAATAAGCTTCTTAAAACAGAAACAGAAAATTGGAGAAAGTCTTGGAATCGATTTTAGAATATATAATTTTTCTGACTCTTTAACCAAAGATGATTTAAGGGAGAAGGTTGAGAGATTAGTTAATCAAAAATCAGTTGGGGGCGCAATCATCCAATTGCCATTACCAGAGGGAATGGATAGATATTATATCTTAAATGTTATACCCAAAGGGAAAGATATCGATGTTTTAGGGGAGCGATCAGTTGGTGCTAGCTATTCTCTACGAAACTTGATTTTTCCTCCAGCGGTTGAGGCTGTTAAGGAAATTTGCGAAAGACAAAAGTTCGATTTGAAAGATAAGGACGTTGTTGTATTGGGAGCTGGAATCGTAATTGGAAAACCAATTGCTCTTTGGGCAATTCACGAAACCAATAAATTAAGCGTTATAAGAAGCGGAGGAGATTTGGGTAAATTAGAAACTATGGATTTGGTTATCTCTGGCGTTGGTAAACCTGGGCTTATTAATCCAATCCTTCTTAAAAATGGCGCCTCTGTAATTGATTTTGGTTATGGAGAAAAGGAAGGAAAAATTTCTGGGGATTTAGATACAAGTGATGAGAAAAATTTATCTCACTTAAATTTCTACACGCCAACGCCAGGGGGAACCGGGCCAATTGTAGTCGCTAAACTATTCCAAAATTTTTATAAACTTAACTCCTAACGTTAATTATTCAGAAGACGACGTCTGTGTTTGGCCAGATTTAATTGCCGCAATAACTCTTTTCTTAATTTCGTTTATTATCTTTTTATCCTCTTTGAGTTTAACTCTTATATTATCAAACCCAGTTCCTAATTTTTCGCCATCAAAGGTATAGCTTGCGCCAGACTTTGTAACCACTCCATATTTAACACCGGCATTTAATACATCGCTTTCATAAGAAATTCCCTCACTAAACATTATGTCGAATTCAGCCATCTTAAATGGCGGGGCAACTTTATTTTTTACTACTTTAGTAGTAACTCTGCTACCAACTACATCATCACCTTTTTTAACTTGAGCAACTCTTCGAACATCAAGCCTAACAGATGAATAAAATTTTAATGCTCTTCCACCTGGTGTGGTTTCTGGATTGCCGAACATTATTCCAATTTTTTCGCGAAGCTGATTTATGAAAATTATCATTGTGTTACTTTTTGCAGCGATTGCCGTAAGTTTTCTTAAGGCTTGAGACATCATTCTTGCCTGGAGCCCGATAAATTGAGCACCCATTTCACCCTCAATTTCGGCGCGTGGAGTTAAGGCTGCAACAGAATCAACCACAACAATACTTATTATTCCAGACCTTACGAGACTCTCTAGTATATTTAAAGCCTCTTCTCCGTTGTCTGGTTGAGAAATTAAAAGCTCATTAATTTTCACACCGATTTTCTTTGCGTAATCTGGATCCATTGCATGTTCAGCATCAATAAATGCAGCCTTACCACCCTGTCTTTGAGCTTGGGCAACAACGTTTAATGCGAGTGTAGTTTTACCACTTGATTCAGGGCCGAAAATTTCGATAATTCTCCCACGAGGCAGCCCGCCAACGCCAAGTGCTAAATCTAATGAGAATGATCCAGTCGGGACAACATCAACATCAACTTTTCTTGTTTCGTTCAACCTCATAACAGCTCCCTCACCAAACTTGGTGCGGATAGACATCATAAGTGTCTCAACATCCTTCTCTTTACCCTCGTCTTTATTAAATTCCTTCTTTACTTTCTTTTTAAACATTTTATTGTTGTGGCAATTCGTAAATTATTTGTCTTGTTACCCTACTCTCTCTTCCTAAAAATTTCTTGACTAAAAATTCAAAATTGTTAAGTCCAGGATCTAAAGAAACATCTTTAGAGAAAGAACCGTTGCTGTAAGTATATATTATTTCTCCATTTATTGTGAGATTATCTCCAGGGCTTATTTTTCCTTCAAATCTTACATTCGCCTCATTAACTATGTCAGATTGGGGGCTTGTTATAACAATAGTTGGGATGCCTAAAACATCACCAATTCTAAAAGCGGCGTAACCCAATATGATTAATCCAATAATGACGATACTTACAAATCTATTATTTATTTTCTCTCTCACAAATCTATTCTCGGGTAAGTTGTCCGTTTCACCGGAAGATTTTATTCCTTCAGAATCTTTATATATCTCTAGAATTTCTTCTTGATCAATGCCTAGTGTGATTGCAATTTTTACCAAATATCCTCTAACATATGCGCGCGCAGGTAATTTTGTGAAATCTTGATCTACAAGCGAGTCAATAAATCTTTTAGGAATTGACGTAAGAAGCGCCAACTTTTCAGGAGTTACACTCTTGTCTTGCATTGCTTCTTTTAAAATATCTCCCAACTCTTTTTTTCTTTCTGGCATATTAATTTTCTATTTCGTCTAAATTATCTAAAAAGACTTCTCTCGGCTTTGCTCCATCGCCTGGTCCTATTATCTCCTTAGCCTCCATTATATCAAGTAATCTTGCTGCTCTTGCGTACCCAACCCTAAGCCTCCTCTGTAAGAGGGAAGCAGAAGCTTTTTTAGCTTCTCGCACAACATTCACGGCGTCTATAAAAAGTTCATCTTCTTCATCTCCTCCCATAAATTGTTCTACGGTAGGAGTGGTATTTTCTTCTGCTCCTAATTCACTTGTGTCTCCAGACGACTCGCTCACACTATTATTTTTTGTTTTTATAAATTCGACGACGGATTTTATTTCGTCATCAGTTACATAAGCGCCCTGAATTCTTTTTGGTTTTGAAATTTCTGCTGAAACAAAAAGCATATCTCCACCACCCAAGAGTTTTTCGGCGCCGGCCGAGTCGAGTATTGTTCTCGAATCAACTTGGCTTGCTACTTGAAGAGCGACACGCGATGTAATATTGGCTTTAATGAGCCCGGTTATAACTTCTACCGATGGTCTTTGGGTCGCTACAACTAAGTGGATTCCTGTTGCTCTTGCCATCTGCGCAAGCCTTACAATTAGCCCCTCAATTTCTCTGCCATAAGCCGCCATAAGATCTGCCAACTCATCTATAACAATTAATATATAGGACATTGGTTCTTTGTTCTTGACGTTGTAGCTTTGGATATCTCTATTGCCAGATTCAAGAAGTCTTTGATAACGAGTTTCCATTTCAGAAAGCGCAAAACGAAGCGCGGCAACAGATTTTTTACCCTCAGTTATAATTGGAGTTATAAGATGTGGCAATCCTTCATAAACCGAGAGTTCAACCCTTTTCGGATCTATAAGTATTAGTTTTAATGTCTCGGGAGAATTTTTAAATAATAAGGACATTATTATCGAATGTATCGCAATACTTTTTCCGCTACCCGTTGCTCCGGCTATGAGGAGATGAGGCATTTTAGCGATATTTGCAAATATTGGATCACCAGAGACATCTCGTCCAAGCGAGAATCCTAAGGTCCCTGAAGTTTTAAATTCATCAAAGTTAAGTAGACTACCTAGTCTTACTATACTTGCAACCTTGTTTGGTATTTCTATTCCAACCAAGGATTTTCCTGGAATAGGGGCCTCTATTCTTATTGGGTGCGCAGCTAATGCGAGGCTTAAATCTTGCGACAAGGCAGTGATTTTATTGAGTTTTACTCCTTCTGCAGGTTTCAATGTGTATCTTGTTACTTTAGGTCCTATAGTTATCTCTCCCATTTCAACTGGTATGCCAAAACTCTCCAGAGTCCTTTTTATAATATTCGCATTAGCCCTTAAGTCTCCGACCGTTGGTTTTTCGGAGGTTGATCTAAGTAAACTAAGTGGTGGCAAGACGTAGTTTTTGGGAACTTTAAATGGAATATTTTTTATTTCATTTTCTTGCGATTGTTCCTTAATTTTTTCTTGCTTGTTAGACTTCTCTTCTTTTGGCTCTACGGTTTCAGTTTTAGAATTTTCTATTGGTTCGTTTATTTTTGGAAGAGAAGTTTCTTTTATATCGTCTTTTTTCCAAAGTTTTTTAAAATTTATATTTAGTGGGGTATTAAAGGCTATAAGCATTCCAGAGACTGCGGCCGTTATTGCTAAAACAGAAGAGGCGATATTGCCTAGAAGATTTTTAAAACTTCCCACCATACTACCCAAAATACCTCCAGAGCCAGGTAAGGCAATATCTATCAATCCCAAGCCCGCTACTATAAAAAGAAGACTACCCAAAGCACTTGTTCCTATTATTCTTTTTTTATTTGTCGTAAGTAGATTTAGTCCTAAGAGCACTAATATAAATGGGATTAAGAGATAACCCCAACCTAAAAAGTTTTTAAGTACCGCAAACAAAAACTTTCCGACGGGTCCAGCGCTACCAATTCCAGATAAGATTATTATTATCGAGATTCCTATAAGAATTACCCCTATTACACTTGCCTTGGTGTCCGGATGTATTTTGTGCGTTTTCTCCTCTTCTAACGAGTTATTTTTCTTTCTAGCCATTTTCTGAATTATAAACGTAAATCGCTATTTTTAGAATTATCTTGCGTTAGACCCATCATCAGTTTAATATCAATTGTAAATTTATGGCAGAAAATCAATTCAACAATTTTTTTGGTACAAAGCTTAGCGTTCAAGAGGTTGTCTTAGAAGTTATTACCTTTATGAAGGGCGATCCAGAAAGGAAATATAAGATAACGATTGGTACCGACTCAAAACTTTACGGGAAAACCGATGCTGATTTTGTTACGGCTATAGTTGTGCACAAGGTAGGAAATGGAGCTAGATATTTTTGGAGAAGATTAGAGTTAAAGAATTTTCACACCTTGAGAGACAGAATTATCAAGGAGGTTATGTTTTCGCTTGATGTTAGTCGTGGAGTCTTAGATTTCTTAAAGGAAAAACGGGCTCCAGATTTTGATTTCGAAGTCCATGTCGATATTGGAGAAAATGGCCCAACTAAAGTTATGATTCAAGAATTAACAGCTATAATAAGGGCAAATAATTTCGAAGTTAAAACAAAACCAGATAGTTATTCTGCCTCTTGGGTAGCCGATAGACACACTTAATAATATGAAAGACTGTTTAGTTATAGACATTGAAACCAAAAATACTTTCGCGGACGTTGGGGGAGAATCTAATCTAAAAGACCTAGACGCATCTTTAATATGTGTTTATTCATATATGGAAGATAAATTTTTCAGTTTCAGGGAAGGCAATTTTAATGGATTTGCATCCATGCTTCAAAACGCTGGGCTTATTGTTGGCTTTTCTATAACTAGATTTGATTTGCCAGTGATGGATAAATATTTCAAGTTTAATACTATGGCGTTGCCAAGATTCGATATTTTAGATGAGATAGAAACTAATTATGGTAGAAGAGTGGGCTTAGACATTCTTGCCAAAACTAATTTAGGTATTGGTAAAAATGGTCACGGACTTGATGCGCCAAAGTTTTATGCCACAGGAGATTGGGAGTCTCTTGAGAAATATTGCTTAAACGATGTTCTAATAACTAGAGACTTATATAATCTTGTTAAAGATAGAAAACATCTTTTTGTACCAGACAGGATGACTGGAACTCTTATAAAAGTTAATGTGGCGCCTAAGGAGATGGAAGTTGCAAATACACTATTTTAGCAATTAAAACTTTAGAGTGTATACTCTTGTAGTAATTCACAACAAATGGAGAGAATCTATTTAGATTATGCCGCCTCAACCCCAGTAGACAAGCGTGTATTGGACGCTATGAAGCCATATTTTATGGATAATTTTGGCAACCCAGGATCAATACATTATTTTGGGCAGCGGGCAATGGCGGCAATTGATAAATCTCGTGAGACAATAGCCAAAATTTTAGGCGCCAATTTTCGCGAAATCGTTTTTACTTCCTCGGCGACTGAGGCTAATAATTTGGTGATAAAAGGATCTATTTCGAAATCTAAAATAAAAAATCCAAAAATTATTACTTCGCAAATTGAACACGAATCAGTAATCGAAACTTGTAAAGATTTAGAAAAACGTGGCATTGAGGTTGTCTACGTTCCAGTTTCAAAAAAAGGAATCGTTGATTTGAAGACACTAGAGAAAGAGCTGGACGAAAGAACAGTCCTCGTTTCAATAATAATGGCGTCAAATGAAATAGGAACAATACAACCGATTAAAGAAATTACAGATATCATAAAAAATTTTAAAAAAGAAAAGAAATATCCATTGTTTCATACAGACGCAGTTCAGGCTATGCAATTTATGAATTTGGATGTTATGGATTTTGGAATAGACGCAATGACTTTATCAAGTCAAAAAATTTATGGTCCTAAAGGAGCTGCCTGTCTTTATTTAAGAAATAAAGAAATGTTCAGCGGAGAGACAACTGGCGGAATCCAAGAATTCAATTTGCGAGCTGGGACAGAAAACGTTCCAGCGATAGTTGGATTTGCGAAAGCGGCAGAGATAATTGAGAAAAATAAAGAAGCAGAATCAAAAAGAATCGAGGCACTAAGAAATTATTTTTGGACTAAATTAAAATTAGCAAAACCAAACCTCGTTCTTAACGGGGATATTAAAAAACGCTTGCCAAACAATCTCAATATTTATTTTCCAAAGAACTATTCAGAAGATTTACTTATTCAACTCGATATGGCGGGTGTATGTGTGTCCTTGGGATCCGCTTGCGCTGGAAGAACGGAAGAACCATCTTACATCGTTCAAGCTCTAGGGTTTGGAAAAGATAGGGCCAAGAGAAGCTTAAGAATTACACTCGGCAGACCTACCAAAAAAAATCAAGTTGACAAGGCCGTTAAACAGATTATAAATTTAATGAAATGAAAACAAAATATCTTATAACAATAATTTCTAGCGCTTTATTTGGCGCATTAATAGGTGGCGTAATTTCGACCCCTAGGGTGTCGGCTAGTTTCTTAGAAGATTTATTAAGAAACATTATTCCAGATACCCAAAGCCAAAAAACTAGCCCCATGAAAGAGGTAGTTCCTCCAACGCCGATAAAAGAGTCTCCTAAACCAATTCCGTATTACCCAACCGTAGATTATGAAGAGGCGATTATTAAGGCGGTGGAAAAGGCTTCTCCAAGCGTTGTTTCAATTGTTATATCAAAAGATCTCCCAGTAATAGAGAATTGTCCGATAAATCCATATTCGAACTTACCGCCGGAATTTAGTGATTTGTTTGGTGGAAATAGTTTTTCAGTTCCTTGTCAGAAGGGTACAAAAAAGCAAGATGTTGGAGGCGGAAGCGGATTTATAATCTCTTCGGACGGAATGATACTCACAAATAAGCATGTTGTTTCTGATAAAACAGCTGAGTACACAGTCCTAACTAATGATGGTAAAAAATTCTTCGCCGAAGTACTGGCCCGAGATCCCGTGAAGGACATTGCTATTATTAAAATTAATGCTACCAGTCTTCCTACCGCAGAACTTGGAGATTCGTCTTCTATAAGACTTGGTCAAACAGCGATAGCAATCGGTAACGCACTCGGTGAATTTAGAAATACGGTTTCAATCGGCGCTGTCTCTGGACTGGCAAGAACGATTAGGGCATCTGGTTTTGGGACAGAAGCAGAGACGCTGGAAGGCGTAATACAAACAGACGCAGCTATTAATCCAGGAAATTCTGGCGGCCCTCTACTTAATTTAAGAGGACAGGTAATTGGAGTAAATACTGCGGTTGCATCGGGTGCGCAGAGTATCGGTTTCGCAATTCCTATAAATGAAGCAAAGAGAGATATTAATTCTGTTAAAAAAACTGGAAGTATAAAAACTCCATATTTGGGAGTTAGATATATTGCTATTACAAAAGAAATTGCAAAGTCTCAAAATTTACCATTGGATTATGGGGCTTTAGTAAAAGGAAGTGAAAGTGGTGTCGCTGTAGCTCCTAATTCTCCAGCTAATAAGGTGGGAATCCAAAGCGAAGACATAATAGTTGAAATTAACAAAGAAAAAATTGAAGGAACTAAAACGTTGGCAGGATTAGTTCAGAAATATAATGTTGGAGATAAAATTGTAGTTAAGCTTTATAGAGGAAATAAAGTGTTAGAATTACAGGTAGTATTAGAGGAAAGACCGTCAGAATAAATGAATTCATTTAATCGCTTTACAATCAAGGCTCAAGAGGCAATACAAAATGCTCAGGATTTAGCCAGCGCCCAAAATCACGGTGAGTTTAAGGCGCTTCATTTATTGTCTGCGTTAATTGCTGATGGTAGTTCGTTGGTGCGTCCAATGCTCACAAGAGGAGGAGTTAATCTAGAAATTATTGATAATGAAATTAACGAAGAACTTAAAAAACTTGCAAAGATATTTACGGCAAATTCAGTTGGTCAACTTTATTTATCTCAAGAGGTAATAAAGATTATTGATAAAGCCTCTAAGATTGCGCTTTCAAATAAAGACGAATTTATTTCCTGCGAGCACTTGCTCCTCGGAATGTTAGAAGTTGATTCAACTGCTAAATCAATTTTGGATAAATCTGGAATTAGACGTGAAAATGCTCTTAGAATTTTATCAGGATTACGTGGATCAACGAGAGTTACTGATGAGACACCAGAGAGCAAATTCCAGGTTTTAGAAAAATATTCTGTTAATTTGACAGAAAAAGCAGCAGAAGGAAAACTCGATCCAGTAATTGGAAGAGACGAGGAATTTACGCGAGTTATACAAATTTTGTCGCGAAGGACAAAAAACAATCCTGTTTTAATAGGTGAGCCTGGAGTTGGTAAAACTGCGATTGCTGAAGGTCTAGCTCAAAAAATAGTTTCTGGAGACGTTCCAGAAACTCTTAAGGGTAAAGAGATTGTAATGCTCGATTTGGGCGCCTTAATTGCAGGAACTAAGTTTAGGGGTGAATTTGAAGATAGATTAAAAGCATTTATAAAAGAAATTCAGAATTCTGCCGGAAGAATAATTTTATTTATAGATGAAATTCACATGATTGTTGGCGCCGGTGCCGCTGAAGGCGCTGTCGATGCTTCGAATCTTTTAAAACCAGCTCTAGCACGTGGCGAATTAAGGGCAATAGGCGCCACAACCACGAAAGAATATCAAAGATATATTGAAAAAGATTCTGCCCTAGAACGTAGATTTCAACCAGTTACAATAGAAGAGCCTTCTATTGAAGATAGCTTAACAATCCTTAGAGGCCTTAAGGAGAAATATGAGCTTCATCATGGAATTAAGGTAAGTGATGATGCTATTGTTGCGGCTGTAAATTTATCGGCAAGATATATATCTGATAGATTCTTACCAGACAAGGCGGTTGATGTAATTGATGAAGCTGCGGCGATGAGAAAAATCGAATCAGATAGTATGCCAATAGAATTAAGCGCTCTTAGAAAGAAAATTACCACTCTTGAGATTGAAAAAGCTGCTGTTTTTAGTGATTCAAAAGGAAAGGCTAATAAAAGATCCAGAGAAATAGATAAAGAACTTAAACCTTTAAGATTGGATAGCGAAAATCTTTCCGAAGAATGGGATACCGGAAAAATGGTTTTTGAAAGACTAAACGTCTTGAGAACTAAAGTAGATAATCTAAAAAGAGAGAAAGAAGTTTCTGAAAGAGATTCTAATTTAGAGAGAGTTGCTCAGATTGTTTATGGGGAATTGCCGGTGGCTATTAAAGAGTACGAAAATTATGAGAAAAAACATTTTTCCTCAACCGTTGGTAATACCAAATTTTTAAAATCCCAGGTTGATGCGAAAGATATCGCTTTTATTATTTCGCGATGGACTGGAATACCAATCCAAAATATTTTGGAATCAGAGGCTGATAAATTGAAAAGAATCGAAGAAGTTCTTCGGGAAAGAATTATTGGACAAAACGATGCAATATCAGCGGTTTCGAGCGCCTTGAGAAGAGCAAGGACTGGTTTGGCTCCAATAGACAGACCACTCGGTTCATTTATGTTTTTAGGTCCAAGTGGCGTTGGTAAAACAGAACTTGCGAGAGCCTTGGCGGGATTTATGTTTAATGATGAGAAGGCGCTAGTAAGAATTGATATGTCTGAGTATATGGAGCGACATTCTGTCTCTAGGCTTATTGGTTCTCCTCCTGGATATATTGGGTTTGAAGAGGGAGGACAACTTACGGATATCGTAAGACACAAACCATACAGCCTTATTCTTTTTGATGAAATCGAGAAAGCTCATCCAGAAGCTTTCAATATATTGCTTCAAGTCCTTGATAATGGAAGGCTTACTGATGGAAAAGGTAAGACTGTAAATTTCAAAAATACAATTATAATAATGACTTCCAATATTGGTAGTCATTATCTTAACGAACTGTCTCGATTGGGATTTGCTGGTTCGGGGGATGATACAAAAACTAAAGAGGAAGATTTTAAATTAAAAGTAAAAACTGCTCTAAAGGATCACTTCAAGCCAGAATTCTTGAATAGAATTGACGAAACGATAATATTTAATCCACTTTCTAAAAGCGACCTTATTAAAATTGTTGATATTCAACTTAATGAGCTTAAGAAGAAATTAAAAGAAAGAGACATAAGCGTAACCTTCGATGCGTCTTCGAAAGAATATATAGTTAAAAATGGTTTTGATCCGAACTTTGGAGCTAGACCAATAAAAAGGTTGATTCAGAAATCTATTGTAGATAAACTTGCCGATCAAATAATCCACGGGACGGTTAAAGATGGTAGCAAAGTTAAAGTTAGTTTCAAAGAATCCAATATTCAACTTAGCGTTTAAATCGCTTATTGTTGCGCTTACCTCATATTGGTTTAGGGCTAGCGGTTTTAATTTCCTAAATGGAATTTTATTCTTCTCATCGATTCTGGTATTTTATTTTGCCTCCCCAATTAATTCTAAGAATTTCATTGTTACTTTTTTAGTTTTTCCATTAACAATATTGTTCTTACCAATTTATTCTGGAGTAGAATTTTTAATTGCGCTTACTATTGGTGGCGCTTTTTATTGTTTGTTAAGCATTAAAGACTTAACACACTTCAAAAGAGATGTGTTATATGAAACATTACATTTTTTGGCAATCTTAAGCGTTATCGCTCTTTTAAAAGTTGGTCTAAGTCCCTTCACAGGATCCGTTTTTTTAGTTTTTCTTCTTAGAGAATTTTATTCTTCCTTTCAAGATTTTAAAAAGAATATATGGCTTATCTCTTTCTTAGAAACGTTAATAATTTACGAAGTTATCTGGGTGATTTCATTCTTTGGAATAAACGGCGTATCGGCTGCGGCGCTCACAACTGCAATAGTATTCATTTCGCACAATTTTATTAAAGAAGATGAAGTAGGAAATCTTTCTTCGTCGATTATTTTGAGGAATTTAACGATAATTTTCATATTCTTGATAATTGTGTTTCTCGTTCGCAACTGACGCCTCGCGCTTTGACGAGAGTCCAGTGAAAGCTTATACTGGATTCAAAGTCAATGAACCAAGTTTTTATTTTACAAAATGGCAAACGAACCAATCATATTGGGGCTAGTACTAGTAGCTGGATTAGCTCTGGGTTACTTTTTAAGTCGAGTTATTTCGACAAGAAGTGCGGAGAGTTTAGAAAATAGGCTTAAGGGAGATCTTGAGAAAGCTAAAAACCAAGCTCAAGATATAATTCTTGAGGCTAAAACCAAAGCCGTAGAGCTTTTGGAAGATGTAAAAAAAGAAGAGGTTGATCGCCGTCTTAATCTTGATAAAAGAGAAGACAGGCTCTTAAAGCACGAAGAAGAGTTGGCTAAGGATAGCGAAGATTTAAAAAAGAAAGAAACAGACATTGAATTAGAAAAGAACAAACTTGCGTTTTCTGAAGTTGAGTTGGCTCGCCTAAAAGACGAGACTAAAGGGGAACTTTCAAAAATAGCAGGTTTAACTCCAGAGCAAGCTAAGAAAAGTCTTTTAGACGAGATTGAAAAATCAAGCCGTGAAGAGCTTGCCCTAACCATGCAAAAACTTATAAGAGAAAGACGAGAAGAGGTTGAAAAGAAAAGTGTCGAGATAATAACAACTGCAATTCAGAGGTATGCTAGGAGTAATGTTGGTGAAGTTACAACATCCTCCTATACTCTTCCGTCAGAAGAGTTCAAGGGCAAAATAATTGGACGAGAAGGAAGAAATGTAAAAGCTTTAGAGAGGCTTACGGGAGTGGAGATTATAATCGACGAGACTCCGGAGACAATAATTATTTCTTCTTTTGATCCAATGAGGAGGGAAATTGCTAGGATGACTATTGAGAAACTTATAAAAGACGGTCGTATACAACCAGCAAAAATTGAAGAGAAAGTTGAAGAATCGAGATTGGAACTTGATAATAGAATATTGGAAATTGGCCAAGAGGCAGCGTACGAATTGGGAATATTAGATTTCCCCAAAGAAATTTTGCAACTTTTAGGGAGGCTGAACTTTAGAACTAGTTTTGGACAAAACGTTTTAATACACTCTATTGAAATGGCTCACATTTCGGGAATGATAGCCGCCGAATTGGGATTAAATGTTGAAGTCGTTAAAAAAGGAGCATTGGTACACGATATAGGTAAGGCAATTGACCATGAAGTTCAGGGAACGCACGTTGATTTGGGAAAGAAAATACTTAAGAAATATGGAATTGGGGAACAAGTAATTCTTGCAATGCAATCTCACCATGACGAATACCCTTATGAAACGCCGGAGGCATTTATTGTAACCACAGCCGATATCCTCTCCGCCGCAAGACCTGGCGCAAGGCGAGGAACTGTTGAGAACTACATAAAGAGATTAGAAGACTTAGAAAAAATCGCGATGAGCTTTCCTGGAATCAAAAATTCTTACGCTATAGCAGCTGGTCGGGAACTTAGAGTTTTTGTTGTCCCAGAACAAATTGATGATTTTAGAGCCCTTCAGCTTGCAAGAGATATTGCAAATAAAATTGAATCGGAACTTAAATATCCTGGGGAAATAAAAGTGAACGTGATAAGAGAAATGAGGGCAGTTGAATACGCTAAATAACCATCCACAGTTATAAAAAATAAAAATATGATACAATACCTATAATGAAAAAAATCTCAATAAGCAGAAAACTTGGTGGTTTTACGCTCATCGAACTTATTATAGTTATCGGTATTTTGGGGGTCTTGGCTGCCACAACCGTTATAGTTTTGAATCCGGGTGAGATTCTGGCTCAAGCAAGAGACTCAAGGAGAATTTCTGATTTGAGTTCTATAAATAGCGGTATAGCTTTATATCTTTCAGACGTTGCAAGTCCTACATGGACTACGACTGCTGGGAACTGTACTTCTGGTACTCAAGCGCCTGGGGGAGCAGCCTTATCCTGTACAGCAAGCGTAGTTGTAACTGTGGCCGGAAGTGGTTGGGTTACTGTTAACTTTACCGCTATATCTACTGGATCGCCATTATCAACATTGCCAATCGACCCTAATAACGGATCTACTACATGTACTAAAAGTGGCGACGTTTTACCTGATACAGTATGTTTTTATGCATATAAATCTAGCGCCACTACTGGTAAATACGAACTCGACGCCAATATGGAGAGTGTAAGATATAAGACTAGCGGAGGCAGCGACGTTGAGAGTAATACTAAAGATGGTGGGGGTAACGCTAACTGGTACGAATTAGGAACAGATTTAACTTTGTTCTCATAGTTTAAATATCTAATATATTGAAAAATGCTGACTTAAAAACACCAGCATTTTTTTGTAAGCTTCATTCATATATAATTGTTCTGTATGGTTCAAATCCCAAGAGATAAACTTAAAGAGCTTCTGATGTCAGATGGTCTTATTACTTCAGAAAATTTTGACGAAGCAACTAAAGAAGCCGAACGATTAGGACAAGGAGTTGGAGAAATTTTAACTTCTCAAAATATAATTACACAAGATTATTATAATAACCTTCTCTCAAGATATTTAGGCGTTCCAGTCGTAAATATTAACACAAGATCTGTTGACAAAAATCTATTAAAACTTTTACCAGAGGCAATTGCTCGTGAGAAGAGAGCAATAATTTTTGGTAAGGAAACGGATGGCAGCCTCTCTATTGCTATTGAAGACCCAAGCAATCTTTTAAATATCGAATTTCTAGAAAGCTATTTTAAAACGAAGATTAAAGTTTACTTTGCAAGCGAATCAGATTTAAATAAAGGCTTTTCTTTGTATGGAGAGTCTGGGTCAGAAAATTTCCAATCAACAATTGAAGAAATTGTAAGAGAATCATTGGAAAGTAAAGCTAAGGGAGAAGAGGCGGCAACTGAAGTTCCTATTGTATCAGCAGTTGATAATATCTTGTCTTACGCAATGTCATTAAGGGCGTCAGATGTTCATATGGAGATATTTGATGATTCAATTTTAGTTCGTTACAGAATAGACGGAATTTTGTATGAAATGTTTAAGATGCCAAAAGAGATCCAGCCAGCGATAGTTGCGAGAATAAAACTTTTAGCGGCGCTTAAAATTGACGAACACTCGAAGCCGCAGGATGGAAGATTCAGATATCAGTCCGGTACAGACGTATTAGATGTGAGAGTCGCTATAATGCCAACCTTCTACGGTGAGAAAATTGAAATGAGACTTTTAACTGCAGCAACAAGGCCACTTTCCTTCGCAGAGCTTGGTATGCTTGAAGACACAGTAAAAGCGCTTGAAGAAAATGCTAAGAAAAGTTATGGAATGGTCTTAGTCTGCGGTCCAACTGGATCTGGCAAGACGACAACTATTTACTCCGTATTAGGCTTTTTAAACCATCCGCAAGTTAATATTGTTACGGTTGAAGACCCAATTGAATACGACATCAAGTTTATCAATCAAACTCAAATAAATCCGGTCGCAGGAATAACGTTTGCAAGCGGTTTGAGGTCAATCTTAAGACAAGATCCAAATATTATAATGGTTGGAGAAATAAGAGATGAAGAAACTGCTGGTATTGCTGTCCAATCTGCCCTTACAGGTCACTTAGTCTTATCTTCTCTTCACACAAATGATGCGCCAACTGCCATACCAAGATTAATTGATATGAAAATTCCACAATTTTTGGTATCAGCCGTTTTAAATGCAGTTCTTGCGCAAAGACTTGTTAGGAAAATACATTTAGACTGTATTGAGTCTTATGAAATTACAGAAGATATAAACTCTTCTATAAAGAAGCAATTTACAGAGATCGGGTTAGATGTTTCTAAATACAAACCAATACACAATTTATATAGAGGCAAGGGATGTCCGGCTTGTAACGATACTGGATACCAAGGTAGAGTAGGAATATTCGAAGTGATGCAGGTTTCAGAAACTCTTAGGAAATTTATTATATCTCGTGAGTTCTCTCTTGGCGGTCTTCAAGTAATGGCAAGAAACGAAGGAATGGTAACCATGTTCGAAGACGGTTTGAGAAAAGCTGAACAAGGAATTACCACAATTGAAGAATTGTTTAGAGTTATAAGAGAATAATAAATAAAAAAAGATATGAGATTTCGTTATACGGCATTCGACATAGACGGTGGAATAGTTGAGGGGGATACGGAGGCGAAAAACGCAGCTGAGGTTCTTACTTGGATGAGTAGTCGAAGTCTTAAACCGATATCTGTAAAATCTTTAGGGGGAGTCGATAATGGTATTTTTAAAGGTGTTCTTTCTCAATCGATAAATAACACCGATAAAATTTTCCTAACCAAATACCTCTCTCTAATGCTTAAGGTTGGTACCGATCTCTTTAAGGCAATAGATATTTTAATTACTGATTTTGATAAACCTTCAATGAAGGGGCTCCTAACCGAAGTAAGAGATACCCTTGGTAAGGGTCAACCATTCTATATAACTTTTGCTAAATATCCAAAGTATTTTTCACAAGTTTTTATTAATTTAGTTAAAGCTGGCGAGTCTTCTGGAACGCTTGATAAGGTTTTTGAAGATTTAAGTAAAAATCTTGAAAAAGAACAGGAATTGAAGGGGAAAATTAAAGCCGCCTTAATTTATCCAGTCGTTCTTGTGGTTTTATCTCTTCTCATACTTTTCCTTATGATTACTTTTGCGTTGCCAAAAATCGCGGAAACGTTTCTCTCTGCGGGAATTAAACCACCACTTTTCTCAAAGATAGTTTTTGGCGTCGGTTTATTCTTATCTAAAAATATTTTATTAGTAGTTTTATTTATAGGATCTTTTGTAACTTTTGTATGGACATTTTTCTTTAGAACAGTCGTTGGTTCAAGAATTATGATGGAAACATTTTATCGAACCCCAGTTATTAAAGATATCTTGTATAGACTTTCTATTCAGCGTTTTGCATCCACCTTGTCATCTCTATTAAAATCAGGCATGCCAATAATGCAAGCTCTTGAAATAACGGCGGACACCGTTGGTTCGCCAGAGATGAGAGCCTCTCTTATTAGGATTTCGAGACAGGGTCTTGCGAAGGGATTAACTCTGGGTGAAGCTTTCAGAAAAGAATCCTATTTCCCAAGAGTAATAGTGAATTTAGTATCCATTTCGGAGAAATCTGGACACTTAGAGAGTATATTAGCAACTTTAGCTGAATTTTATGAATCGGAGATAGATTCATCTATTAAGATAATGGTTTCATTTTTAGAACCAGCCTTGCTTCTGGTAATCGGTCTTATAGTTGCTGTAATCGCCTTATCTATAATAGTTCCAGTTTATCAATTAGTTGGTCAGATATAATGTATTTTTCAAAAAATAATTCTAAGAGTTACGGCTTTTCGCTTGTCGAACTTTTAATTGTTGTAGCGATTACAGTCTCTCTCTCTTTAGCTTTTGCGCCATCCCTTTTTTCCTCCAGAAATAAACAAGTTTTAATTAATAATACAAATAGAATTGTTGCCGATTTGCGCGCGACCTCCGAGCGTGCAAAAGATCAAGAGTCTGGAAATGGATGGTGGATAACCTTTTATAATCCTAGCGGAGCCGATAATGATTACTACGACATTTTTTATGGAACATATCCTGTCGGGACGTTTTCTTCAAGAATTGCATTGCCAACAGGAATAAATTTTGGCAATCCATCAAACGGCGTAAATAAAGACATAGTTTTTTCAAAAGCCACAGGTCTTCCAACAGTAAGTTCCACAATAGCGATTTATTCAACGTCAATAACTCATACTGGAATTATTAATATATCGACTTCTGGCAAAATAGATTTCCAAGCAGCTCCCGGGCTTGTGGGGTATTGGGATTTAGATGAGGGAAGTGGAACTTCATCTTATGATGCAAGCGGCAACTCTAATAATATTACTCTCACAAATAGTCCAACCAGGCAATCTGGTCAAAATTGTAAAAGCGGCGGATGTATATCTTTTAATGGTACCAATAATTATTTAACTGGCGGTACGAATAGTTTAGACATCACCAATAACTTCACTATATCCGCTTGGGTTAAGTTGGGGAATTTTAACAATCAGTACGTTTTAACCAAGAGGGCTGGAACCGGAGACAACTACGCTTTGATATACGGTTACTTAAACGCCAATAAGTTTAGTCTTTGGTCGGATTTCACCGTGAACGCCAGAGTGGCTTTGACTACCGCAGTTAATGATACCAATTGGCACCATATCGCTTTTACTTATGATGGCGCAACTGTTAATGGTTATCTGGATGGCGCCCTGAACGTCACTTCGGCTCAAAGTTTTTCGCTTCAGACTAATTCTTCAACTTTCAATGTAGGGACGAGCACGGGAGTCGCCGACTTCTTAAACGGCTCTCTCGATGATATACAAATTTATAACAAGGCCTTATCTGCGACCGATATCTCCAATCTGTATAACTTGATCAAATAAGGTCAATTTGTAGTGAGCGAAGTCGAATCCATTTTGTGATATATTATTGATTAATGATATCGAAAACTATTTTTCGAAGTCACGGACAATCTTTAATTGAAGTTCTTATCGCGCTTTCACTTGGCGCCTTAATTATTGGTTCTGCAACTGGAGCGATTGTTCTGACTGTAAGGCTTAATAATCAGAATCGACTTGTCCAAAGTGCCAGTTTTTTAGCTCAAGAAATTTCGGATAATGCAAAACCAGTTTCTTCTTCTAATTGGGTCGGTTTATATAATCTTACAAAAGGAGCATCTACAAAATATTATTTTTATCCTTCTGCTTCCGGTTTTGGAGTCGTCACGGGAACCGAAGGCGTTATAGAAAACGATCTTAAGAACGGTCTTGTTGGATTATGGAAATTTGATGAAACTTCCGGCGCTAATGCCTATGATTCATCTATAAAAAATAACGCAGGTACTCTTTCGGGAACGCCTACAAGAACAAGTTCTTGTCAGATAAGTGACTGTCTAACTTTTAGCGGCACTGGGCAATACGTAAACATCCCGCCGCCTACGGGATTCCCAACCACATCCATAACGGTTTCAGCTTGGGTTTATTTAACAAGCCATATCACTTCGAATGATTTGGTAACTAATAATTTCTCTGTCTCCGGCGGCTGGGATTTATTCGCTGATTCTCTCGGCAATGCTATGTTTGGAGTTTTTAATGGAACCAGTCAATTTAATGCTTCAGGTTGTTCGACCGCATTTACGACAAGCGCCTGGCATCATCTACTTGGAACCTATGACGGCACAACCGTGAAGGTTTATCTTGATGGGGTTCAGTGTACAACAACCTCTGCGCTCTCAAGCCAAACACTTTATACTGCCGGGTCAATTAGAATTGGAGATGCCGATGGAACCTCGTTCAGTCACAAAATTGACGATGTTCGGATTTACAACCGCGCATTGTCATCAAGTGAGGTAACGCAAATTTATAATTCAAAATTATTTTTGCGTTCTTTCGCTATAGAGAATGTTTCAAGAGATGTGAGTGGTGGAATTGTTACAACCGGAGGGACGGATGATCCTTCAACTCAAAAAATAACCTCAACTGTTTCTTGGACGGATAAAGGTAGCAATCCAAACGTCCAAATTTCTGGATATGTAACTCGTTCCAGAAATAATGTCACAGACTTTACGAATTGGAATGGTTCTACTGGCGTTGACGGACCTGTTACAGATGGCAATTCAGATTATTCTTCGCAAACCGGAATAAAATTTACAACACCTGGATCAATTAGTTTATAGTTAATATGAAAAAACAAATGTCTTCTACAAGCAAAATCATAACAATATTAATATCATTTTTAGTTTTTGGTTTTGTTGTGAATGTTCCGAATGCATTTGCTTCTACCAACATCGACTCCACTAACAAATGGGCCTGGAACGACAACCTGGGATGGATAAACTTCTTCTCGCCAGGAACCGTTAACATAACCCCAAGCCTGATACAAGGTTATGCCGTCTGGGAAAGTTTCCCCCTCTCTTACATAGCCCTTGATTGCGCCACCTCCCCCAATGGCAATATCTGTAGTACCAGCAACTTTGGTGTTACCAATACAAGCGGGACACTTGCTGGCTGGGCTTGGAATGATGCCATTGGCTGGATAAGCTTCAACTGTTCGAATACCGCTACCTGCGCAACTTCCAATTACAGCGTTACCATAACAAGTAACGACTTCAGTGGCTGGGCTTGGAATGATGCCATTGGCTGGATAAGTTTCAACTGTTCGAATACCGCTACCTGCGCCACTGTGAGTTATAAGGTAAGCCAAGTTGCTCCTGCTACGGGAGGGGTTCCGGTTGTTGATAATGTTGTTATTAACTGGAGCCCATAAGCCAAGCTCTTTAGCTTGATAGTTTGTTAGTAAGTAGAAAATGTAATGCGTGTATAATAACAATGTTGTATAATGAACAAAATGACAAACAAAATTAGTATCAATCTAGCAGTATATCTTTCCCTCCTCCTTTTCGGACTTTTCTCTGTTTTCGCCGTTGTAAATGCTTGGACTAATCCTTCTGCCGCCCCGCCAACCGGCGGCGGTCCGGTTCCCATAGCGAACGGCGGTACTGCCGGGACGACCGCTTCCACCGCTAGAACTAACTTGGGCGCGGCGGCATCTGGCGCCAACTCGGATATTACCTCCATTACGGGACTTACTACTGCTTTGACTGTTGCCCAAGGCGGTACCGGCGCCACAACCTTATCGGGGGCTTTGATCGGGAGCGGTACTAGCGCCTTGACCGCCGTTGCCCCTGGCACATCTGGTAATGTTTTAACCTCAAACGGCACCGCTTGGACAAGCGCAGTCCCCGCGACTTCACCACAAACCCCTTGGAGTAGCAATATTAGCGCCGCCGGTTTTACACTTTTCGGAAATAGTACATTGAGTGGCAACCTGACACTGGATTCAACTTCTCATGCAACCAAAGGCAATGTGCTTATTGCCCCAAGTGGCGGCACCGTAATTGTGGGTGGCGGCACCGGTAAACTTGATGTCGGCACTGTTGATCCTATTTATACTATTGGCGACAATAAATACGCAACTTATCTTCCTGGAATGATAGGAATTAAAGAAGAAACTTCAGGAACTGTTAAGTTAGGATTATCAAGGAGATATTCGATAGATTTCGATGATGTTTCAAAAGGTTCTGATTTATGGCTTTTCTACCAGATAACCGATTTCGGTTCGCCATCTGGCGGATGGGAGAATCTTTCAGTGTTGCTTTCACCAAGTTTTAATGGCAATGTTTGGTATAAAAAAGATATTTCTTCTAATAAAATAATCTTTTACGGTGACAATTCTGGAGAAGTTTCATACCGTTTAACTGCGCCTCGTTTTGATTATTTAAGTTGGAGCAATAATTCTACTGACGACGTTAAGGGTTTGTTACCCCCTAAAAAATAATTAATGAAGATTGGAGACAAGGGAAAAATTGTTATTTTCTTTATAGTCGTGGCGACTTTACCGTTTCTTTTTTCGAACGGTGATGAGAAAAGTGGGGCTTTACCGACCGTTCAAGTAAATCAAAAAGGTGTTGTAACGGGCTCGTTAAAGTTGCCATTCAACACTAAAGAAACCTATTATATTCAAACCAAAGAAATACCGACTTTTACCGAAGCGGTTTTTAATCCGCTTTACAGCAACGTCGGCAGAGAGCAAAAGGTTGCGGTTAAGGTAAAAGCTCCAGAGTCGGTAAACTCTGTCTCGATAGACATACAAGGCGATAAAAAAACGGTTTCACACGGTCTTAAACTCTCGACGGGCAGTGCCACGGATGGAGTTTGGGAGGGGAACTGGAAAATAAATGATACGCACGATAAAATATATACTGCAATTCTTAAGGCTAAATCAAACAATAACAGTTCGCACATAGATTTGAATTTTAAATAAATTACTAATACTAAATAACTAGACTATTCTAATGAAGAAAAACATAACTGAAAGTATAAATTTAAAAACTGCCTTGGTTTTGGGGTTGTTTCTTGTGGCGCTTCTCTATTTCTATAAAGACAGCCTATTAAAAATTGTTTCGCCATCTAATAATTCTAAGTCACCTGTAGTTCAAGAGGTTAGCAAAGAAGCGCCAGATTTTGGCTACAATGAAGTTGCAACCATAACCTATGATGGCGCAACGCTATCGCCACAAAATGTTAGTTTTACTCTTAAACCCGAAGAAGTTAAGCCAGGTGATGCGCTTAGTGGTCAATGGATTAAAATCATCAACAAATCAGAATCTCCAATTAGAGTATATTCCGAACCGCCGTTAGGAAACGGATCCAATGAAGAATTAAACGCCGGTTTAATAGCTTCAGGAGAATTTAAGATAGCGAAAATTACTAAAAAAGGAACGTGGCATTATACTGCTGGAGTTACAACTGGTGCTATTATTGTAAAATAAACTTAAACTGGCTTAGCACAAAATGAATTCAAAAATAGTACAAACCCCTCTTATAAAATATTTCTTCCCAGTTTTTCTCGGAGGCGTTTCTCTTTTATTAATTAATGTCGCGCTCGCCGTAAACTGTTCTCCCTCCGCCGGCGGAGCCCTCACAGTTAGCGCAAGCTGTACCTTCCCCAATACCGTTGACGGAGTGGATAACGGCGGCCTGACCGTAGCCTTGAACCAAACCTTGACCATAAACGCCGGTCAAACGATTGCCTGGAATTCGGGGACTACCATTACCGTTACCGGTTCCATTGCCATAAACTCTACCGGTCAGCTTAAGCAAACCAATCTTTGGATGGTTGATACTGACGGCGATGGATATTCTGACGCGCTTACTCAATACGCTCAAGACATAGCTCCAACGTTTGGCAGAAGGAGAAATGTTATGACCTCCACAACTGCCGCTGACCTCGCCCCCTCGGACTCCACCAAATGGCAAAACCTTACCGGATACACGGATGCGGACCTTGATACCTATACAACCGGCGCCGGCCAGCAGGTACTTTCAGGCGCCTCTTTACCCTCCGGGTATAGAGCTTCAGCCACCGCTACAGATTGTAATGACGCAAGCGCTACTATCTGGCAGAATTTGACCGGATACACAGATGCCGATGGTGATGGTAAAGGTACAACAACTCCCGGCACTGTATGTTCAGGAGCATCTCTTCCTGCGGGATATGTCTCCAACAATACTGACTGCAATGACGGGAACGTTTCACTTTATCAGAGCTTGACTGGCTATGCTGATGCAGACCTTGATACCTATACAACCGGTGGCGGTGTAGCGGTTTGTTCGGGAGCATCCTTGCCATCTGGATATAGAGCGGCTGTGAATGGCGCTGATTGTAACGATAGCAACAACACTGCCTGGCAAAATCTTACCGGATATCCCGACGCTGATGCCGATAGTTACGGCAGCGGTGGTGGCTCGTCTATCTGCTCGGGGGCATCTCTCCCAGGTGGTTATGTATCTACTGGCGGTGATTGTTACGATTCAAATGCTAACGCCAAGCCCGGACAAACTGCCTATTTCACCACTAACAGGGGCGATGGAAGTTATGACTATAACTGTGACGGGGGTCAAACGCTTCAGTCGGGGACTTACCCAGTTAGTAGTGCGAATACCAGTTATAGTTATATTAGCTGCGGACCTATAGGGGAGGCCGACGGCTGTAGTTCTTCTACATATTATCTTCCGGTGTCTGCATGTGGAGCAAATGGTCCATTGTGTTCATCTACCTCTGCTTTGGGCGTCATTACGGGGGCCACCGCCCAATGTGGTAGTGCCTGCGGCGGCACGTCGTCTTCGGTACAAGCGTGCGTCGTGGGGGGTACAGTGACAACGGCGTGTCTCTAATTTCTATATAAAAATATGAAATCAATTTTAAGAAAGAAATTATTTTAAGCCACCATTGTTAAAAAAACTTTCAACCCTACTTTTTATTATCGCGACATTTCTGTTTTTGGGATTTTCACCTCAAGCCCGCGAGATTTTTAGGAAACCCGAGTGCGGGAACTGCAACGTGATTATTGTTGCCTATGACGCTCTTCAAGCCGCTCACATTTCTCATTTGGGATACAAAAACGAAACCACGCCCACGATTGATAAATTAGCTCAAAGCGGAGTTTCCTTCGGGAACGCTATTTCAGTTGCTCCCTGGACAGTGCCATCATTTATGACTATGTTTACCGGACTTTATCCATCTGAACACAAAATCGTTAACAAATTTTTTAAATTTACCAAAGATGAGAAAGTTATTTCTAACTTGAAGAAACTTTCTCCGGGAGTAACGACCTTAGCCGAAGTTTTTAAGAACAACGGTTATGTTACAGGCGGCTTTACTGGGGATGCGGGAGTAAGCCGTCAGTTCGGCTATGGCCAAGGATTTGACGTTTATACCGATGAGGAAACTTTCGGATCTATAGGCAATTCCGGGAATCACGCCCTGGAATGGCTTAAACAAAACAAAAATAAAAAATTCTTTATGTTTCTTCATGGTTATGATGCGCACGGCCAGTTTAAAGTTCCCGATGGTTACCAAGGTAGATTTATTCCCAAAGATTATAAAGGACCGTTTAAAGGGACTGCTAAAGAGCAAAGAGATTTGAGAGAGGAGGGGTTATCCAAGGGTTCCGTAAATTTGACTCCAGAGGATGTAAAGTTCTGGCGGGGCTGGTACGATTCCAAAATTAGAGACGAGGACGATAGGTTTGGCAGTTTTTGGAACGAATTTCAGAAATTGGGGTTGAGCCCCAAGACCATCATAGTTATTATCTCTGACCACGGCACAGAGTTTTACGAGCATAAGAGATTTGACCACGGGTTTTCACTTTATGACGAGTTGGTTCGCGTGCCTATGGTTTTCTCGGGTCCGGGAATAGAAAATGATAAGATAGTAAACGAACAGGTAAGTACGCTTGACTTAGCTCCTACCGTCCTGGATTTAGTCGGTCTCAAGGCTGACACGAACTATAAGAAACAGATTCGCGGCAGAAGTTTGGCAAGTTTTCTTAAGGGGGATGGAGGTAAATCGGAAGACGTTTTTATGGAAACCGACTACAGAAATTATACGCACAAGAGGGGGATTAGAACCGCTGATGGTTGGAAGTTAGTTATGACAATGGAAACTCAAGGACTCGAACTTTACAATTTGAGAGACGATCCGGCTGAAACGAAGAATTTGGCTTATGAAAATCCGCGAGTTGCCTTTGAGCTCAAAGAGCGCGTCTTGGAGCATATTAAACAAGTGGGCGCAAACCCCAACGGTCCTTGGGAGATCGGTTGCCTTCCAGTTTATCAGGACCAGTGTCAATAAATGCTTTTAGAGATTCTCTACGATCTGATATCGTGAAAAAAATTTTAATACTCTTCGTCGGGCTCGCGATAATATTTCTCACGCTCCAATTTTTAAGCAATCTACCCCAGTTTTTTAGCTATCAAAATGGTTCCGGGAAAACCTGCGCGGCCAAAGTTGCCTGCCCTGACTGCAATTTAATTCTTCTTTCTATCGACAGTCTTCGCGCCGATCATGTCGGAGCTTTCGGATACAAACGTGATACGACGCCTAACTTTGATAGTTTTGCGAAGAAGGGAATCCTGTTTAAGAACTATTTTCCGACCTCATTTTTGACTCCAGTTTCGGAAATGTCTCTTCAGACTGGGATGTATCCCACTTCAAACGGAGTCACCGCTTTTGATACCGTCCTGCCAGTGGATCGTAAGACCTTGGGAGAGTTTATGAAACAGGAAGACTATCAAACATCCGCTTTGCTTTCATCTCCCGAGTTTTGGATAAACCCGCCTCTTAAAGAGAGTTTCGAGAGAGGTTTTGACAGTTATAAATATAGCAACGCTGATCTTGTACATGCTCGGGACTTGCCGGGGATGAATCAAGTTACTGAACAATTGGATAAATTCTCTAAGAAAAAATCCTTTCTCTGGATGCCTCTCGGGCGAGTACACTGGCCTTATGGGGTTAATTCAGCCAACAGATATGCCGATAAAAAATATAATGGAGCTTTTGAAGACGCGCCTCTAAATTGGCAAACATTTAGGAGAATTTACCAAATGGGGATTTATAATGAACCCCCGATTCCTCATCAAGAGAAACTAGGGACTTTAACCGAGAGAGATATACAGTATGTGAAGGATGTATATGATAACGGCGTACGCAGTGTCGATGATTTTTTGGGCAAGTTAATTTATGAACTCCGCAAGCGCGGGCTTTTAGAGAAAACGGTAATAGTTATCGAATCCGAGCACGGAGAGGCTTTAGGCGAACATGGTTATTTCGCTCACTACGATATTTTCGATGAACAGATTCATGCCCCACTTCTTATTTTCTCCCCCAAAATAAAAAACTCTCTGAGCGTCGACGCTTTAGTAAGTTCGATAGATGTTTTACCAACTATTAGTGAGCTTTTAGGAAGAGTTCCGCCAAAGGCGGCTCAAGGTAGAAGCTTGGTTCCCTTGATCTGCGGAGAAGAGGATGATAATGGACGCGGAGAAGTTTTCATTGAAAGGAATCCTCTTTGGGAAGAGGTGAACGGTCCAGTTTTAGTAGAATTAGCGGCCAATGGAATTAACGTGGGGCTAGACAAGCACAAAGATCTGGCTATTAGGACTAATGAATGGAAGTACATACTTAGAACTTCCAAGAAGGCCTTGGAACAAATCTCCTGGTGGCAGTTTATAAGCGGAGAACAAATCGATTTTCCGGATGCAGAATTATATAATTTAAAGCAAGATCCCGGAGAGACTAAGAATGTGATTCTTGAATATCCCGGTGTGGCTAAGGAACTTGATAGAAAACTTAAAGCCTGGAGCCGTTTCTTAGAAGAGCGTAACCCCAACGTTAAGCGTACCGGAGAAGTCCAAGATTATTTTTAAACCGGTAAGATGATATCATAATATATATGAAAAAGTTCGTACCTATTATAGTAGTCATTTTAATTGGATTAACTTTGGTCGTGACTGGTTCTTATTTTTCGGGAACAACAAATAATTACAAACAAACAAAGGAAGTGAAGGCAACGGATGCCGATTACGACATAAAAGCCGTTATTAATTATGATGGGAGTAGTTTTACTCCAGACAATGTTGAAATCGATATAAGTTCAGTAAAACTGATTGAAACACCAACTAGCAAATGGCTGAAAATTATTAACAAGTCTAATTCCGTTCTGAAAGTTTATTCCAATCCACACCCTAAACATACCGATGACCCCGATTTAAACATGGGTGTAATCTCTCCGGGAGAATTTAAGATAACGAAGATTACGAAGAGAGGAACTTGGGGATATCATAATCACTTGAATCCGTCTCAAGGCGGCACGGTGAGAGTGAATTAATTCTCACGGAGAGTTTGCTTCATAAGGTAAGAATGGTTATTATTTTTATAGTCCCAAACGACATTCTTTATCTATGGATCCTAATCAAATGCAGAAAGAACCAAGCTTAATTAAACCAGTCGGAGATCCTTATCACAAACTCAAAATATTTTTGCTTGGTTTGGGTTTATTAGTAATAGTTGAAGTGCTTGCCAGCATAGGTTATGCAACTTATCTTTCAGTTTTCCCGGCTAAGCAAACTAATCCCATAGTAGTTCCTAGTTCATTAACGAATCCTGGGACAAGTACTGCTGATTTCATTGTTCCACCATCTCAAACGGGTACTACTAATTGTAAGGCGGAGGATGTTTATACAGATCTTAGCGAGGCGGTCAAAAATCAAAATAAGGTGTGTGGGTTAAATTTGGTTGGTAAAATGCCTGGAACTTTTGATCCGAGAATATTTCAAATGACTCAGATTAAAGTCTTGCGTTTAGGAACCAATAATCTCAAGGTTCTTCCAGCCGAGCTATTTAACTTAAAGAACTTGGTTAATCTCGGGTTAATTCAAAACGGTTTAACCATGATCCCAGCCGATATTGCTAAACTGACAAACCTAAAAATTCTTAACTTAGCTGATAATAATCTGACCACATTGCCAGATGAGGTGAGTCAACTGACAGCGCTGGAACAGCTCGTATTGAGTGGCAACAATTTTAGTGTCATCGAAAAAAAAGGAATTCAACAACTGATTCCCTCGGTCCAGATAGATTTCTAAAAAGGGTTAATAACTTAAATTATCTTTGGTGGCAAAAAATAAAAGCAGAGATTTTAGGCGATTAGTATCGCAACTACTAAAAGCGATTGACTCATGAAGAAATATTTTTTGGTTATAACTATTTTTGTGATTTTGCTGTCGTCTTTGTTTCAAGTCAAATTGAAAGAAACCTTACAGCAAAAGGAAATTTCATTACATGCGCGTGCTTATAAAGCTTCCCAGGAAGGAGCAAATTGGCTTTTAAATTATGAGCAGAACTATAAAGATCCAGCAATTTTATGGATTTTGAACATTGTCAATGAAAAGTACTGCAAAAGCAAAAAAATCGACAACTTTATCGAATCGAAATTTGATAAAGAATTTAAATTTAGTCTCAACTTAAAAGAAAAATGGTACGAGCGACTCTGGAATAGGAATTTAACTCGTATCCCTGATGACAGCGTTTTTAAACCAACGGGCGCAATTTTTGACGATATTTTGCTACCCGCTCTCTATTGCGATTTGCGCGCAGTTGATAAAGAAGATTCTAAGAAAATTTCCGATTTTTCAAGTTCCAACGGTTACTATCTGACACATCAATTCATAGCATTGCTGATAATGAAACAAAACAATTGTTTAGATGGTTGGCATAAAGATTTAATTCCTGTTATGGCTGAGAAGATATCACGTGAGATAAATCATAATTTTAGTGATCTATCTGTTGAAAGAGTGGCGTTTCTTGAGTACGGAAATTTTTCCAATAAGATAAGAACCTCATCGATTGAGAACATTATAAAAAATCAGCTTCCTTCTGGTGGCTGGCCAAATATAAAACGAGATGGCAGTCCTCATACTACTGGCCTTGCTATTTGGGCATTGGCTGAATACACAAAAACCTGCCCATTTTCTTATTAATATAAAAGAGTGCTTACAGAATTCTTAAATAGAAATTAGTTGCTAGTGAATAAAAATTAGTAGATTTGTGATAAAATTAAGGTGTGGTTCGAGATTATAAACTAATAAAGGGAGCCGCGACTCTTCCGGTTGTTCTTCTTATGTCATCCATAGTTATGGAGCTTGCGATTGTGGGTGTTACCTTGTCCGCGGTACTTGGAAGTTCTGTTTTCTCGGCTCGTCTTTCAAGTGAAGCCTTGGCCGCCGCAAAGGCTGGGGCAGAGGATGCTCTCTTAAGAGTTATTCGTTATAAAAATTGTCCTGGTACAGGATGCCCATCTTCTTATTCTATTACGGTAGGCACAAGATCAACGGCTGACATAACAATTACATCAAATGGGTCTGGTGTTATAACTATTGCCTCTACTGGGATATCATCATTAAGACAGAAAAAGATACAAGAGGTTATAGGAGTTGATTCAACAACTGGTCAGGTGCAAATTCAGTCTTTCAAAGAGATAGCAATTTAATCAACTTATGAATAAAGAGTCCATTAAAAAAACATTATCTAAATTCTGGAACGCGATATCTTCAAAGTTTTTGAATCTTATAGCATTGCCTTCAATAGGCGCTCTTGTCGTTAATGATTCAAGTATTCAATCTTTGGGGCTCAAAAATTATCCCGAGAGAAGTAGACAACTTAATCTAAATCTAGAGAATGTAAAAGATGCCGTGCTTCGTTTACCGCCTGGTATTATTGAGGACGGAAGAGTTAAAAATAAAAAAGATTTTATTCTCTCCCTAAAAGAACTTCATAACCAAATTTCTCCAGATCCCAAAAAGATTTTAAATGTAATTTTGAGTATACCTGCAAATAATGTTTATGTGCAGTCGTTTAATTTGCCTAAGCTTGTTCAAGATAACATATCTCAAGCAGTAGAACTAAATGCCAAAATGGTATCGCCGATTCCAATTGATGGTTCTTATTGGGGTTGGCAAAAAATTGGAGAGAATTTAATTCAAGGCGGACAAATCGAAGTTTTGAGCGGCTTCATTACAAAGGGCATAGTTGATGATTATACTGACAGTCTTAAACAATCTTGTTTTGGAGTGGCTGCGGTTGAATTTTCAACACTAAGTCTTGTAAGGAGTTTAAAAAACGCTAAAGTCATTGACGAAAAGAAACCTTATTTGGTTGTAAATGTAAATTCTGAAGGATTAGAATTTATTCTTGTTAAAAATGGAAGTTTATATTTTGATTATTCCCATTCGTGGATTTATATACAAGGGGAAGGCAGAAATATATCTATAGAGCTTTTAAAACCAATTCTTCGTGATGACATTCAAAAATTAATCAATTTCTACGGATTACGCTCGGAATCAGGCGTAAAAGACATCATTTTAATAACTCCATCTCTTCAGGAAGAGTTCTCGTCTATGATAAAATCTTCGTTCCCTGGTGTAAGTCTTCAAATCTTCAGCAATAATTTGATAAATCCGTTGTTGGGTGGAGCTTATAGAGGATTATCGCCAAGAGTTAGTGATTTTGAAATAAGCTTGATGAATGTTGGCGTTGCTCAAACTTTTATCGAAGAGCAAATGCTGAATTTTGCTGCGATTTGGCGAAATACATTCATATCCGTATCAACCTTCATTTTGTTTGTATTCGTCCTTACTAACCTATTTTTACAACAGACAGAAAGAGATGTATCGGTTCTCTCGAACTTAGGTTTAAAGAAAGCGGAGACCGACGAGCTCTTGAATCTTAAGGCTCAAGTTAATAATTTCAATAAAGAAATAGATTTTGTTAAACTTGCAAAAGATAAAGATAAAGATTTCTCGGGTGTTGTGAAGGCGATAAAAGACGATGCTGGTTCCAGAATCTCAATAAATAGAATTTCAATTTCAGATATCAACACCTTGTCTTTTGTGACTGGTGAGACGGATAGTAATAGTTTAGCTGTAATATTTAAGAATACCGTTTCAAAAAGAGTGCAATTTTCGGATGTCGAATTACCTCTTGCAAGTCTTACAACCCAACCAAGCGGACGAGTTATATTTACGTTAAACTTTAAAATAAAGAGTTTGGATTTCTAAGAATATTTTGCCTAGTATTGTCTTATCCTCCCTCCCAATTTCTTTAAGTACAAAACTTCCAGCCTTACCTTTTTTATTCCTTATACCGATTCTCAATCGATATATATCAGCAGTTTCTAAAGACTTAATAATTGACTCAGCTCCATTGTGGCCGGCTGAACTTCTGCCGAAGGAAAGTTTATATTTGCCTATTGCGATATCTGAATCATCGTGGACGATAAGCAAATCCTCTTTTTTAATTTTGAAATATTTCAACAATTTGGATATTTGGGGTCCTGATTCATTCATATAGGAGCCCATTTTTGCAAGTATTACACCGTGAGTTTTGACATATAAGAAAGCGTCGGTTTTTTTAAATTTCTCGGGCTTCGCAAAATCATCAATAAATAAGTAACCAACATTATGGTATGTATTTTTATATTCCTTCCCAGGGTTTCCAAGACCAACAATAATTTTAAAATTTGGCTTACTTGCGACCATGACATCATTGTATTAAAATGCCGTGCATGAGGCAATTTCTTTTATCTTTCTTTGAGATAGCTGGCATCTTTATCATTAGCGTCCTCTCCATTTTTCTCTTAAGAACATTTATTGTTCAACCATTTTTGGTGCAAGGAGCTAGTATGCAGCCGAACTTTATGAATGGAGACTATTTATTAATTGATGAGGTAAGTTACAGGTTTAGGGCGCCAGAGAGGGACGACGTAGTAGTTTTTAAAAACCCCAATAATGAATCAGAATTCTATATTAAAAGAGTAATTGGACTTCCTGGAGAAAGGTTGTCTATTAAGGAAAATAAGATTATGGTGAACGGTAAAGAGATAGAAGAGTCTTATATACCAATCGGGATTAAATATTTTGATGAGACTGATGTGGAGCTTAAATCCGATGAATATTTTGTAATGGGAGACAATCGTCCACAAAGCTTTGATTCAAGAAGATGGGGGCCACTCAAGAAATACGAAATAATTGGAGTAGTAAGGTTAAGATTTTGGCCATTAGATAAATTACAACTTTTCCAAAATGCCTAAAATAAAACAAAAAACCAAAACTAAAGATAAATCGGATAAAACAGAGGTAGTATCTCTCTTTCGAAATGCCAAAGGAACTCGGGATATTTTGCCAGGAGAGGCGCCTCTTTGGGAAAAGTTTGAAAAGGAAGCTAAAGAAGTAGCCGAATTTTACAATTTCTCTAAAATTGAAACTCCTGTTTTAGAAAACCTAGACCTTTTTGTGAGAGGAATAGGAGACGCAACGGATATCGTCGAGAAGGAAATGTTTGTTATAAAAACAAAAGGAGGAGATAAATTGGTTTTAAGACCAGAAGTTACCGCATCAGTTGTAAGAAGTTTTATACAACACGGTCTTCACAAATTGCCCCAACCCCAAAAACTTTACTATTTTGGCTCAGTATTTAGACACGAAAGTCCGCAAGCTGGCAGGTATCGTCAGTTTCACCAATTAGGATTTGAAATATTAAGCGGTGAAGGAGAAGGAGATCCAATATATGATGCCCAGGTTATAATAACAACTTATAGATTTTTAGAAGAGTTGAAAATAAAAAATCCGATAGTGCAAATCAATAGTATCGGATGTCGCGCTTGCAGGTCTAATTATAAGAAAAAACTGGTTGATTATTATAAAGACAAAGATGTCTGCAAAGATTGTAAGAGAAGGTTATCTCTAAATCCAATGAGGGTTCTTGATTGTAAAAATAAAAACTGCGCACCAATTAAGGCAGAGGCTCCGAGCATCTTAGATCATCTGTGTGTTAATTGCAGGCGTCACTTTAAGGAGGTTTTAGAATTTTTAGACGAAGTTTCGCTTCCATATATATTGAACGCCTCTTTAGTAAGAGGACTGGACTACTATAACAGAACAGTTTTTGAAATTTTTGCTCAGGAAAACGATTTAGCTATAGCGGCTGGAGGAAGATATGATTATTTGGCAGAAATGTTGGGCGGCAGATCGACTCCGGCAGTTGGCGTTGCTATCGGTTGCGAGAGAGTAATCGAAATCCTTAAATCGTCTTATGAACCCGGCAAATTAAAGCCCAAAGTATTTTTAGTTTATATCGGAGAAGTAGCGAGAATAAAAAGCCTTTCTCTTATAGAAGACTTAAGGAGAAATAGAATACAAGTTGCTGAAGCGTTAGGCAAAAATTCTTTATCGTCTCAACTTGAGACGGCAGGCAAGCTTGGTTCCCCACTCGCTTTAATATTTGGTCAGAAAGAGAGTCACGAGGGGAATATAATAATTAGAGATATGGAAACTGGAGTTCAAGAGATTGTGCCCATTGCGAAATTAGCCGACGAAATTAAGAAAAGATTACATTAGAGAATTATTTGATTAATTCTCACAAATTGTCTAAAATTCCTATCCGTTACATGGAAGATTGTTTCTTTTGCAAGATTGGGAACAAGCACATCGATTCACAAGTAATCTGTGAAAACGATGATGCTTTAGCGTTCTTAGACATAAAACCGCTTAGCCCCGGACACACGGTTGTTATACCTAAAACCCACGCCGAAAATATTTTGGATTTAGAAGATTCAAAAATTGGCGCAGTTTTCGGGCTGGTTAAGAGAGTGACTAGGGTGCTCAATAAATCATTCCGCCCGGACGGATTTACGATAGGTATAAATCACGGATCTATGCTGGGCCAGGTTGATCATCTCCATATTCATGTTATACCCAGATTTAAAGGAGACGGAGAGAAGTCACTCCATTCATTAGTCAATAATCCACCAAAAGAAAGTCTTTCGGAAATTAGGTCGAAAATAATAGACAATACAAACTAAAAAACAAATAATCAAAAATGTCAGGAATAGTTTTAAGAAAAAAAGAAGGAGAAACTCCAAATGCTCTTGTTTATCGCTTTATTAAAAAAGTCCAACAGGGAGGAATTATAAAAGAGGTAAAAAATAGGAGGTTCTTGAAAAGAAAACCAAGCAAGACAAAAATTCGCGCTTCGGCTGCTCATAGGAGCGAAAAGGCCCTTGAAGTTAAAGAGCAAAAGAAACTAGGGCTAATGTAATGTCTTTAAAAGAAAATATTTCGAACAATTTAAAGGAGGCTATGAAAAACCACGAATCTCTTAATGTCGGAGTTTTAAGAATGCTCTTGTCCGGAATTCACAATAAAGAAATTGAAAAACAGGGAAAGGGCAGCAATCCCGAGTTGACCGAAGAAGAAATTATAGAAGTATTAAGAAAGGAAGCCAAGAAAAGAAGAGAGTCGGTAGAAATATATTCAAAAGCTGGAAGGACTGACTTATCTGAAAACGAAGCTAAAGAACTTTTAATTATTGAACAATTTTTACCTGAAGGTTTAAATGAACAGCAAGTTGAGGCTATAGTAAAAAAGGTAATTGATTCTGGCGTAAAAGATTTTGGAATGGTTATGAAAGCCGCCACAGCCGAAATTGCAGGGAAGGCTGAAGCAAGACTTGTAAGCGAGATAGCAAAAAAACTTTTGGGTTAATGAGAGAGGCGGAGTTACAGATCTTGTCCCACAGGATACTAGAATTTTTAGGCGCGCCAAAAACATCATTGGAGATTCATCTCATTTCAGAAAAACTGATTCGAGAACTAAATAAGAAATTTAGAGGTAAAGACAAGCCGACTAATGTTTTGTCTTTTGAATACCCGGAAGATTTCCCCAATATTTCCAAAAAAAGAAATATTGGTCAGATATATTTATGCCCAACTTACATAAAAAATCACAACGAGAATATAGATTTAATGTTAGTTCATGGGATATTACATCTCCTAAGCTTCAATCATGAAAAAAATAGTGATAGAATAAAGATGGAAAAGTTAGAAAAGAAAACACTTTCATGGTTAAAAATCCAATCTTAGGTTTAGACATAGGTTCAAGTTCGATTAAGGCGGTTGTGGCTGAGCCCACCTCCTCTGGAAAAATGGCATTACGTGCCTGTTTCACAAAGCCATCAAGAGGATTAAAGCGTGGTGTTGTTGTTGATATGGAGGAGGCCTCGAGCGCAGTTACGGCGGTTTTACAGGAAGTTAAGCAAATCTCTAAACCGGCCTTAAAAAACATCTATTTGAGCATTGGAGGAACCGATGTAAAGAACCAAATCTCAAGAGGGATTATCGCCGTTTCACGCGCGAGCGCCGAGATTTATAAAGACGATGTAGCGAGAGCCGTCCAAGCGTCCGAAGCCGTTAATCTTCCTCCAAATAGGAAGATACTTCACACGATAACGAGAGAGTTTATTGTGGACGGTGTAGGCGATATTCAAGAACCACTTGGAATGGTTGGGGCGAGACTTGAAGTCGTAAGTTTTATTATTGACGCTTTCCAACCAGCTGTTAAAAATTTAATTAAATGCGTTGAACTTGCAGGTGGAAACTATTCCGGACTTATATTTAGTCCACTTGCGTCATCTTTCACGGTCTTAACCAGAAATCAAAAAGAACTTGGAGTTGTTCAGGTTGATATTGGTTATGGAACAACGGGAATATCGGTTTATGAAGAAAACAAACTTTTACATACAAAAATTCTTCCGGTCGGTGGTGTAAATATAACAACTGATTTAGCCATAGCTCTAAAAATTCCTGTTGAAGTTGCCGAAAAACTTAAAATATCTTACGGCTATCCAATTGCAAGAGAAATTCCAAGCAAGGAAACAATCGATCTAAAAAAAATAGACCCATCTCTTAAAGGAACTCCATCTAAAAGATTTATTTCTGAAGTAATCGAAGTAAGACTTAGGGAAATTTGCGAACTTGTTAATAATGAGCTTAGACTATTAGGGAAGGTCGGAAGACTTCCGGCTGGGGTTGTTGTCTCCGGCGGGGGAGCAAAGATGTCGGGCATTGCCGACTTGTTTCAATCAGAACTTAAACTTTCAACCCAAATCGGTTTACCTGTTGCGTCGAAATTCGAAGCCGTTCTTCCAGAAGCAATTGAATTTTTAGAATCTCCTGAATATACAACTGTTTTAGGATTAGTTTTATGGAGCGAAATGATGAATCCTAATTCACACGAGCCTTCTTCAGGAAACCCGATTACAAATTTTATTAAAAGTTTAATGCCATAAATTTATGAAAAAGAAAATCATAAAAGTAAAAAAACAATTAAAAAAAAGCAAATCTTTACCTAAGAAAAGGAAGGTAAATAAGAAAAGGGTTCTTATTGAGTCTAGTAACGAGCCTACAAAAAGGCCATTTATAAACATTAAAGTCGTTGGTATTGGCGGAGGAGGAGGAAATGCGATAAGTAGAATGTCTCGAGACTTCAATGTAAAAGGGGTTCAATTCATTGCAATAAATACGGATATACAAGATCTTGATCATTGTGACGCTCACAAAAAAATCCACATAGGAAAATTTGTAACTAAAGGTATGGGTGCCGGCATGAATCCTGATTTAGGAGAACAAGCCGCTGAAGAAAATAGAGCCGAGATAGCAGAAGCTTTGAAAGGCGCCGATATGGTTTTCTTTGCCGCTGGTTTTGGTGGAGGAACTGGAACCGGAGCCACTCCAATTATTGCTGAAATTGCACGAGAAGGTGGCGCCTTAACCGCCGCTATAATAACTAAGCCTTTTACTTTTGAAGGGAACGCAAGAAGACAAATTGCAGAAGAGGGATTTGTAAGGTTAAAAGATAAAGTTGATACGCTTCTTATAATTCCGAATGACAGAATTTTTAACATCATAGATAATGACACACCGATAATTAAAGCTTTCGAAAAAATTGACGAGATTTTAAAGAGTGCAGTTCAAGGAGTTGCGGAAATTATAACTGTCGCAGGGGTTGTTAATGTTGATTTCGCGGATGTGAAAACTGTGATGTCGAGAGCAGGTATGGCTGTAATTGGAGTTGGAGTTGCATCTGGCCCAGAGAGAGCAATGAAAGCTGTAACGCAAGCAACAAATTCTCCGCTTCTCGAAAATTCTATTGATAATGCAAGGGGAGTCTTGTTTGGCGTCTCCGGCGGAAAAGATTTAAAAATGGTTGAAATAAATGAAGCGGCAAAACTCATAACAGAACATGTTGACCCATCGGCAAAAATAATTTTTGGAGCCTATCACGATAAGAAACTTAAGGAGGGACAGCTCAAGATTATTTTGGTCGCAACTGGATTTAGTGGAAGTGGACTTAGAACAGAAATTGATTCATTGGGTTTGTTTAACTCCAAGAAGGGTTTTGTGGGACTGTCCGGTTCTCTTAAAGAGCCATTAGACGTGACTCCCGAAGAAAGTAAGCGTGAGCTTCTGCCGGGCAAAATTGAAAGCTCTCTCAAAGACCCCACGGAAAAAGCAAAGAAGATTTTCACGAAAGATAGTGAACAAGCTAAAAAAGACGATGATTTTTGGGATGTACCAACGTTTTTGAGGCGAAAGAAGAAGTAATACAAGTGTTTAGTAGATTTGACGTATAAAAGAGGCAAAACTTGCCTCTTTCAATATTTTATTACCCTTTATGCACAGTTTGACGCTAACTCCCACATTGTTAGAATGAGTCATAAGACTAAAAAACTTATATAAAAATTATGAATAAAAAAGTTACAAGTAGTGATTCTAAAGTAAATCGAATGTTTTCAGAGAACGCTTTGAAAATGTTGAAGAAGCGTTACCTTGTAACTTATGAAAACGGCAAACAAGAAACTCCTGCCGATATGTTTAGACGCGTTGCCAAGTCAATTTCAGCAACAGAGAAGAATTATGGATATGATGCGAAATTTGTAAAAAAAGTTGAGAAGGATTTTTTTAACATCATGGCCTCCCATGAGTTTACGCCAGCTGGACGAACCATGACCAACGCAGGAGCAGGAACTTCTCTCATCGCAAACTGTATTGTTCTCCCAGTTGAAGATTCTATGAGCGGAATATTTCAAACTTTAAAAGAGGCAGCGCTTTTGCAGCAAGCTGGTTCCGGTCTTGGATTTGCTTTTGATTCTCTTAGACCATCAATGTCTGTTACAAAACGTTCAAGAGGAACATCATCTGGTCCAATTTCTTTTTTGAAAGTTTATAATGAAGCATTTAGAACTATAAAGCAGCAAGGCCGTCATGGTGCGAATATGGCCATGATGAGTGTAAGTCATCCTGATATTTTAAATTTCATAAGAGCCAAAGAAATTGAAGGAGAAATAAATTGTTTCAATATTTCCGTTAAGGTTACTGACGAATTTATGAAGCAACTTATAAATAATCCTGATTCACAGTGGTACTGTGAATGGAAGGGAGAGAAAATGAAACCATTTGAAGTATTGAAGTATCCAAATGGGAGTGCTTATGGAACTAAAGAAGTTGATATAACCGTATCAGAACTTTTTGGCGAACTTGTTAATTATGCTTGGATTAACGGTGAACCGGGAATTGTTTTCATTGATACTGTAAATGCGGACAACCCACTTCCACAATTAGGGAGAATTGAATGTTCTAATCCTTGCGGAGAACAATTTTTACACGCTTATGATAACTGCAACTTAGGTTCAATTAATCTAGCTAAGTTCGTTAAGAATAAAAAGATTGATTATAAGAGGCTTGGAGCGGTTACGGCGGTTGCTACAAGGTTTTTAGACAACGTAATTGACCAGTTTGATTTTCCGGTTCCTCAAGTTACCGAGCTTGCAAAGAAGAATAGGAGAATTGGATTGGGAATAATGGGGTTTGCAGACATGCTGTTCCAAATTGGAGTTGCTTACGATTCTGAAGACGGACGCATAATTGCCGAAAAAGTTATGGGTACAATTCAAAAAGCCTCTCACGAAGCGTCTCAACTTTTAGCTAAAGAAAAAGCCGTTTTCCCGAATTGGAAAGGAAGTGTTTGGGAAAAGAAAAAAGTAAAAATGAGAAATGCCTCCTTAACAACAGTTGCTCCAACTGGATCGATCTCTATGATGTTTAACGCGTCAAGCGGAATGGAGCCGCAGTTTGCTCTTGCTTTCATAAAACAAGATAAAGATGGAACCCAATACAATTATCTTAATGAATATTTTGATGCCGCATTAAAGAACAGAGAGTTCAGTGAAGATAAAATAAATTATATTAAGGAAGAAGTTATAAGAACTGGAACGATTCAACACTTAACTGATTTACCTGAAGATTTAAGAAGGACTTTTGTGACAGCAATGGATATCTCCGGCGAAAACCACATCAGAATGCAATCTGCATTTCAAAAACAAGTTGATAACTCCATCTCCAAAACCATCAATCTTCCAAACAGCGCAACCAAAGAGGATGTGAAACAAAGTTTTATACTTGCTTGGCAACTTGGATGCAAGAGCTGTACCGTTTACCGGGATGGCAGTCGAAATGTTCAGATACTTAACTTAGGTGACAGCGCTGGGATTACTTCAACCACAGAATCTCCAACGGCTCTTAAAAAAGTTGGAGTTCAAGAGGAATTAAATCTCGCGGTTGATAAAAATAGAATTGAACCAAGAGTAAGACCAGAGCTTTTATCTGGCAGAACCTATAGAATCAAAACTGGTTATGGAAATATTTACGTAACCATAAACAATGATCAAAATGGAGTTCCTTTTGAGGTGTTTGCGACAATTGGAAAGAGTGGTGGATTCTTCCAAGAGCATTCAGAGGCAATTTGTAGGCTTATATCCCTGTCTCTTCGCTCTGGAGTTAAGGTAGAAGAGGTTATAGACCAAATTAAGGGTATAAGAGGTCCCATGCCCGTAATGACAGAGAGGGGGACAATTTTGTCATTGTCCGATGCAATAGGCCAAATATTGGAAGGTCACGTCACAGGAGCGGTAATGGAGGTTAAGGATGAGATCCCGATTGCTTCAGTTGGGGCACATATTTCTGAATCGCAAAAAGATATGGCTGATTTTGGTTTTATGCCAGGATGTCCTGACTGTGGAGCATCGCTTTCGATGACTGAAGGTTGTATTAGCTGTAAGAGTTGTGGGTTTAGCCGTTGCTTATAAGAATTAGACTAGGGGAAGTAATACAAATCAAAAAGAGCCCTGCACGAGGCTCTTTTTGATTTATTTCTTAACCTTCTTATTTTCTAATTTATTTAAGATTTGTAATATAAGTTCGTTTTGATTTTCTAAATGCTGTAAAATAGTTTCTATTTCTGTTTCGGCTTTTACGTTTACGTCAAAATCCGTTTCAGCTCTTGCTTCAGAGTGCTTCCCTTGTAGATTCTGACCAATCATAATTAACGGCAGTAGCATTAATTGAATCATGTTGGAAATAAAAAGCCATAAAACGAAAGCAGGGAACGGATCAAATTTAGTTGAACTAAAAGTATTCCACCCTATCCATAAAATAGTCCAAGTAACGATTAATAGAAAAAATTCAAAAGTACCAACCCTATTCGTTACTTTTAACGCAATCTTTTCTAGATTGTTTAATTTATCATAATGATCAGTGTTAGCATTATGTATTTTAGGAGATCTAGCCTTTATCTCCTCTAGTGTTTTTAGTTGTTTTTTAGTATCTGCCATTGTATTTAAATTATACACCACTCATTGACCACTTTTAATAAATTTAGTTTTTATTATTATCCAAGAAATAAAGGCGCCTACCGAAATAAGAATTACGAAAGCTATATGTTTGATGAATGTTATTTTCGCGCTTAACAACTCAAGTCCATTATTAAAATAATAACCAATGAAAATTAGTAATGGGACATATATTATTATCGCAAGCGTGTTATAGGTTCTAAAAACATTTGGTTTAACCTTCATTATTCCAGCAAGCATTGGACCAAGAAATCTTAATCCAACAATAAATCTCAAGAGAAAAACAGATTTATTAGTATGAACTTTCATATATCCTTCAATTTTATTAAGCGTGTCTTCAGGAACTTTCTTCATAAAGCCATCAATATATTTGCTTCCTTTAGAGCTTAGATAAAAAAGTATGCTGTCTCCCAAAAAAACTCCAATTATGCTTATCGGTATCGCTATAAATCCATTTAAGCTTCCAACTCCTATTAAATATCCAACAGCAATAAGAATAATCTCTTCTGATATTGGACTAAGAACCCCGCCCGCCACAAGAAGAAGGAACACACCTAAATAAGATAGGTGTTCGAAATAATTTATGTATGAAATATCCATTTGCAAACAAAGACTGCTTATATAAGCAGTCTTTGTTAATTATAATTAGTTTTTAGCAACACCCGCATTTTTTGTCACCCATCTTTAGAATACCGGCCAAGGTTACTATTGCTGGCCAAGCGATATCTCTAACCTCTTCTGTTATTACGCCCAAACTGGCAAGCAAGAAAACTAATCCAAAAGCTGAAAGGAAAAGAGGCATAAAGCTGTGGTGTATACATCCACACTTTTTATCTTCATCATTCATCGTTTCCATAATATATTAAATTAAAATTTAAGACCTTTATTTTTGAAAAACTTGAAATATATATACAATAGTCGCCAAAATTATGGTAGCCGAGATAACACCAGCGATAAAACCAGAAAGAGCCGATGCATGAACGTCTCCTATACGGAATTTAAAACGTCTTTTCTCTTCAGATATAAAATCTCGTATCAATTCCTTCATTGATTAAATTCTAACATATTTACTTAGTTACCGTAACGCTCCCAACATAAACTTCTGCCTTGTCTTGTTTGACTACTTTAAATTGAAAGTCGAACGCTCCAATCTTCCCCCAAGTGTGCGATAAGAGATAATCTTGATTATTATTCAACGATTTTCTCTCCTCTTTTTCTCCATCACCCCAATCAACTAATAAGTCGAATGTCTTAATATTGTTATTTAGAGGAACTCTTATACTAAAAGATGTTGTTGACCCTATTTTTGCAAGATATGTAATGGGGGACGGTATCGTATCTCCGCCTTGGGGAACATTTTGTAGAGTCGTTCCGCTGTTTGTAGTGGGCGATGTTTCAATTCCTAAAATCGAATCAATTTGTTTCACGGCTTCAGTTTTAGCCTTTTCTTTTAGAGCATCAGTTATTGATTTTACAGTTGAAGAAATTTTCTCTTGAACACCTTTCGAAATATTGCCTATTGTGCCACCAATGGCGGAAGTCGCTTTGTTAACAGATTCTTGTGCTACGTTTTTAGCCGAGTCAGTAATCTTTTTTGTGGCATCGCTGTTTTCTTTTAGCGGTGAGCCTGTCGAATCCGTATTTGTCACATTTCCCATAAATTTAGAAATGATTGGATTTATATAATTTTCTCTCCCAGGGATTATAAAAATTGCTACACCGAGCACTATAAGGATTACCAATATAATGAGTTTAAAATTCACAACTAAATTATATCAGAATTCGCATTATTTAATTTAACCAATCATATTGGACCTGCCTGCACAGGCAGGCGCATTAAGAATTGTGAATCAGATTAAAATCAGAGAGGAAGTGATATACTAAGTAAAATATGTCAACACTCTTAATTATTAATGGTTATGCTGGTACTGGGAAAAGTTCTGCGGCAAAAATGTTCGCAAAAAAAAATAATTATGCACTTTTGTCACAAGATATATTTCTTTTTCAATTCAACACAATTAAAGATCCTAATAATGGGCTCACTAAAGAAGAACATTTCGTAGCGGTCAAAAACATGTACGATTGCACATTAAACTATATGAGGTTTAGTAAAGACATTGTAATTGAAGGAGCTCTAGTATCGATCTCAGAGAAAGATTCACTAGACGTTAGAGACTTTATTAGACTTGGAAAAAAACTAAATTATAAAGTTATTGTCACTACTTTTATAGCTGATGACGGTGTACGTGAACAACGAGAGAAAGAGCGTAATTATATAGTCCCAAAACACATAGATCAGTTACTTCGCAAAGCTACACAAACTATAGACGAAAAAATTGAAGGAGAAATTGTTATAAATACTTCCAATCTTAATGTGGACGAAGTAGTTAAAAAACTCGAGGAATTAACTTTCGGATAGTAATTTTTACTAGAAAACTTGGCTTACTAATCAAATATTGATTTTGTCGTCCTTCACTAGCTTGAAGAAATTCTCAGTTCCAGGATAAAGTTTGAGTTTTAGGATTTCTTCTATAGTGAACCAACCATAACTAGAACTCTCTTCATCAATTTCTATTTCCTGGCTTAATAGCTCTACCAGCCAGAAAGACACAGTTTTTACTTTTGTGTCTGCCTTCTGAGTCCATAGTTTTTTAATTGGTTTAACTTTGAGTTTAGTTTCTTCATATGTCTCTCTTGTAACACAATCCTCTTCGGACATATCAGATATCTCACATCTTCCGTGGGGAGGAGCCCATTTACCAAGCATTAACTCTCTAGCATCTTCTAGTAAGAGAAATTTATCGTTATTTCTAACGATAGCCACGATGCCGTGTTGTTCCATAATCTAAGTATAACAATACATCTGATGCTTCCAATTTACCTCTTTACCGAACTATATAGAATATATCAGTCAGTGAAGATTAGTACCGATGTCAGAATCTGTTTACCGCACCAATGCCCACAAGGTCAGATATAAGTTTGTTAGGATCAAGAAACAATATTCCACGTATACCGATATTGATAGCACTCGCAACGCATCTTTCACTGTCATCAATGAATATGCAGTCTTTTGGATCTAGACTTAAACGTTCGCACGCCAACAAGTAAATTTCAGGATTGGGTTTCGATACTCCCTCAGTAGCCGAATTAATAAAAATATCAAAATAGTCATCCGGTTGGAATTTCTTCTTAAAATATGGGACTGTAAACCCCATTCCGTTATTTATCACTGCCATTTTATATTTCCTATGCAATCCAGGAAGTAATTCCCAGACCTTAGTAATTTTTTGATATCTGTTTACAATAGCTGTCGCAATTTCACTTTCGGATAAATCTCTTGTTAACTCATTGTTGGCAAGGGCTTCAATAACTTTTTTGTCATCTTTGAACTCTTGCCAATATTTCCCAGCAAGAACGGCGATTTGATTATCCTTTATTTTCGAATCTAGCTCTAGCAATGGCCCAACCCAATCGAAAAAAATTCCCCTAATCATATCTCAATTTAATCATTTTTTATTCAAAAGTTCTAACGTTCATAAATAACCAAACTAAAAAGTCCATTTTTATTTAGCCTTTGTAACTGCTCCCCAATTTACCTATTTACCAAACTTTATAATATCTATCCATTAGTGAAGACGAGTATGGAAGACGTTAGAAAATGGTCATCTAAAACATATTCAATTCTTGCCTAATCTCAACTTTTGAGTTATTAACTATTGTAATAGTTCTTTAATTTCGGATGAGGCGAGCGTTTTGGAAATGAGATTATTCGTTTCTAAAACGCTCGCCTTGGACATAAATAGGAAGAGGCTGAGACACTAGCGTATGGAGAAGTATGTGCTTACGCACAAGCCAACATCGCCGATCACAAGCAAAAAGTCGACGCTAGACTGCCCGACGTGCCCTTCGTGTGGAGAACAGTGTTGTTCCGAACTAAACGGAGAGTTCTACTGCTGGAGATGCAAAAGATCGCTGGGCTCCCCGTGATCATCATCGCCATGCTCGCCAAGGCGAACAGCTACCTCTACAAGAAGCAGACGAAGCAGCCGGCGTCCTGAACCTCGCAACCCTCATTCATCCCAGTGGGACTAAAAATCCCACTGGGAGGAGTGGGGGATTTTTTGATTTCAAAAACCAAGGCTCCCGTTGTTGGATGCGTTCAGAACCTTAAACTGGACCAGTATTAAGAGCGAATTGCAATTCAGCGATATTCTTAACATCAAACAACTAATTCCTAATTTAGCGTGAAAATTTGGTTATGGCTAGAGGTATGAGCTAATTATGAGCTAATGTCATCTGTTTGGCTCAATACAAAAACCCCCGAACCGGGGGTTTTTGGGTACTGGATGAAATGCAAGTCTAAAACTTTATATCTGTGCAAGCCACATATACTCCGATCTCTTCAGGAGATTTATGCACATTTAAAGCGAGCGGAAGTTGGGCCTTCAAATCCGCAAATGATGCACTAATTTTTGTTTTTGATTCACCATTAATCGTGGATGTCAGAGGGTATTTTACTCCGCCAATATTAGCGCAGGAACCTAGGTGGATGTGTGCTGGATGCGTGGCGCCGAGCGAAATTCCAAGAAGTCCGGTGACTCCAGTAGGCACCCCTATTAGATTCAGTTTCACCTCCACTTTTCCGTCTTCATTTTCTAGTTTTACGGTGCCAGCAATGCCGGAATTATTCTGAGACGACAAGTTTAATTTCACTTCTCCATCTTTGCTACTATCCCCGTCATTATCATTATCATCGCCATTTTTATCATCATCTATATTGTTATCTTCGTCGTCATTATTATCTTTAACACTAACAACTACGCCAGTCACTGCATCAATATACACAGTTTTCATTTCAAGATTTTGTAATCCTGTGACTTTCCATAATGTCTGTCCATTTTCTGTCTTTAACCTGACAGAAAGAACTGTCTGAAGCCCAGAGGCTATTCCTTTATCAATGGCCTCTTTGGCAGTTATTTTTACCCCAACTTCATTTTCATTAAAAGATTTTACTTTGATTACGCCGTCGATCTCATCAAGCTCATCTTTATCGTCAAATCTATTACCAACCCTTACCTTACCATTCTCATTCATGCCCTGAGTATTTTCGTGTTCTACTTTCCCTCCTAAAATTTTTACTTTTTTACCTTCAAATGAAACATCGGCACCACTCTTGGTTTCTAGTCTAACCACAGGCACTAGAATAAATTTACCATTACCGGTCATATGCAGTGACTTGTCCGCCAGAAAATCAAATGTGATAGTAGATGTTGTGTCCGCATTCACTACCAGCTTGCCCGTGAGTGTCATTTTGTTTGACGGAAGTTTTGCTTCTATAGACTGACCTTCTTTGACAACCACAACCTTACTGATATTGAGGCGAATTTGATCATAAGTACCAGCTTTAAGATTCGACTGTGCCGCAAGCTCAAGCGCCCCTTCGCTCTTAAGCTTCAAAAGGTCGAACTCTTTTGTAGCAGTTGAAACAACAACCCAGCCTCGAGCATCACTATGGACGTTTATCTCACTGACCGTAATATTAATTGAACTTATACCCTGAAGCCCTGTCGCGGCGTCAGTAACAGCAAAAACAACTTTGCCTTGAGCGCCTCCGCCGTAAAGCAAAAACAAGACTATGGCAATAACTGCCAATACGACTAAAACTATATATGATTTTTTCATTTGTGATTAATTTTTAATTATTAAAATACTAAAGCGACTCCATAATCATATTCCTATATCACTTTTAAAACAACAAGATTTAGCTCTGATACGAAATAACCATTATAAAATATGTCTTTAATTGGCTCCGCAGGTAGGGCTCGAACCTACAACCATCTCCTTAACAGGGAGCTGCTCCACCATTGAGCTACTGCGGAATAAAACTCTTTATAAATTGTCTTCCATCTTCGCCATCATCCAACTTGCGGAGGCTGAAGCTACTGCGGAATACGGTTAAGAATATAGCAAAACTCCTATTATAAGTAAATTCTTAGACCCCTTAAAACAAGCCTTATATAATATTGTATAATTAAGCCAATATGAAATTCTTTGAGGCTCCTAAAATAGTTTACGCACACTGCGATATTCCTTGCGGCATTTATGATCCAACCCCAGCAAAGATTGCAGCTAAAACTATCCAGAAGATGGTAATGCAGATAAAAGATTTAGAGAGTAGGGGAAATCTTAGTGATGTATCGGGCATAAATAATATTTCTCGCAGAGTTGATAATAAAGAAAAACAGGCAGATATTTGCGAGGAAGAGCTATATACCCTTTGGTCAGATTTCTTTAAAGAAGAACATTTAGAAAAATATCCAAATCTTCATGATATTTTTTGGAAGGCGATTAAACTTTGCTCAAAAAATAGAGAAGGTGTTGACGAAAAAGTGGCGGAAGAGCTTATCTTGGCAGTTGACGAGATATCTAAGATTTTTTATGAAGCGAAAGGCGATCCTGATAGATATAAATCTTATAAAGAAATTACAGATAAACTTTTTTAGTTTATGCGTTTTGTAGTTTCTGGAGATAGTATGCTTCCTGTTTTCAAGTCAGGAGACAAATTATTTGTTAGCGGACTAATTTATAAATTCAGAAAGCCTAAAGTTAGTGACGTTGTTGTATTAAACGAGCCACGCGATGGACGCTTAATCTTAAAAAGAATTCAAAAAATAGAAGGAGATAACTATTTTGTAAAAGGGGACAACGAGAGTAGAAGTACTGATAGTAGGGTATTCGGTTTAGCATCTTCTAAAAACGTAGTGGGTAAGGTTATTTTTCGGTACGGCAGAATTAATAAGATATCCCTTAGAAATCGCTTTTATAAGATATGTTATAATGATAAATATGAAAAAAACATTAGCGGTTTTGTCGTTGGTAGTTTCGTTGAGTAGTCTTTCAATGGTGAGCGTTTTTGCCGAAGAAGCACAAGTAAAACCAGCTTTTTCTGAAGCAAATCCTGGGATTCTCCCAACCAATCCATTTTATTTTCTTAAGGAGTTTGGAAGGGGGGTTAAAATGTTTTTTATTTTTGATTCAGTTTCAAAAATTGATTATCAACTAGACGTCTTGAATGACAAAGCTGCCGAACTTAGCAAGATTTCAGATTTAAATCCAAGCAATGCAAAGGCGATAGAACGGGCCATCACAAATTACACAGAGAATGCGACAAGGCTAAGAAATCAACTCGCGTCTCTTAAGGAAACTTCAAACAACCCCAACGTAGATAAATTGTTAAAGAAGTTAGACGAAAGAGTCATAAAGCACAATACCTTGTTTGATGATTTAAAACAGAAAAATACAGACTTGAGTGATTCTATTGATGAGGCGGAGTCTGTTTTAAACGATATTGGCAATAAGGATAAGGAAAAGTTTGGAGACAAAATTTTAGAACCCAAAGAAGAAAACCAAAAGAATACAGATGAAGCTAAGAGTAATGTAAAAACAAATAGTCGCGAATTTGAAATCGTTATAACAAAAGACGGATTTTCTCCGAAAGAAACAAAGATTAAAAAGGGAGATGCTATTACTTGGATAAATAAAGGCGACAGTCCAAGTTGGCCGGCATCAGCTTTTCACCCAACCCACGATGTCTATCCGGAAAAAGGAGGTTGCATCGCTTCAAAATTTGATGCTTGCAAGGATCTAGTTAAAGGCGAAAGTTTTAGGTTTGTTTTTAATTATGCCGGTTCTTGGAGTTATCATGACCATTTAAATCCAAAACTTTTCGGTAAAATAATAGTCGAATAAGTTATTTAATAAAATGAAATCAAACATTTATAAAATCGTAAGTCTAATAATTGTAATCTTGATTGCTGTGGGAGTTGTGGCTTGGTTTAATGCCGAAAAACTCGGTATTATAACCAACCCTACAATACAAAACGGTAGTGGCGGAACTGTTAATGTCACCGAATCAAGCAAGAATTATAGTCCTAAGGATGACGGAGTTATAAAGGACGTTGTAACGCCAATAGAGAAACAAGCCGATCAAGTGATAGATATAACAACCGCAGGGTTTAGTCCGGACATAATAAGCGTTAAAAAGGGATCAAGTATTATTTGGACAAATAGAGATAAGGCAGAACACTGGATATACAACACAGACTATACAGAGAAAGGAGCGTGCGGAACTAAGTTTAATTCTTGCGCAGGTCTTAAGCTCGGTGAAAATTTAAGAGTTACATTTGATAAAACTGGAACTTGGAATTACATAGATAAATTAAATCCTAAATTTAAAGGACAGGTTACTGTTAATTAGAGAGATGAATCCGATTATAGATCTCTTTGAAGAAGAATTATCTAAAGATTTAAGAACGAAAAGTCATTATCACGGAGACGTTATTAGAAATATTTTTATTGTCTCTGGATTTGTTATGCTCTTCACCTTACCTGTCTTTAAGGATTTAGTATCGGTCCCTTTCTATGTATCGTCGTTAATAATAATTTTTTTGGGACTTTTTGCTGGACTTACCAATCCTTTCAAAAAATGGGTAATTGGGTTAAATGTTTTAGTCTCTGCTGTTGGAGTAATTGTCTTTGAATACTATGCGGTAAACCAATATTTTTTGATTAACGAGGACGAAAGAGTGAAATGGTTTTTTATTGTAAATATGGGATTAGCTATTGCCTTCTTCATAGCTTTTTATTATGGTACAAGAACATTCAAAGCAATGTTTTTACCAAAAGATAAAGAATAAATTATGAAAATAAAAGAATTTTTAATAGTTATCATACTTTTAGTTTTTATCGGTGGTGGAATAGGTTTTATGGTCTATTCGGGCAACCAGCCAGACAAGTTGGATTCTTTTGCGAGTTGTTTGAAGGACAAGAAAGCTACTTTCTTCGGCGCTTTTTGGTGTCCGCACTGTCAAACGCAAAAGGCCATGTTTGGGAGATCTGAAAGACTGCTTTCATATGTTGAATGCTCTACACCAGATGGAAATGCGCAGACCAAAATTTGTATAGATAATAAAATCAAAAGTTATCCAACTTGGGAATTTGCGGATGGTTCAAGAGAAACGGGTGAAGTTCCTTTGCAAAAATTAGCCGAGAAAACTGGTTGCGAGTTGCCAAAATAGCATGGAGGCAATTACACAAACAATTATCCAAACACTTTCAATTTTTACTGTAGTTCTAGATGTTGTTATTGTTATAGCAATCTTCATATTTGTCTTAGAAAAATTTTTGAAAGTTGGTTTTGCGTCACTCAAACCAATTCATTCCTTCATTGCTAAACGAGCGTTGCCTTTGGCTTTTACCGTTGCTCTTATTACAACACTCTGCACTCTTTTCTTCTCAGATGTTGTTGGTTATGAGCCTTGTAAGCTTTGTTGGATTCAGAGAATATTTATGTACCCGCAAGTTTTCCTTTTAGGTATGGCTTTATGGTGGAAGGATGATGGAATTGTCAAATATATAATTTTACTCTCGGGGATTGGAGCGATTATTGCAGGATATCATTATTACCTCCAGTTAGGCGGAGTCTCTTTTTTGCCATGCTCGGCGACTATAGGCACTTCCCTGAGTTGTACTCAAAGATTTTTTCAAACTTTTGGTTATATAACTATTCCTATGATGTCCTTAACCGCATTCCTTAGTAATCTTATTCTAATGCTTATTAAAAGGTCGGCATCTGTTTCTAAATAAAATATGTCACTTACAAAATCAGAAGCCATTCCACTAGCCTTATTGAGAATAGTTATTGGTTGGATGATGTTCTATGCCGGTATCTCTAAAATTATGAATTCTGCTTGGACTGCAAAAGGATATCTTCTTTCAGCTAAAACTTTTCCGGAGTTATATCAATGGCTCGCCTCAGACGCAAATATGGGTTGGGTTAATTTCGTGAATGAATGGGGACTAACCCTTTTGGGTGTCTCGCTTATTCTTGGAATCGGTGTGAGATTAAGTTCTATTTTGGGAATCGGTATTATGGTTCTCTATTATCTCCCGATTTTAGAGTTTCCAAACGTAGCTCACGGCATCATAGTTGATGAACACGTTATCTATGCGTCAGCTTTAGCTTTCTTTGCGGTTGTTCGGGCTGGTAGATATTACGGACTTGAGAGTTGGTGCGAAAATCTTCCGATCTGCAAACAGTTCCCCGGACTTCACAAGTTTTGGGGATAATTACCCCAAGCGGTCGTTCTGAATAAAAATACTTAAACCCTTAAGCCAAGTTTTAATTGCTCTACCAAATGGCATTATTGAGAGAAGATAATTTACCTCAACTAAGCCTTTAAATAACCATCCTCCAAAACCAGAGACAACCAAGGGACCCAGTTTGGCGATAGCATATTTGGCGCCAACTGGGACAATGTACGGATATGCCCTAGGTACGTATTCGGTTCTTTTATTGTTAGTAAGGTCTGCGATTATGTTTTTGGCGACAACAGCTCCTTGTTCAATTGCTGTTCTCGCTACTTGTGGCATTGGTTTGCCATCTTTGTCATAGAAACAAGTTACGTCTCCCAAGGCGTAAATCATGCCATATAGTTTCAAGTCTGGAGTTTGAGGAAGACAGTACATTTGTGGCATAACCTCAGCTCGACCTCGTTTTTCCATTTTGAGAGGGAGATTGGATACCAAGCTGTTGGCTTTGACACCGCCAGCCCAAATTAGAATATCAAAAGCCAACTTATTACCACTTTTCATAACAATTTCTTCATTTGAAACTTTTGTAATAATTTCATTATTGATTATTTCCACTCCCAATTTTTTAAGTCTCTTCTGGGCGAGAATAGCAACTCGTTTATCTAAATTGTTAAGTATTATTGGGTTGCTATCCACTATAGTTATAGTGGCATAACATTTTCCGTAATCGTCCTTAAGTTGTCCGAACCATTCTTCCAATTCTCCAGCTAATTCCACCCCAGTCGGTCCGCCTCCGCCTATTACGATTTTTATCTGTACCTTGCCGTCTAAGACCAAGTCCAAGATTTTATCTCTTATTTGCAGGGCTTCGGTAAAGCTTTTGAGATCGAAAGAATTTTCCTTGAGCCCGGGGATGTCAAAGTAATTTGTTTCAGCTCCTAAGGCGAGCACCAAATAATCCCAGGCGATTTTTTGACCATCTGCCAAGTGCACATCGCCGCCCAAGAGATCCAACTCCTTTATCTCCGCATTTATAAAGTTGATGTTACGACCGTTTACGGTTTTGTGTATTGGAATAGTAACAATGGATTTTAGGTCGATTAGGCTCGCCGTCTCCTTGGAAGTTGTCGCAACTTCATAAAGGGTAGGCGTGTAGGTATGGTAAGGGTTTTTATCTATTAGAATAATTTCATTTTCCTTACCTATTTTCTTGCCTAAAGTTAGAGCTGTATGGAGACCTCCAAAACCAGCTCCTAAAATTACAATCTTTTTTCCCATCGTTCTTATTATCTTATATAATTATCTTTGAAATGGACACACTTCTTATTTTGGTTATTGTGGCGCTCGTTATTAACGCCTTTTTGATTTTGAGGCGGAAAGATTCTTCAAGCGATAACCAATCTGTGCTTCTTTTGCAAAATCAGATGAACGAACTTACCCGCGTATTGGATTCTAAATTAGGAGAGCTTCCAAAAATGATGCAGAGCCAGTTTGGAGAGAGTGCGAAAATTGTTCGTGACGTAACAGAGAGATTAACCAAACTTGATGAGACTAATAAGCAAGTTATCAATTTTGCTGATCAGCTTAGGAATATGCAAGATATTTTGAAAAATCCTAAGCAAAGAGGAATCCTAGGCGAATATTCACTTGAGGTAATCTTGCAAAACTATTTTCCACACAATTATGAAAGGCAATATAAATTCAAAGACGGAACAATCGTTGATTTCATAATTAGAATTAAAGACAAAGTAATACCGATTGATTCTAAATTCAGTTTAGAAAATTATCAAAGACTTCTGGAGACAAGAGATGAAGCAGAACTCGCAAGACTCGAGGAAAACTTTAAGAACGATTTGAAAACGAGAATTGATGAGACATCCAAATATATAAAACCAGAAGAGGGGACGATGGACTTCGCTTTTATGTTTATTCCAGCTGAAGCAATATATTACGATTTGCTTGTAAATAAAATTGGAACATTAAAAACAAATACTCGTGATTTGGTTGATTATGCAATGGGTGAGAAAAAAGTAGTTATTGTCTCCCCAAGTTCATTTCTTGCATATCTTCAAACAGTTTTACAGGGACTCAAGGCCATGCAGATAGAGGAGTCCGCCAAAGAAATCAAAAAACGCGTTGAGGATTTAGGAAGACACATCGGAAGTTATGAGAATTATATGAAGAGACTTGGGGTGCACCTTGGGACATCGGTTAACGCTTACAACTCGGCATATAAAGAACTTAATAAGATAGATAAAGACGTTTTGAGAATTACGGGAGAAGCTTCTGGAATAGAGCCTACAGTAATTGCTTCTCCGCAGGATTTAGATGAAGAGTAATGAATTATTAGAAAAAAAATGGAAGACTCTTCTGGGAAGAATCTGGCTTTTTAGACTAATTCCGTTTATTGATTTTGTTTTGGTCGCCGGATCCTTGGCTACTGGCAAGGTTCATGAAAATTCTGACTTCGATGTAATTATCGGAGTGAGAGAAAAAAGGATTTTCACAGTAAGGGGACTTTGTTGGCTTTTCTTTGGTATCTTTGGATGGAGACGAAGTGGGTTAACACACAAAGAAGATGCGAAAGATAAAATTTGTTTAAACCATTTTATAAGCTTTAGGAATTATTGTTTGAAACCGCCATACAATTCATATTGGCAAGAACTCTATCAAAATTTAGTCCCAGTTTTTGGAGAACCAGAAAAGATTAATAAGTTTTTTAATAGTAATGATTGGTTAAAACCAAGACGAAAATATAGCACTCGAGACAGCCGACATAATTCTTTTTCAAGTTTTCGAGTTACAAAATTTTTCGAATCAAACTATTTTAATTGGTTCTGGAATTTTTTTGAATGGCTTCAGAAACTAATCCAAATGAAAATGATTGAGAGAAGTAGCAAAACCAGTTTGGGATATAAACCAAGAATTGTTGTTAGCGATGATGAATTAGAACTTCATCCAGATACTGGACGCATCGAGGCTATGCTCGAGCTTGAAAAACGGAAGAAATAAAAAGGACCCTTACGCTACTGCGCTTGGGCCCAGCCTCCCCACCTCCCCAGGTGCGAGGCTGGCCCTAATGCCAACTTCTCGCCTGACGGCGGGATCTCGTGGCGTACCACGAGTGCTTCTTACTAGTCCACATGAGCCAAAAGCATGGTACCCACGTGAACAGCAAGATGATGAACGCGATGACTGCGAGCGGGTTACGTTGGAACGCGTGTGACTCCAACGTGCGGTACTCGATCGCCCAGTTCACGAAGAACAGCAACGATACGAGACCGAAGTAGTAGGCCGCTGCGCGAGCAAGAACCCAGATCACTTCTTTAGCCCCCTTTCCATGCGAATTCGCCACGCGCCGCGTCCGAACGATTCGGTTGCGACTCCTTCCTTCTTGATGTAGATCATCACTCCCAAGAGAACCATGATGGAGAACTTCGCGAAGAGCCCATGACGGTCGTCACTGAACTCATGGACGAAGAAAGCCAAAATGATTCCCAGCGCGTTGTAGATGACCCACTTGCCGAAGTCTTTCGGCCGCATGACCAAGTTGACGATAATCAACATGATCAGGGCCTGCCTAAGAGCTTCTATGAGCTCTATTAGGCTTAGGTTCATGCCGGGAATCATTGCCGTGCCTCCCCTTCAATCTCTACTCGTGCCGTGCTTGATCACTCGTTCCCAGTCTTCTTCGGACATGGGGATTAGACATCTCAGCACAAAGACGGATTGTCTTGGCATCGAGATGAAGTAGATGTGTCTTGCTTCTGGAAAATGCTGGATACGCGCCACATCGAGCATTTCCGATTCGTGTTCGGTTAGCTCGAATTTGGTCGGTGTCGCAGAGTTAAATCTCAATCCATCCTCGCTTACGTTTTTTGCGTTGGACGAAACAGCCTTTCGACTATTTCATCAAGTTCCTCTTGCGAACAACTACCTCCGAGAATGACCCATTCACCGTTTTTGCCGGGAACAAGCTCAATCCCTTTGGTTTGTTTGTAATGCTCGTAGAGAACCCCGTTACCGTCTAAGACGGCAACCTTGTGTTTGTCAGTGAGTATTACGTAACTCACTTTCTTTGTTCATCCTTTCAATTGTGAAGGTTCAGACTACGAGAGCCTGAACTTTCACTGCGTGTGAAGCTTTTCAGGCTCATCTTAAGCACTAAGCTAACATTAAATCATTATTTTGTCAAATACCATCCTTGCATTAGATTCTGAATTGAATATAGTTTAGGTTTACAAGGTCACTAATAAAAAGATTTCTAAAAAATGAATTTAAAACCTCTTTCAAACCACGTCTTTATAGAAATTACCGAAGACGAAAAAATTACCAAATCAGGGATAGTTATTCCTGATACTGCTGATAAGGAAAAACCTGCGCAAGGAAAAATTGTGGCGACTGGACCAGGCAAAAAGAATGACAAGGGAGAAATAGTTCCGATGTCAGTTAAAGTTGGTGATACTATACTATTCAAAAAATATGGGCCAGACGAAGTCGAAGTTGATGGTAAAAAATATTTGGTCGGAGACGAAGATGACATCTTGGCGGTTATCGAATAAAAATTAAAAGCTCTAAAATAATAAAATGGCAAAACAAGTTGTTTTTAACGAAGAGGCGAGAGCAAAATTAAAAAAAGGAATTGATAAGTTGGCTGAGGCGGTAAGAATGACATTAGGCCCTCGTGGACGAGCAGTCGTGATTGAAAAAGGATACGGAGCGCCACAAGTAACTTTCGATGGTGTTACTGTTGCAAAAGAAATTGAATTTGAAGATAAGTATGAAAATTTGGGAGCTGATTTTATAAAACAAGCAGCCGAGAAAACAAATGACAATGTTGGAGATGGTACGACCACTTCCGTTGTCTTATCTCATGCAATGATTGAAGAGGGCGAAAAGGCGATTCGCGACAAAGGTTTCAACGTCATTCAACTTTCAGAAGAGTTAAAGAAAGGAAGTTTAACTATTATCAAAGCCTTAGAAGATCAAAAGGAATTAATTAATGACAATAAAAAAATAGAAGAAGTGGCGACTTTGTCAGCCAAAGACAACGGTATTGGAAAACTTATCGCCGAAGTTATGGGCAAGATTGGTAAGGAAGGTGTGGTTGCCGTTGAGGATTCAAATACTATCGGCAATTCATTCGAGATAGTTGAAGGACTTCAGTTTGATAGGGGTTACGTTTCTCAATATATGGTAACGAATCAGGAAAGGATGGAGGCGGTCCTTGAAGATCCATATATATTAGTAACCGATAGGAAGATATCAGCTATTTCAGAATTACTACCATTGCTAGAAAAGATAATTCAGAGTGGCAAGAAAGAATTTGTAATAATCGCTGATGAAATAGAGGGCGAAGCTTTAACAACTCTTATTCTGAATAAATTGAGAGGAGTCTTTAGCGTGCTTGCAGTTAAAGCTCCCGGATTTGGAGATAGAAGAAAAGATATGCTTCAGGACATCGCTATTGTTACTGGCGCCACGTTTGTCTCAGAAGATTTAGGAAAGAAAATTGAAAGTGTTGAATTGACTGATTTGGGACATGCTGGACGAATAGTTTCGAATAAAGACAATACGACGATTGTTAATGGTAAGGGAGATAAGAAAGCGATTGAAGAAAGAATCGCACAACTTAAAACCGAAATTAAAAAGATGGATTCCGATTTTGATAAAGAAAAGTTGCAAGAAAGATTAGGAAAATTAGCAGGAGGAGTTGCAGTTATTAAAGTTGGCGCACCAACTGAATCAGCGCAAAAAGAATTAAAACAAAGAGTTGAAGATGCTGTCGCCGCAACCCGCGCCGCGATGGAGGAGGGAATAGTTCCAGGTGGAGGAATTGCACTATTTAATGTTTATAAATTGGAAGCTAAAAATATTGAAGGAGGCGACGTAGAGGTTACTAAAGCCGCAATGAATATTTTAATGAAAGCGCTTCGCGCGCCGCTTGAGGCAATACTCTCAAACAGCGGACAGGCAGAGAGCGTTATAAAAGACTTAACTTCGCGAAAACTAACCAACAATGACAACTGGTTAGGGTTTAACGCATTAACCAATGAGATTGGAGATTTGAAGTCCGCTGGCATAATTGATCCGCTTAAAGTTACTAAAACCGCTTTCATGAATGCGGTCTCCGTCGCAAGCACATATCTTACAATAGGAGTTGCGATAACCGACTTGCCTAAAAAAGACCCACCATCTCCTCCTATGGGCGGAATGGGCGAAGAGTATTAATATAAAGGTATGAATTACTCATATATTTTGTTAGGAGTCGCCGCTCTTGTTGTTATATGGCTAATAGCCACTTACAACGGTCTTATTAGTCTTCGCAATCGCGCCAAAGAAGCCATCTCTGATATAGATGTTCAGGAAAAGCGAAGATACGATCTTATTCCAAATCTTGTTGAAATGGTTAAAGGATATATGGCTCATGAGAAAAATGTTTTGGAAAATGTAACGAAGGCGCGAGCAGATGTTTCAAAGTCTGGAACTCCATTAGAGCGTGAGAAGTCAGAGAACATTTTATCAGGAACTCTTAAAACTTTATTTGCTGTTGCTGAAAGTTATCCAGACCTCAAAGCAAATACAAACTTTTTGAAACTTCAGGATGAATTAACCGATACCGAAGACAAGATTCAAGCGGCCAGACGTTTTTATAATTCGACAGTAATGGATTTGAATTCCGCGCTTCAAAGTTTTCCAACTAATTTGATTGCAAGCACTTTTGGATTTAAAGAGGAACAATTTTTTGAGACTGGTTCCGATGAAGAAAAGAAGCCAGTTTCAATAAAGTTCTAAAGTTTTATTACTTTAATTCTTGCTATGGCAAGAATTACTGTTTAGTGGAGACATGACATCTTTATACACTCATAAATCAGAAAATATTAAGCGGACTTGGATTTTATTCTCCTCATTTCTAATTATCATAATCGGTTTGGGATTTGTTATTTCTCAAGCCTATGGCGATCCTACAATTTTATATGTTGCGGTTATATTCAGTTCAGTTATGAGTATCACAAGTTTTTGGTATTCAGATAAGATTGTTTTGAAAATGGCGGGAGCAGAACCGATTGAGAAAAAAGATAATCCAGAACTTTATAGAATAGTTGAGAATCTATCAATTACCGCAGGACTTCCTACTCCTAGAATTTATATAGTTCCCGAAGATGCTCCAAATGCTTTTGCGACTGGGAGGGACGAGAAACACGCAGTTGTTGCGGTGACTCGTGGATTATTGCAAAGGTTAGACAAGACCGAACTTGAGGGGGTTATAGCTCATGAACTATCCCATATCGGAAATAAAGATATGTTGGTTTCAACTGTAGCAGTTATTTTAGTAGGTTTTGTTTCTATTATTGCCGATATGTTTTTGCGTTCAATGTTTTTCGGAAGAAGAGATAATGATAGGCAGGGTGGTGGAATAATTGTGATGATAGGTCTTATTCTATCAATCCTCACTCCAATTATTGCCAATTTAATAAATCTGGCGATTTCAAGAAGGCGAGAGTTTTTAGCAGATACATCCGGCGCACTTTTAACTCGCTACCCAGAGGGACTTATAAGCGCGCTTCAGAAAATATCAAAAGATCAGACACCAATGGCGAGAGCGAGTTCTGCAACTGCTCATCTGTGGCTTGAGAGTCCTTTCAAGAATAACGATGGTAAAAATTGGCTTGCTAAATTATTTATGAGTCATCCACCGGTTGAGGAGAGAGTAAAAGCCTTAAGAGGAATTTCGATTTAATGACCAAAGAAGTCCTTAGACTTAAGAAGGAAGTTTCAAAACTGCGTTCGCTTGTTTACAAAGACGCTTTAACGGGACTTTATAATCGCCGGGGGTTTTTAGAAGAAGCGGGAAAAATGTTTAAAGCCGCTTATGAAACATCTCATCACAAGATTATGAGAAAAAAGTTTTTTGTGAGGGATTTCAGCGTCATCTTCGCCGATATCGATAATTTTAAAAAGTTGAATGATAAGTATGGGCATGATGCTGGCGATGCGGCCCTAAAAACTGTGGCTGGAGTTTTTATTAAACAGTTGCGAGACAATGATATTGTAGGGCGTTTCGGCGGAGAAGAATTTGTAATCGCCTTGGTTGGCGCAAGCGGAAATGATGCCGAGCTCGTGGCCAAGAATTTAAGGGAGAAAGTAGAAAAAGTATCAGTCCGTTTCGGGGCCAAGAAAATTTATTTGACTGCCAGTTTCGGGGTGGCCGGTATGAAGAAGGAAAGCACACTTGATAATTTGGTTAAAAGGGCCGATGAGGCTATGTACAAAGCCAAGAAAGCTGGTAAAAATAGGGTAGCTAGGCTATAAATTATTTAGTCTTGGAGGCGTCGCATAGTGGTCTAGTGCGGTTGCTTGGAAAGCAGCTGTACCTGAAAGGGTACCAGAGGTTCGAATCCTCTCGCCTCCGCTTTTATTAGGAGAAAGGAGTTATAATTTAAAGAGTGTATTGGAGGTAAGAATCTTCCCGTTTTGTCTAAGAATTTGAAACCGATTAGCATTCTTAGGAACAAAACGTCATGCCTTCGGCAGATCTACCGCAGGTATGACAATCCCACAACAGTGGGGCTCTCGCCTCCGCATTAAAACGAAAGATAAACTTTCGAAATAAATTTATGGAAATTAAAGGAACAATTGGACCAGACGGAAAAATGAAAACTGAGATAAATTTTCAAGGTGCAACTCTACCAAATGGTAGAAACATAGATGAGATTTTAAACGAAAATGAAAGCTTAAAGGAAAATGTTACTGATCTTAAAAAACAAGTTGAGGAAACATCCTCAATACTTATCTACTTTTTCCCAAACAGAAAAATCCGATCAATAATAGAGGTTGCATTAATCTTAGGAACAATTTGGGGAATTGTTGTTTTAATTTATCAGAAATAATTATGGCTACTCAAGATACAACGGGAAAAAAGTTTTTACGTGAGACTGATGCTCGTATTTTAATTGATCGCAAACTTCGTGAAGCCGGATGGAATATTGAAGATAAAAATCAAATTACTACTGAAGAAACAGCAGAAACAGGTCGCGCTGATTATATTCTCAAAGATTCAAGAGGGCGCACACTCGGTGTAATTGAAGCAAAGCGATTTTCTGTTGATCCAGTGTCCGCAAAACAGCAAGCTCTTACATACGCCGAATCTATCAATGCCGGTTTTATATTCTTATCAAATGGTGATGAAATTTATTTTTGGGATTATAAGCATCGACCAGAGCAGAAGGTTGCTACATTTTTTTCACAACGTGATCTTGAAAAAATACAGACTCTCCGACTTGAACAAAAATCGTTATCGGTAATTCCTATCCCCGATAAGTATTTTAAGGGTGGTGAATGGCGTATGCCACGACCATATCAAAAAGAGGCAATACATATCATGGATAAAGCGCTTGCGGGCGGTAAACGCAAAATGCTTCTCGTAATGGCAACAGGCACTGGCAAAACCGACACTATCGCTCTTTATCTCAAGCGGCTTTTTGATGCCGGTATCGCAAATCGCGTCCTTTTTCTTACAGATCGCATTCCTCTCGGTGTTCAGACGAAAGAAGTTTTTGATGAAATATTAAACGATCATTCCTCCACTCTTCTTTATGGTGGCAAACCGAAAGATGAATCAGAAATTGTAATTTCTACACTACAGACTTTATATTCCCAACTTCCGTCACTAACGAGCGGTTATTTCGACGTCGTTGTTTCTGATGAAGCACACCGCGCTATTTTCGGTATCTATAATGCTGTACTTTCGCATTTTGATGCGATTCGTATCGGTTTAACAGCAACGCCTAGTGGTTATGTGGACCGCAATACTTATAAACTTTTTGGCTGCTGGGATGAGATGGAACAAAAAGGTAAACCAACTTTTGCATATAGCATTAGAAGCGGTATTAAGGCCGGATATCTTGCTGGATATGATATTGTTCAAATTGACACAAGGGTTTCGCTCGAGGGGGTAAGTTTCGATGGGGAAGATTATAGTCCTGAAGATTTAGAAAGAAAAGTAAATGTGCCGGCAAGAAACGAACAAGTTGTCCAAGCTTATTTTGCCGAGGAAGAAAAGCGTGATCCTAAGAAAATGCGTAAGGCAATTGTCTATGCTGTTACCAAACGTCATGCTGCCCAGCTCGCATATTATTTCAATCAAGCCAAGCCAGAGCATAAGGGCCGTTTTGCAGAAGTGATTACTTCTGATACCGAAGATCCTCGTGGCGCCATTCGTCGCTTCAAACTTGAAGAGATGCCTATGATTGCTGTTTCTGTCGGCATGATGGATACAGGCATTGATGTTCCTAGAGTTGAGAACTTGATAATGATTCGGCCTACACGCTCACCGATTTTATATCAGCAAATGCGAGGTCGTGGCAGTCGTCTTGATCCCCATATTAATAAAAAGTCATTCAGGATTTATGACTTTGCCGGCGTAACGAAATACTTTAACGACGAGAGTTACAATCCATATTCAGAAATTACTCGCGCAAAATCTGGTATCCCATGGGGAACAGAAGTCAAAGATTTTGTTGAGGAAGAGATTGAGATTCCTGCTGGTTTTATTCAGCTTGCGGAAACCGCCGCGGAGAATATTGATATGGTTATAAAGCGTGCCTACGTTGAAATTGGTGCCGAAGGCGAAAAAATAGATTCAGACGATTATCAAATGGCATGGGAGAGACAAATACAAGAGCTCGCGCAAGCAGAGCCACTCGTGAAAAAAGTAAAGGAAGGCCAAGAACTTTCAAACGATGAGTCGCAAGTTTTGGCGGAAAGACTCAATTCGCCGAAGTTTTATTTCAACGAAGTGAATTTACGAGAGGCTTATCACTATCCATTGGGGACGCTAAACGATTTTATTAAGACAGCTCTTGGTGTTCAAAATCTGCCCACAGAGGAACAGCTATATGAGGACAGGATCAGCGAACTTTTTGAGGCGTGGCTGGTAGATAAAAACTTCTCTGCCGAGCAATCGAAAATCCTCCGTCTTATCAAGGCGCAATATGTTGCTCGTCATCAACCAATAGATGCCACAATATTTGAAGAACCAATTTTTCGACAAATTGGCGGACTTAACCGCGTCCTGCAAATGTTTGGCGAGGATACTCTAAAATCGACACTTGAAGAATTAAATCAACAAGTTTTCGTAGGCTAATAAAAATATGACTCCAAATATCCAACAATTAAGAGAGGAGTTTAAGAGCAAGGTCGCGCGACTCAACGACTATCTTTGGGGTGCGGGCCTAAAGGACCCAGTTACTCGTATTCAACAGATCAGCTTTTTCTTTTTCTTGAAGATGCTTGAAGAGCAGGATATTGCGATGGAGAAAGAAGAAAAGCTAACGGGATATAAACACAAATCAATTTTTGAAGGTAAGAATGAAAAGTTTCGTTGGTCTCACTGGCGCGAAAAAACTGGGAAAGATTTGTATGAATTTGTCCGCACTCAAGTTTTTCCGTTTATTGAAGAACTCCAGAACGGTCATACAAATATTCGTCAGATTTTTCATAGCGCAAAACTTCTTATCCCAGATGAGGTAACCCTTAAGAGAACTGTTGAGATTATAGATACGATTGATTTTTCGAGCTTAGACACTGATATAAAAGGCGATCTTTATGAATCGCTACTTTCAAGCATTGAGTCGGCCGGCGAGCTTGGACAATTTTTAACGCCTCGCCACCTTATCCGTGCAATCATTGAGATAGTAAATCCGAAAATTGGCGATACGATCTTTGACCCTGCCTGCGGCTCGGCTGGTTTCTTGATTACTTCTTACGAATGGATCAAATTTAAAAACAGCGATCCAAAAAACTTTGAGGAAAGAGATGGCCGGAAAATCGGCTATGGCGATAAACTTAATAAAGAGCAGTGGCGATTTTTAACGACAGAAACTTTCCATGGATATGATGTAGATCCAGAGATGGTACGCCTCGCGCTTATGAATCTTATTTTGCACGGTATTGAAGGCGCGCACGTTCGCAGAAAGGATACGGTTGCCGGTGTAGAGGATGAGGAAGATTTACGCCGATTTGATGTTGTGCTTACTAATCCACCATTTGCAGGTAAGGTTGATAGAGAACGGATAAAACCGACATTACCGGTTAAATCCAACAAGACCCAGGTGCTTTTCTTGGGATACGTTATTAATTCGCTTAAGTCTGGCGGCAGAGCCGGGATAATTCTGCCAGAAGGTTCGCTTTTTGGAACAAATAAAGACGATAAAGAAATTCGTCGTTATCTTTTGGAAAACACAAAACTGGAAGCAGTTGTCTCAATACCAGCCGGAGTATTTCAGCCATACGCCGGAGTAAAAACCAGCTTCTTAATTTTTAAGAGAAAATCGTCGCCGAAATTGGATGAAAAAGAGCGGATTTGGTTTTTTGATATGCAAGGCGATGGCTCATCACTTTCCGCCGCCAAAAAGTTCGGCCCGCAATATAAAAATGATATTCCGAAACTTTTAGAACTCTGGAGTAAAGACCAAGTTGTTGAAAAACCACATTCATGGTTTACCGCCGTGAAAGAAATCGCCGAGAACGATTATATTCTCTCGGCTAACACTTATAACCCGTACAGTGGTGAAGAAGAAGCTAGTCATCGAGAACCGAAAGAAATTTTGAAGGAGATTGAAGATGGTGAGAAAAAACTTGAAACGGCGTTAAGTGGAATTAAAAAATTGCTATGAGCAAGAAAAAAGTAACACAAGAAATCCTGCCATGGAATAACGGTGAACTGGAAACTCTGCTAAAGGGAGTTATTTCGCACGGCACGGAAGTTGCTAAGATAGACTTCAAAACTGAAGTTGAGACGATTACAAATGAGCAGAAAGCTAATCTACTGAAAGACATAATCGCTATAGCTAACACCTTTGACAATAACTACGAAGACCACGGCTTCATCATTTATGGTGTGAAGGCGAAGGATATTACCGGAATTACAACAACGGAATCAGACACAGACAAGTTTCAAAACCATATTGAGCAACTCCTAAAGACGTACATCTCTCCGATGCCCCAAATTTATGTCTTGGGGTTTGAAACTGCTGACATGAAAAAGTGGGGCGTGATTGTTATACCGCCACGAAACAGTAAACCGTACATGTTCTTCAAGGATTTATTTTGTGACGATCGCTCTCACTCTCGGAAAAAAGGAGAATGGTTTGTCCGTCGCGGTTCAACAACAGATCCGGGCTTGCCGGAAGACCTCGCCCTTATCACACAAAAACAAACAGAATTGCTTTTGAAGCCCCTACGTGAGAGTATCAGGAGCTTGCAATCCAGGGTGGCGAAAATCGAATATCAATACAATAGTGCTTTGTTTAAGCTCGTGGAACGCGCTGTCTCCGCCATTCCCGAGAGAGCTGAACGAACACCGGAACAACCTAGCGACTTAGAAATAAACGTCAGTGACAGTATTGATGTAGGAGAGTCGCTTGGTGTGGATCTCCCGACTCGCATAAAACATAAACTGCGTACTCCCAAGAACGCGATTGCCGAAGATCTTATTTCTGAAGCAAAAAGTCTTAGAGAATATCTTGATGGAGCCGATACGGGGCTTACCTGGATACCTCAACTTAAAAATCCGGAAGGAAACAAAAAAATCATTGCTGATCTGGAAGAGAAAACCCAAGCTCTCCAGTTATCGATTGCCACAATTATGCTCAACGATAATAAGGGCGAATATACTGATGCCCTTTTGCGCTCTATTAAGATATTGGCAAAAGCAACAGAAGTTCCAAGTGGTGTTCAATACAATCTAATTGGAGAGGCGTTGCGTTATTACCCCCTTGCTCTGATTCTCTATACGATTTTTATCTGCGGTGTTGCGGCAAATCGTGGCAACGTACTAAAGCAAGTACTAGAAATTCCAATAAAGCACCCTAGGAGAAACGGAACCTCAGCCATTACGGATATTTATTTCTTTTACCATGAAGCAAGAGCATTATTCAACGATGCGTATGAGCAACGCTGGTGTGAGCCAGTAGCTCAAAGAATACGTCAAGTTCTTAATGATAAGGTCGGTGAAATGATCACGGAGTTCTCTGAGCCGGAGTATTTCTTCCGTGGAGAATTCGTGCTGTCTTTGACTAATATCGATAAGGAAATGAGTCAGGGCGAAGAAGTAGATCGCCGAGTTCCTCTCGGTGGCTTGTATTTGTACATGCACGAAGCACATGACCCAATAGTGGAGTTTATACTGGAGAATCCTGAATGGCTTGGTAAACTCTACAGCCACCCTCTGAACGAGATTCTAGACATGTTCGATCGCAATGCACACAAGATGGCAGGATCAGGTTGTATTGCAATTGGGATGCACGGTCTTAAGACAGCGGAACATTATCAGGAGTCACTTAAACGTAAAGCTAAAAAATAAAATCATGACTTGGCCAACAAAAAAATTAGGAGAGCTTATTTCTTTTGAGAAGGGTAAAAAGATGGCCATTACCAGCACGGGTGAGCCGTATATCGGCATAGATGGTTTAAAAACAAATCAGTATGCGGTTTATACACAAGAGACAAAAGGAGTTCGCTGCAAGTCAGATGATGTCCTGCTTGTCTGGGATGGCGCACATGCGGGAACGGTTGGAACTGGGTTAACTGGTTTCGTTGGCTCAACTATAGTTAGGGTTCTGCATGACAATTCTTTAGAAAATAAATTTTTATTTTATCTGCTAAAGTTTTTTCAAGAAAAAATTCGTGCAGCGGCCCAAGGTGCTGCTATTCCTCATTTGAGCAAGGTCTTTATAAATAATATCAAAATCCCTCTCCCGCCTCTCGAAATCCAAAAACAAATCGTTGAGAGGTTGGATAAAATCGCCGAGGCGCAGAAATTGAATAACGAACTCATCCAAAAATCCGACGAGCTTTTTCAGTCGCTTTTGCATAAAGAGTTAAATCCGGCCAGTAAGGATTGGGGAGTTAAAAAGATTAAAGACGTTGCAACTGTTGGGAATGGTGGAACGCCTAGCACAAAAAATCAAAAGTACTGGAACGGAAAAATTCTGTGGCTGACTCCGAAAGAGTTATCCGGTTTTGAAGATATGGAAATTTTTGATACAGAAAGAAAGATCAGCAATGAAGGACTTGATCATTCCTCGGCAACCCTCATGCCGGTAGGCACTGTTTTGTTTACCAGTAGAGCACCAATTGGTTATATAACAATTGCTGGCGTCCCGATGGCAACCAATCAGGGGTTTAAGAATTTTGTTTGTGATAGCAAGCAACTCAATAATAAATTCTTGTATTTTTTCCTCCGTCTTAAGAAAAAATATCTCCAGTCACTTGGTCGCGGTGCTACATTTACTGAAATAAGCAAAACTATAATAGAGAAGGTAGAGATTCCATTGCCATCTCTCAAAACCCAAAAACAAATCATTGAAAAACTTTCCGCGGTACAGGATTACAAAAAACAGCTCTTTGAGCAAAAAACGAAGTTAAAAGAATTGTTTGATTCAGCTTTGGCAAAATCGTTTGAGGTTGGTTATGATGATTTAAATAAATAACAATGAATCAACAAATAAAATCATCTAATATCCCGACCATTTTAGTAACTCTTGGAGCAACGGGGGATTTAATAGGAAGAAAGATTATCCCAACCCTCTTTAGTTTATTTGAGCAAGATAAGTTGCCAAAGATGTTTAAAGTTGTTGGTTTTTCGAGACAACCTCTTTCAAACGAGGTTTTTAGGGGAAAAGTCAGAGAAAGCCTGGAGAAAAAAATAACAACTAAACCAGAGCAGAACCAACTTAATAAGTTTCTAGAACTCTTTTCGTACGAGAAAGGTTTTTTTGACAATGTAGAAGATTATAAGAGCCTAAATAGAAATCTTAAAAAGATTGATGAAGAATGGGGAGTCTGTACCAATAAACTATTCTACTTGGCAGTTCCGCCAGAATTTGACGAAGTTATATTCAAGAATCTTGATAAATCAGGACTAACCGAGCCATGTAGCCCAGAAGAGGGATGGACTAGAGTCATTATAGAAAAACCATTTGGAAAAGACTTAGAAACCGCTAACAGCTTAAACTCTCTCTTAACCGAATTTTTTAAAGAAGTTCAAATTTATAGAATAGATCACTATTTAGCAAAAGAGATGTTGCAGAATATTTTAGTTTTCAGATTTTCAAATAATCTTTTTGAAAATGATTGGAACAACAAGACGATAGAAAAAATTGATATAAGAATTTTGGAAAAGATTGGAGTAGAGGACAGAGGTGGATTTTACGATACAGTCGGAGCATTAAGAGATGTGGGCCAGAACCACCTGCTTCAAATGTTGGCGGTTCTCACAATGGATCAGCCATCAAGTTTTGAAACTGAGGAAATTCGGAAGAGTCGCACAGAGATTTTAAAAACCTTAAAGATTCCTACGCAAGAAGAAGCAACTAAGACAAGTTTTCGCGCTCAATATGATGGGTATCGCGACACAGCAAAAGTAAATCCAAATTCAAATACAGAAACATATTTTAAAATTAAGGCATTCTTAGATGCTCCAAATTGGAGAGATGTACCAATTACATTGGAGGGAGGGAAAGCTTTATCAGAAGCCAGAAAGGAAATTGTTGTAACTTTTAAACATAGAACCCCTTGTCTTTGTATGGACCAAGAGATTCACCACAAAAACAGATTGATTATTAGGCTTGAGCCAAAGGAAGAAATTACTATTCAATTTTGGGCCAAGAAGCCAGGTCATGAAATGGAAGTTGAAGAGCGTGTCTTAAACTTCTTATATAGAGATGGAAGAGAACATATTCAATACACGGAGGAATATGGGAAATTAATTTTAGATTGTATAGCCGGCGACCAAACTCTTTTTGTTACAACAGATGAGATTAAAGCTATGTGGGAATTTATTGATCCGTTTGTAAAAGCATGGGACAAGAATCTTGTTCCACTTAAAACTTATAAGCCGGACACAGATTCTATTATTGAAGAATCGAATTCGGTTCTCTGATATTTAGTGATAAAATTAAGCACATGAAGATTACTTATGATTTATCTTTGGTTAAGAATCGCGAGATTTCTAAAGCAGTATCCAAACTAACCCCTTATTTAAAAGTCCTGCGTGGAGTTAACGGCTATCACGACCAGGCAGGCTTTATAAACTTGCCCATCGATAAGAAATTTTTAAGGGAAGCAATTGAGGTTAAGGAAAGCAAGGTTAGTAGAAATCTTAAATATATTTTAGTAATTGGAATTGGCGGAAGTGATTTAGGGACGAAAGCAATATATGAGGGGCTGTATGGACAGTTGGATTACCTCAATAGAAAACGATACCCCAAGATTCTATTTATAGAGACAAATAATAAAGAACAGTTAATAGATTTAAAAAATTTCTTAGGTAAACAAGTTAAAAAATCTTCAGAGATTCTTATAAATGTTGTTAGTAAGTCTGGCGAGACAGTGGAAACCATAAACGACTTCAATTTTGTTTATACGCTACTCAAGAAGAAATTCAAGAATATCGAAGATAGAATAGTTGTTACAAGTAGCTTTGGATCAAAACTTTTTAACTTTGCGTTAGAGAATGGAATTGAAACATTAACTATTCCTCAAAACGTTGGTGGAAGATTCTCGGTTTTTTCATCTGTCGGACTTTTTCCACTTTTAGCTTGCAAAGTAAACATAAATAAATTCTTGTCAGGCGGAAGAATGGCTAATAAGAAAAACTTAGTTTTAAAAAACAGTCCAGCCGCAATTTCGGCAAGCTTGATTTATCTAAATTTGAAAAGCGGAAAAAATGTATATGACAGCTTTATATTTAATCCAGCACTTGAATCGTTAGGAAAATGGTATAGACAGGTTATTGCAGAAAGTGTTGGGAAGAACAAGACAATCAAAATTATTCCTACAATATCAATTGGTTCAACCGACCTTCATTCGCTAGGCCAACTTTATTTATCAGGTCCTAAAAATAGATTTACATGCTTTGTATCAACTATGGCAAAGAAAAGGGACGCGGTAGAGGCAATATTAAAAGGTGTAAAAGCCTCTTATAAAAAGAGGGGTTTGGCGTTTATGGAGATAGAACTCAAAGCAATAACTCCTCAAGAGTTGGGAGAATTTATGGAATTTAAGATGATAGAAACTATCCTATTAGCGAAGCTCTTGGGTGTTAATGCTTTTAACCAACCAGCCGTAGAATTGTATAAGAAGGAAACTAGAAAAGTCTTGAAAAGGAAATGAAAGAGAAAATAAGAGTAGCGGTATTGATGGGAGGAATATCTCCCGAGTACGATGTATCTCTAAGAAGCGGTGAGACAGTTTTAAATAATCTAAATAAAGATAAGTATGATGTATTGCCAGTCTCAATAGGAAAAGATGGAGAATGGGAAATACCACCAAAGAACCTGAAAATTTTTGCTGACATTGCGTTTATTGCGATGCATGGAAAATATGGTGAGGACGGAACCGTACAAGATATATTAGACACAGTTCGAATGCCTTATACAGGAAGCGCAGCCTTACCTAGCGCCTTGGGGATGAATAAAATTTTCTCTCAGAAACTTTTTAATATGCATGGATTAAATACTCCAGAATATATGGTTGTAAGCAAAAACGAGAAAGTTAATCCACAAGATTTCGAATTTCCTAGTCCACTGGTTGTGAAACCCGCCTATGAAGGGTCGTCTATCGGCGTAAGCATTGTAAGGACTTCTGACGAATTAATAACGGCCTTGGAGAAAGCATTTTCATTTGATAGAGAAGTTATAATTCAAAAATATATTCCAGGACAGGAAATTACAGTTTCAATAATAGAAGACGAAGATGGAAACTTATTTGCGCTTACTCCACTTGAAATTATTCCTACCTCAGGACAATTTTTTGACTACAGTTCTAAATATACGCCAGGCGGATCAGAAGAGATACTAGCAAGAATTCATAATATGAAAATAGATTTTGCAAAAGAGATTGCAAAGAAAACACACGAAATTATTGGCGCATCAGGAATGTCTAGAACGGATATGATTTTGTCAGACGATGACAGATTTTATGTCCTTGAGATAAATACAATTCCTGGAATGACAAATGAAAGTTTGCTGCCTAAAGCGGCTAAATTATCTGGTTACGAGATGCACGAAGTGCTTGATAGAATAGTCCATTCTGCCTTGAGGCGTCACAACTTGCTATAAACACCTCTAATATATAGTATTTAGGCAAATACTAGGTCTTATGGCATTACCCTCTGAAGAAATTAAAGAAAAACTTGATATAGTTGAGTTTTTAAAGGGTTATTTGGAACTCCGTCCAGCGGGAAAAAATTTTAAGGCTCTGTGCCCATTTCACGGAGAGAAGACGCCATCCTTCATAATTTCTCCAGAGAGGCAGATGTGGCATTGTTTTGGTTGCGGAGAAGGCGGAGATATTTTTAAATTCTTGATGAAACAAGAGAATTTGGAGTTTTACGAAGCTCTAAAAGTTTTAGCCGAGAAGGCTGGAATAGAACTTAAAAGAATTAGTCCGGCGGACCAAAAACAATTTGGCGTGCTTTACGATATAAACAATGTCGCGACAGAATTTTTCCGAAACACGTTAGCCGTTTCGAATAAGGGAAAGGCGTATGTAAAAGAAAGGGGACTGAAAGATGAAACAATAAGTGAATTTGAAATTGGATTTGCGCCGAATGGTTTTGACGAATTAACGCTCTACTTAATTAATAAGGGATTCGATATAGATGATATTGCACGTTCTGGAGTAACGTTTCGAAGCGATAAGGGAAAATACATGGATAGGTTTAGGGGGAGAGTGATGTTTCCAATTCATAACAATTTTGGAAAAGTTGTCGGATTTTCGGGAAGAATTTTGCCAGAGTTTGATACCGGTGAAAGCGGCAAATATGTTAATTCACCGGAGACACCGATATTTAATAAATCAAAATTACTCTACGGTTATTATAAAACTAAAAATTTCATAAATGATTCTAGGACCGTTCTATTGGTAGAAGGTCAGATGGATTTTTTGATGAGTTATCAGGACGGTGTGAAAAACGTTGTGGCAACATCCGGCACGGCATTAAGCCTAGACCACCTTCGAACCCTAAAGAGAGTGGCGGATAGGATAGTTATTGGATTTGATAATGATGAGGCGGGACTTTTGGCCGCAGAGAGAAACATAGACTTAGCATCCGCTAACGATTTCGATGTTGCCATTTTACCGTTTGGAGAAACTTCAGAGTGGAAAGATCCAGCAGAACTTGTAGAGAAAAGCCCTGGGATGCTATCAGAATTAATTTTGAACGCCAGGAAAGCGATGGAGCATTATTTTAAAAGACATCTTAAAGCAGAAAATAACGATAGACACGCAATAAGAACGGTTCTTACGAAAATTAGAAATATCTGGAGTCCAATTGAAAAAGCTCACTGGATAAAAGAATTATCTCACCTAACAAATATCTCCGAAAAGAATTTAACCGATGAAATGGAGAAAATTGGAGACCCACTAACTGAAAGAACAAGCGGAATTGTGGAAACGGCAGAAAAAAGGAAAATGACGAGAATCGAGTTAATATGCGAGAGACTACTTAGTCTAATAAGCCTAAAAGAATCTTTTAAAGAGTCCGTGAAAGAACACTTAAGCTTTATGCCGGCTAACTACAAACTTGTCTATCACGCTGTAGCAGGAGGCGAGAGAGCTACGCCGCAAATACAGGAAATAGTTAACATTGTGAGCCTTCAAGATTTTGAGATGTTGCCAGAGGACGAAGAAAGAATTAGTATTGAGTTTCAAGAACTTATAAAGGAACTTAAACTGGAATATCTAAACAAGGAGAGGGAAGAAATGATGCGGAGGATTCTTGAGTCTGGAGAAAATAGTAAAGACGAAGCATTAAAAGAGTTCCAAGATATATCAACAAAAATCCAACTTATAAAAGATGGCAAAGAAAATTAAACCAAAGAAAAAAGTTGTGAAAATAAAGAAGAAGATAAAAAAGGTTTCTGCGAAGAAACTAAAGAGACCAATTAAAAAGGTTTCAAAAAAAGTTGTTAAGAAACCAAAATTAGCAAAAACATCTTCAAAAAAACCCGGCAAGCTAGATAAAAAAACAGAAAGTTTAAATGAAAGTTTAAACGAGCTTGTCGAACGCGGCAGACCAAAAGGATTTGTTACTAATATAGAGATACTCGATTATTTCCCTAGGATTGAAAAAAATCCAGGTTTTTTGGAAGAGATTTATGATCACTTGGAGCACGCGAATATTAAAGTTATCGAAATTGATTCACTTCTTAATCTTCCATCGGAAGAAATAAGCGAAAAAGAACTAAAAGCTGCAACTCGTATAGATGGACCTCTTGCCGATAATGTTCAGATGTATCTTAAAGAAATTGGGAAAACTCCACTTCTAAATTCCCAAGAGGAGAAAGATCTTGCCAAAAGGATCTTAAAGGGTGACGAAGAAGCAAGGCAAAGACTTATTAAATCAAACTTAAGGCTGGTTGTTTCAATCGCCAAGCGTTATATAAATAGAGGACCGCTTAGTCTTTCGGACCTGATTCAGGAGGGGAATATAGGACTTTTCAAGGGCGTTGAAAAGTTTGATTACACCAAAGGATTTAAATTCTCAACTTATGCTACTTGGTGGATAAGACAGGCTGTTACTAGAGCTTTAGCCGACCAGTCGCGCACAATCAGAATCCCGGTACACATGGTTGAAACAATATCTAAGTTCACCCAAGCTAAGAGAAAGTTAGCTCAAGAGTTAGGTCGCGAACCATTAGCTGAAGAAATTGCAGCTGAAATGGATATGCATATTGATAAGGTTCGTCACATCCAAAAAATTTCTCAAGAAGTTATTTCTCTTGAATCTCCGATTAGCGATGACGATGACAAATCAACTCTCGCTGAATTTATAAAAGATGAGACAAGTCTTACTCCAGTTCAGCTTACTTCTCAAGAATTGCTTCGCGACCAGATTCAAGAAATTATTGCTGATTTAACAGAGAGAGAAAGAAAAATTTTGGAAATGCGTTTTGGGTTAACTGATGGCGTAACTCACACGCTCGAAGAAGTTGGAAAAGTTTTCAACGTTACTCGTGAAAGAATTAGGCAGATTGAAGCTAAAGCCTTAGAGAGAATACGATTGCATAAGAAGGCAGAGAAATTGATGGATTATTAATTTCTATGGAATCCCAAGAAATTAGAGAAAGGTTTACAAAGTTTTTTGAGTCCAAGGGTCATAAACTCGTTCCCTCATCATCTTTAATTCCGACTGATCCGTCAGTCTTGCTAACAACTGCCGGAATGCAGCAGTTCAAAAAATATTATACAGGAGAAGCCGACCCACAGACGGATTTCGGTAGTCTTAACACAGTTTCAATACAGAAATGTTTTAGAACTTCTGATATAGAAGAGGTTGGGGATGAATCACATCTCACATTCTTTGAGATGCTCGGGAATTTTTCATTCGGTGGGTATTTTAAAAAAGAAGCGATAGAATATGCTCACGAGTTCGTAACTAAAGAGTTAGGTCTCACAATTGATTATGTAAGTATTTTTAAAGGAGAGGAGAATGTCCCAGAAGATTCTGAGTCCGAATCCATTTGGAAATCATTAGATTCTTCTATAAAAGTTAAAAAATTTGGTAGAGAAGATAATTTCTGGGGGCCGACTGGAGCGGAAGGGCCATGCGGACCAACGAGCGAGATTTATGTAAACGGTGTTGAAATATGGAATTTAGTTTTTAATGAATATTATCAAAAAGCTGATAGAACCTTAGAAAAACTGAAAGTTCCAGGAGTAGATACAGGAATGGGGCTTGAGCGACTCCTCGCGGCAGTGAAAAAAGGGCCTAATGTTTTCGAGACTGATATTTTGAAGCCGATTGTGGATAAAATAAAATCTATCGCTCCTGACTTGGATAATAGAAAGGCAAGAATATTGTCCGACCATTTAAAGGCTTCAATGTTTTTAATTTCCGACGGAGTTAGACCATCTAATAAGGAAGTTGGATACGTTTTACGAAGATTACTTCGCAAGATAATTGTTTATGGAATAGATAACGATATACATCAAGATCTTTTTGTTGAGACCTTACCAGTTATTGTGAAGAAGTTTGGGAGTATATATCAAAACCTAAAGAACGAACCAGAAATTTTATCTGTTTGGCAAAACGAAAAAGGTAAATTTGAATTAGCAATTTCAAAGGGGCTAAAAGAACTATCAAAGTTTAAAAAAATAACTGCTGAAGAGGCATTTAATCTATACCAAAATTATGGTCTTCCCCTCGAGATAGTCAAAGAAATTGCAAAGACGGAAGTTATAAGAGATTTAGACGCACAAGTTTTTGAAGACCTTATTTTAAAACACAGGCATATTTCTCGCGCGGGAGTAGCAAAAAAATTTGGCGGGCACGGATTAATTATTGATACGGGCGAACTTAAGGCAAAAGATGAAGATGAGCTTAAAAAAGTAACCAGGCTCCACAGCGCAACTCATTTGATGCAGGCAGCCTTGAGAAAAGTTTTAGGAAATGAAATTCACCAAAGAGGGTCGGATATAACTTCCGAGAGAGCAAGATTTGATTTCAATTTTCCAAAGAAACTTGAAACGAATGAGATTGCTGAAGTTGAGAGATTGGTAAATGAAGTTGTATCAAAAAATTTACCGTTCCAATATACAGAAATGCCATTTGAGGAAGCAAAGAGAACTGGCGCATTGTATTCAGAATTTGAGAAGTATCCAGGAGTCGTTAAAGTCTATTATGCTGGTGATTCAATAGAGAATGCGTTTTCTAAAGAGCTCTGTGGTGGACCGCATGTCTCAGAAACCCGTGAAGTTGGGGAATTTAAGATCTTGAAAGAGGAAGGAGTATCAGCTGGAATTAGACGCATAAGAGCCGACGTAATATAATTATGCTGTGGAAGACCTCAGAAAACTTAAGATAAAAGACTCGATAATTAATTTTACAAACGATATAGATTTACGTCTCAAAAAGAAGAAAGATTCAGAAAGAGTGAAACTTTTGGGATTAGATTCTAGCGAGGCTACGACAATATTTTCCTCAATATTAATACTTAGAGACTCAAAAAAACCTCTTACTGAAGTAGATTTGGAAAATTATATTTCCCAGGCGATATGGAAATTTTTTGATAGACATAGGAGCGAGGCGGCAAGACGTCTGAAGATTAATGAAATAGATATAGTTTTGAACGATGCTAGAGTAGTCAGAATAAAAGTTGATGGACACCAAGTTTTAAATCCCGAAGGCTTTGAGGGTAAAGAGATAGAAATTTGTCTTGGTGGCACTCTTATGGAGAGGAATAAAGCCGTTAATTCAATGCACGTTTTTGAAACAGGAACTTTGAACGCTTATCTTTTGTTAAAAGATAAGGGGATTGAAAGCGCAATTTATGCCGAGATAATGGACGATATAACAAGAGTATTTTTTACAACAGACACCTATACTTCTTTTCTTGATGAATTTGATTGGGGAAAGAACGATTTATTAGAATCAATAAGCTTGAAGCTTGGAATAGATATGCAAACCTCCGAGGGTGTCTATGAAAGTTTTTTGAATAACCAAGTTTCTACAAGAATCGAAAAGCTAATCAAAGAAATATTTGATTCCAGTTTTTCCAATTTTATAAAAGGGCTTGATGCTTGCGTTAACAATTTCAGCAGTTTAGGAACGCTCAAAAATCACCCCATTTTTGTAAAAAGTTTTAACTTTCCAGAGAGTATTTATTCAAAACAGTTTCCAATTGGTAAAAATAAAAGTAAAATTATAAAACCAAAAGAACTTGAGTTTGAGAGAATGTTATCAGTTCATATTTACGATTTACACAAAGATTTAAATAATTTAGCTCAAAAGAGACTTAAGTGGCTTATGCCATCATCCGTATAATGAAAAAAATTTATGTTAACAAAAAAGATTCGGCCGCTGCTGTTATCGAAAAGATAATTATTTCGAAAGACAGCGAAATTGTCTTATATGTTCCTAAGGGCGCCGATCTTATAAATTCTGAAAATAATTTTAAACTTATAAAAAGAGAAACGGATTCAGCCAAAAAAAATGTAAGCATTGAATCAAGCGATAAGAATGCAAAAGATATGGCAGATCGAGTTGGGCTTAAAACACTTGACCCGCTTTTAGGAAGAGGAAAGAGGCTAGTCTCCGATATATTGCCAGGACTGACGACGAATCAAGAGACCCCCCAGAAACAAGCACCTATAAAAGAGAACCAGGAATTACCAGGTATAGAAATATTAGATAAGAACGATAGACGACCTATTTTAAATATGGGAGCTCTTATAGTCGGTAAAACTCTTTCACAAAAATTACCAAGCTTACCAAAATTCAACATTACAAAACCAATCGCATTAATAATTGGGGTGCTTGTAATCGGAGGAGTGACGGTAGCATCAGCTATTATTTTGCCCAAAGCAGATATTATTCTCACGCTTACCAAAGTCGAATCAAATTTCGATGGGACACTAGTCATCGATGACAGCGTTAAAAACTCAAAAGTTTCTTCAAATGAAGTTTCTATTACTGGAGAAGTTTTTGTTGAGAAGAAAAACTTAACATCGGCATTTACTGCCAATGGTAAAAAGCAAATTGAAAAGAAAGCAACTGGAAGAGCTTTAGTTTATAACGCCTATAGTTCAAAGTCGCAAAGCCTAGTCAAGGATACAAGGCTTTCTACGCCAGATGGAAAAATATTTAGGTTGGATAAATCAGTAACCATTCCTGGCGCAAATATTGTTGATAGTAAAATAGCCGCTTCTTCAGTTGAGGTTACTATAACAGCCGACAAGCCGGGAACTGAATATAACGTTGGTCCAACTCCAAAATTTAGAATTCCAGGATTTTTGAATACTCCAAAGTACGAAGGATTTTATGCTGAATCAAAAGAGGCAATGAGCGGCGGTTTTGTTGGAGAAGTAAAAGTTCCTACTGAAGCTGATATCGCGTCGGCCAAAGTAGAAGTTGAGAAAAATTTGAGAGATAGTATTGAAGCGCAAAGTACTATAAATCTTCCTTCCAATATCAAAATTTTGAAAGGCTCTACGCAATTCTCAATTATTAAGGAAAATGTTGATGAAATAGCTGGCAATAATGGAAAGTTTAATGTCACTGCTTTTGCTGAGATGAAGACAATCGGTTTCAAAGAGACAGATATATTTGATTCATTCGGAAGTGTGGTTAATAGCGATTCTCCTATAGAATTCGTCTTAGATAAACATTCTGTTGAATATGGAAACGCAATTCCTGAATTTGCATCCGGAAGATTATCAGTTCCTACGAAACTTACTGCGCTTTGGCTACAGAAGTTCGATTCAGCTGATTTTAAGAACACGATTAAGGGGAAGGGTGAAAGTGATGTAAAATCTGCAGTTCTATCAATTCCTAATATAAAATCAGGCCAAGTTAAACTGTGGCCATTCTTTGTAAAATCGGCTCCAAACGATATCGGAAAAATTCAGGTTGACCTCAAATACGAGTTATGATAGACTCGATTGCTAGATGATTCTTATTCAAAAGAGCTCTCTTGGCGCGAGAAGAGACTATGTTTTAGGGACATTTTTCTCTTTTCACAACACAAAAATGCCATTGCAAATCAATAAATAATGAAAATAGATGGTGTAGTGGTTGAAGCATTGCCTGGTGCCACATTTCGAGTAAAACTTGATGATGAAAGAGAAATTCTGGCTTATATTGCTGGCAAAATGAGACTTCACAGAATTAAAATTCTGCCGGGAGATAAGGTTTCGGTAGAAGTTACCGAATACGACGAAAAGAGAGGAAGAATCACGAGAAGATTATAGTATTATGCATGTAAGAGCTTCTGTTAAGAAAATTTGCAAGAATTGTAAGACTGTTCGCCGAAAAGGTCGGGTTGTTGTTACTTGTACTAACCCAAAACATAAGCAGAGACAGGGATAAGTCTTTAGATTATGGTCTTTCTATTCGAATTGGACAACGATTTAAAAATCAGCTATATTTCAACGTTGCGAGTTCGTTTTTACGCATAAAATGAGATTAATGGGTATAAATATTCCGGATAATAAGAGGGTAGAGATATCCCTTACTTATATATACGGCATTGGAAGAGCAAGGGCGCTTGATCTTTTGGAGGAAACAAAAATCGACCCAAGCAAGCGCGCAAAAGACCTGAAGCCGGCTGACTTATCCGCCCTAAAGGAGGCTATTGAGAAAACCTACAAAGTTGAAGGTGAATTGAAACAGGCTATAAAACAAAACATATCCCGCCTCAAGGACATTAAAGCTTACAGAGGTATTCGTCATTTAAAGAAATTGCCCACAAGAGGACAAAGAACCAAAACAAATTCTAGAACTGTCAGGGGTAATGTTAGAAAAACCGCTGGAAGCGGAAAGAGAAAAACAGATTTGAAATAACATGGGAAAGAAAAAAATCGTTGAACAAAAAGGAGAATCTGGAGCCAAGGAAACTGTTGCCACAAAGACCAAGACTTCAAAAGCTCACAAGGCCATTGATAGTGGTCGGATTTATATTAATTCTTCATACAACAATACTTCTATGACCGTTACCGATGATAAGGGAGGTGTTATTGCTTGGGCGACAGCTGGATCAATGGGATTCGGTGGTCCAAGAAAATCCACTCCTTTTGCGGCATCAAAAATTGCAGCTGCAATTGCCGAAAAAATTGCTAAAACTGGTCCAATGAACGTTGATGTTTTTGTTTCAGGTGTTGGTCCTGGAAGAGATTCAGCAATAAGATCTCTTGTTAATTTTGGTTTTAACCTTTTATCAATCAGAGATGTAACACCAATCCCACATAATGGTCCAAAACCTCCAAAAGTTAGAAGAGTTTAAAATAATATGCCAAGAGAACTAGAAAAAAGAGAAAGAAATTTAGGAGTCAAACTCTCAATGAGAGGGGATCGTTCTGAATCACCAAAAGCGGCAATAATTAGACGTCCTTTTCGTTCCGGTCAGCACGGTAAAAGCTTCCAAAAGAAATTAAGCGACTTTGGATTACAACTTAAGGAAAAGCAGAAACTTAGATTTACTTACGGACTTACAAATAAGAATCTTGGAGAAGTTTTAAAGAAATCATCAAAATCAGGTTTAGGTCTTAAGACAGACATTCTTATTCAAAAATTAGAATTAAGACTTGATAGTGTTGTCTATCGATTGGGATTTGGGGCAAGCCGTTCTATCACAAGGCAGTTAGTTAGTCACGGACAATTTTTAGTAAATGGTAAAAGAGCCACAACGCCATCTATTCAAGTTAAGATCGGGGATGTTATTTCGGTAAAACCTGGATCAAGAGATAATAATTATTTTCAAAATGTGGTCGAGAAATTAAAGAATTTTGATGCGCCAGTTTGGTTATCGTTAGATAAAGAGAAAATGGAAGGGAAAGTCGTTTCAGCTCCAACTGGCGTTGATTCGCCTTTTGACATCAATTTAGTAGTCGATTTTTACTCAAAATAAAAATTTGGTCGAAACAAATTTAAAAAAATAAAAATGGAATTTACATATTTAAGTAACAGTTTAAAAATAAAAAGAGTTTCCGAAGATAATAAAATCGGTATCTTTGATATCGAAGGACTTTACAGGGGCTATGGGGTTACGGTCGGTAACGCTATAAGAAGAGTCCTTTTGTCTTCCTTGCCTGGAGCAGCTATTACTAGATTTAAAATCAAGACAGTTCTTCATGAATTTACAACAATTCCTGGAGTTTTGGAGGATGTGGTAGAGATAGGTTTAAATCTTAAAAAAGTAAGGTTTAGGTTTGAAGCAGAAAATGATGAACCTCAAGTTTTAACTTTGAAATTTAAAGGCGAAGGTGAAGTTAAAGCAGGAGATATTGAAACGACATTGCAAGCCAGAGTCCAAAATCCGGAAACTCATATTGCTACACTTACAAGTAAGAACGCAGAGCTTGATATTGAGATAACCGTTGAAAAGGGGTTGGGTTATGTTACCGTTGAATCTCAAAAACTTGATAGATTGCCTATTGGCGTGATGGCTCTTGATACTTTTTTCTCGCCAGTTGTAAGAGTAAATTTCTTGGTTGAGAATATGCGTGTTGGTGAGCGTACCGATTACAATAGGATTAAACTTGAAATCGAAACTGATGGAAGTATCTCTCCATCAAGAGCGCTTCACAAAGCATCAAACATTCTATTAGATCACTTCAAAAAGATTTCTGATATAGATATAATGGATGAGGAGCCACTTGCCGGTGTTAGTCACGCAAAAGCTACTGCGAAGAAAGAAACCAAAACAAAGAAAGTTACAAAAAAGTAAACCAGAGATTATGAATTCAAGTAGTGCGAGAAAATTTGGGATGTTAACCGGAAAGCGAAGAAGCTTTATTAAAGGCTTAATGCACAACCTTATTATGGAAGGTAAGATTAAGACGACTGAAGCAAGAGCAAAGGAAATTAAACCTAAGGTTGAAAAACTTGTAACTCTTGCAAAGAAAAATAACGTTGCCTCTTTAAGACTTCTTATAACAAGACTTCCGAACAGAGTCTCGGCTTATAAACTTTTTCATGAAATTGCACCACGCTATACCGAAAGGAGGGGCGGATATTTGAGAATACTTAAGACGTCAAGTGTTAGAAAAAGGGACGCAGCAAGAGAGGCAATTATAGAGTTTATCTAATATGACTGAATATATTATTGATGCAAAAGACATGGCATTAGGAAGACTTGCAAGCAAGATCGCTCTCTTATTACAGGGAAAAGATAAACCGGATTATGAGGGAAGAAAGATTGGGAGCAACAAAGTTATCATCAAGAATATTAAATCACTTAAAGTTTCTGGCAAGAAAGCAGATCAAAAAACCTATTACAGGCATACTGGTTATATGGGACACCTCAAGGAGACAAAATATAAAGAAGCTTTTGCTAAAAGTCCAGAGTGGGTTTTAAAACACGCCGTTTTAGGAATGTTGCCTAAAAATTCTTTACAATCGAAGAGAATTAAATTATTAATAATCGAAAAATAATGGTTAAAATTTTAGAAAAATATTTTGAAGGAGTAGGTAGAAGAAAAACTTCGGTTGCTAGAGTTAGAGTTTCTGCAAATGGGGATAGTAAGTTTACGGTTAATGACAAAGCCCCAAAGCTTTATTTTAACGCTGTGCGTTATGAAAATAGTGCGATTGGAGGTTTGAAATACGTTAAAGGAGATAAATTAACTGTTAGCGTGAAAGTTAATGGTGGTGGGCTTATGTCCCAATCCGAGGCAATTAAACTGGGTTTAGCGAGGGCACTTGTTAAATGGAGCCCAGAACTTCGCGGAGAGCTTAAAGCAGCTGGATTTCTTACAAGAATTGCTAAAGTTGTTGAAAGAAAGAAATTTGGTTTGAAGAAAGCGAGGAAAGGACCTCAATGGAACAAGAGATAAAAATAAAAGCGGTACTCATAGTTGGTGTACCGCTTTTTGTTATTCATGGTTTAGCAATGTTGAATAGTTGGTATTTTATTGTGCCTTGGTTTGATAAAGTAATGCATTTTGGTGGAGGAGTACTCGCCGCCCTAACATTTTTTATAGTTTTCGAAAAAGTGATTAAAGAAATCCATGGCACATTAAGTTTTTTGCAAATTGGTCTTATTATTTTATCTTGGGTTTCTATGATTGGGGTTATTTGGGAATGGTTTGAATATTATCAGGATGTTTTGTTTAATTCGAGTAGATTTGTTTTATCCTCTGGAATATTGGCAGACACTTTGGGCGATATATTTTTCGACATTTTAGGCGGAATCTTTTTAGTTATTTTCCTAAGAGTGTTTTATAATTTCTATAGAATCAAAAAATACTAAAGTGAAACCATTATATTTGTCTGTGATTATTCCGGCCTACAACGAAGCTAAAAAATTGCCGCTTACATTAATCGATATAGATAAGCATTTATCAAAAGCCGATTTTGATTATGAAATAATAGTTGTTGATAATGGTTCAACTGACGGAACTCCTGATATCGTAAGAAAATTTTCTGAAATAATGCCGAATCTGAAAGTAATTGAGTCCGAGAAGGGAAAAGGTTATGCAGTTAAAAAGGGCATGATTGAAGCGAAGGGCGAATATAGGTTATTTACTGATGCCGACAATTCTACTTCAATAGATCAATTTAATAATATGATTCCTTATTTCAAATCTGGATATGATGTAGTTATAGGATCGAGAGATGTAAAAGGTTCTAAGCTTGAGCCTCCTCAAGCTTGGTATAGATCTCTTGCCGGAAATATAGGTAATTTAATAATACAGGCAATAGTTTTGCCAGGAATTTGGGATACGCAATGCGGTTTTAAATGTTTCTCAAAAAAGGCGGCGGAGAGAATATTTCTGATGCAAAGAACGGGCGGTTGGGGATTTGATGTAGAAATTCTAGCATTAGCCAGGGCAATAGGCTATAAAATAAAGGAGATTCCGATAACTTGGATTAATGACCCTAGATCAAATGTTGGCGTCTTGGCATATCTAAAGGTTCTTCGTGATGTATTTGTTATTCGCGTTCTATTATGGCGAGATGTTTACGAGATTAGATAAAGCTAGTAACATGATATAAGTCGCAAAATTACAAAGACAATGAACTATTTTTTAACTGAAGAACGTTTGCAAGAATTAAAAAGTGAGTTAAATACTCTAAAGACAAGTAGTAGGGTTGAAATTTCAGAAAGATTGAAAAGAGCTAAAGAGTTGGGAGATCTTTCCGAAAATGCCGATTATCATGAGGCTAAAGAGGAACAATCAAAAATAGAAGGGAGGATTGATGATTTGGAGCAAATAATCCAAAACTCGGTAATTATTAAAAAAGATTTTAAAAAAGATAGTATTGACGTAGGTTCAAATATTGAGGTTTCGAGATCTGGAAAAAAGATTAAATTTCAAATAGTTGGAAGTAATGAAACAAAACCAGAAGATGGACTAATCTCTAACGAGTCTCCACTCGGTCGTGCTTTGATAGGAAAGAGGGTTGGTGACTCAGTCTCGATTCAAACTCCTCAAGGTAATGCTGAATATAAAGTCCTTAACATAAGTTAATCCTGAATAAATGCTTGATGGGTTAATTGATGAACGGAAGAAAAAGTTAGAAACCCTTAAAAAGGCAGGAGAAAATCCTTATCCAGCAGAGGTTAAAAGAACAATGGATTTAGGAGAGGCGAATCTTAAATTCGTTCCTCTTTCTCGTTCTCGCAAAAAAATATTTTTAGTTGGTAGAGTTATAGGGTTAAGAGATCAAGGTGGGCTTCTTTTTATGGATATGAACGATGGTATCGCTTCATTTCAAGTGATTGCAAAGAAAGTTGATCTTAAGAATTATAAAATATTTAGAGACTCAATAGACGTAGGTGATTTCATTGAGGTTGGTGGTACTCTTTTTAAAACTAAAAGAGGAGAGAAAAGTATAGGAGCAAAAAATTTAAGGATAATAGTTAAATCTTTGAGGCCGCTTCCATCCAGTTTCTACGGACTTGAGGATACGGAAACTAAATTAAGGAAAAGGTATTTGGATTCGCTTCTAAACCCAGAAGTAAGAAATTTATTTATTAAGAAAGCCAGATTTTGGGAAGTATTTAGAACATATTTGAAAAAGGAGGGATTTCTTGAGGTAGAAACTCCAGTTTTAGAGTCGATTCCTGGTGGAGCTGACGCGGAACCATTTGTAACGCATCACAATGCGTTGAACACAGACTACTATATGAGAATATCCCTCGAGATCGCTCTTAAGAAAATGCTTATTGGAGGCTTCCCAAAGATTTTTGAAATTGGAAGAATTTTTAGGAACGAAGGAATAAGCGCAGAGCACTTACAAGATTATACTCAACTTGAATTTTATTGGGCTTACTCAAATTATGAGGAGCTTATGAAAATGATCGAGAAACTTTATAAAGAAGTCATTAAAAATACTGTTAATAGCCTCATAAGCACTTGGCAGGGTAAAAAAATTAATTGGAGGAAGAAATGGCTAAAAATTGATTATTACGAAATTTTTAAGGAGAAAACTGGTATTGACTTAGAAAAGGCGGGAAAAGAAGAATTATTCGCTCGCGCTGTTAAGGAAAACTTGCACCCTGAAAAATCTTTAAATGAAGGAAGGCTCATGGATTTATTATTCAAAAAACTAATAAGACCGTCCCTTATTCAACCTGCATTTTTGATTAATCCACCAGTCCTAATTGAGCCACTTGCGAAGAGAATTGATAGTGAACCTAATAAAGTTTTCCGTTTCCAAGTTGTTGCTTGTGGCACCGAATTAGGGAAAGGTTTTTCCGAAGCTAACGACCCAATTGATCAAAGAGAACGTTTTGAGGAACAAATGAAAATGAGGGAGGATGGAGATCGCGAAGCCCAAAGATTGGATGAAGAGTTTTTAGAGGCATTGGAATATGGTATGCCTCCCGCTGCTGGCTTTGGAGTTTCCGAAAGACTATTTTCGATATTAATGGATAAGCCTGTAAGAGAAACTGTTTTCTTTCCTCTTATGAAAAGGAAAGAATCCTAGTTCCTTGTCCTTTACTCTCGGCATATCTATAATAAAAACGTGATTGATATTAATTTTTTAAGAAACGAGGCAGAAAAGGTTAAACAAGGAATTGCCTCTAAAAAAATCGATTCAACTCTTGTTGATAAATTTTTGGAGTTAGATAAAAAGTGGCGTAGGGACACAACCGAACTTGATTCTTTAAGAGCTAAGCAAAATAAACTTGGGAAAGATGATATTGAAGAAGCGAAAAAGATTAAAGAAGAAGCTAAAAAACTGGAATTAGAAGTTAAAGATATTGAAAACGAGAGAGTGGTTATCTTGGAGCAAATCCCTAATGTTCCAAGCAAGGATGTCCCGATCGGAAAAGACGATACCGAAAATGTTGTTTTGAGAGAGGTAGGAGAGAAAAGAAATTTTGATTTTACCCCTCTGGAATATTTAGATGTTGCGAAAAATCTTATAGATACCAAAAAAGCATCCGAAGTCGCCTCTAGCAGGTTTAGTTATATTTTTGGCGATTTAGTATTACTAGAATTTGCATTGCTTAAATTGGCATTCGATAAATTAACTGCAAAAGGATTTATTCCAGTTGTTCCACCAGTTTTTATTAAACCCGATGTGATGAAGGGGATGGGTAAAAATAAATTCTTGGAGGAGGAAGACGTCTTCTATATCTCTCAAGATGATATGTATCTTGTGGGTAGTTCGGAGCACACAATCGGACCGTTTCATATGAATGAAGTGTTTGATGAAAAAGATTTACCTCGCCGTTATATTGGTTTCTCAACTTCATTTAGGAGAGAGGCTGGATCATATGGCAAAGACACTAAAGGTATCTTAAGGGTTCATCAATTTGATAAAGCTGAAATGTTTTCTTTTGCAAAACCAGAGGATTCTGAAGAAGAGCACGAATTTTTGCTTTTATGCCAAGAAGAATTGATGCAGTCACTTAAACTTCCATATAGAGTTATGAAAATCTGCACTGGAGACATGGGTTTCGGCGATTACAAACAGTACGATATTGAAACATGGCTTCCTGGGCAGAATAAATATAGAGAGACAAACTCATGCTCTAATACTACGGATTTTCAATCACGGGGAATAAATATCAAATATAAAAATAGAGAAAAGAGCACAGCATACGTTCACACTCTTAATGGAACGGCTTTTGCGATGGGTAGAATGATAATCGCAATAATCGAAAATTATCAGACAAAGACCGGAACTATAATCGTTCCTGAAGTTTTAAGAGGATACGTCGGAAAAGACGAAATAAAACTTTAGGCCAAGTGAAAGACTATAGAATTAAGCCAAGCTCTAAACACAGAGATATTTCAATAGATAAAAAAACAATAGTAATTTTTTTAGCCATAGTTATCGTCTTTAGTAGCGTTTTTTATTTATTAAGATTTTCTTCGATTTTCAAAATAAAAAGTTTTGAAATCGCAGGCGATATTTCCTCCGAAGAGTTAAAGCAGTCTGTAAGAAGCGCAATTTTAGAAAACAATTTAGGAGCAAAAATATTTGGGGAGGACAATATCTTGTTTTGGGACAATGTCGATTTTGAGAAGATCTATAAAAAATTTCCCAAGGTGTCTAACATTACAATCTCAAAGAATATATTTAAAGGAAATGTTATTGCGAAGATTAATGGGAAGGAGAAAAATGCTGCTTGGTGCCTCGCAGAAAGAGATGAATGTTTTTGGATAGACTCTACTGGATTTATTTCAAACACCGCGCCTTCGTTTCAAGGAAAGATAGTTAAGGTTGTGAGGGATAGTACTCCAGAGAGAGACTTAAATATTGGAGATAGAGTTTTAGATCAAGAAGGGGCAATAAATTTAGATAAGATATTTATGCTCTTGTCTGAGTTAAAAATAGACGTAAGGGAATTTAAGATAGACGATATTAAATACAGAGAAATAAAAACGCTGGTTGATAACGGTCCAGAAATTCAATTTAGTTTGGATTTTGATCCAGATTTTTCGAAAAATGCCCTTAAGGGTCTTACGGCATCTCTAGATTGGCAGAAGATGAGATATATTGATTTAAGAGTAGAGAATAGAATTTACTATTCTAGATAATTATTACTGAAGCTTATATATAAATATAGATTTTCCAGCTCTCGCGTAAGGTTTTTCATAATTTTGGAGCCACCTGTATTCATCCTCCTCGTTCCTTGTAAGTCCATCACTAATACGAGCCTTTGCTCCTTGCAATGTGTTGATTGATACAGCTAACCATTTTACCTCACTTTCAAGCGGCGTTCCTTTTGCAGAATACCAATTAACATATTTATCTCCTAAGTAGTATTTAGGGCTTCCACCGCCAAAATAGTCAACGGCAATTTTGTCTATCGTATCTCCATTAGTAGGACTCTCAACAAAGCTTTGAAGTCTTTTTAAATCTTGTCCCCAATCATAATTAGAGTCAGTAACATATTTCCATCCATTGTTAGTCTGAATAATGTCTCCAAAATACGACGTATAGAACGGATAGGCAGAAACATTATCCTCTACATAAATTCCAAAGATTAGGAGCATAAGCACAATCTTATATTTGTAATTAAACTTGCTTTCTTTAAACCAAGATTTAAAGGATGCAACTGACAAAATATATATAATAGGGAATATTGGAAGTAGGTGTCGGAGTCCTATATTTAGTGGGCTCTTTAGGCTGTAGAGAATATATATAAGTGCAAAAAGGAACATCGAGAATTCTGCGAAATGAGTCATTAAATAATCTCTAAGCGAGTTTATTTTCCCGTGTATTTCTGAAAAATATCTTCTAAACCAAAATGCAATCGCAAGCATTATAAGAAGTACTCCGGTTACAGGTTCCTTAGTTAAGAAAACAAATGGGAAGTAGAATGGGCCGCCGCTATTTTTTAATTCTCCAAAGAAATAAACTGCGTTTCCAAATGCGGATCGTTGTCCCGCTTCAAGCATCCCTAGGAAATATTGCGCGAGAGGTCTTGTTGCTTCGTGACTAGCCATAAATATATCAATCTCAGCAAGACATCTTATAGCTCCACATTTTTCGCCATCAGGAGTTTTTCCACCACTAAATGATTGAAGAATCTCTTCCGTATCACTAACTTGTTTACCAATCGGATAATTAATTGTAAGAACGAAGTAGGTTGAATATATAATTCCCAGTCCAATTAAGAAAATAAGAAATAATGATCTTGTCTGACTCAACAATTTTCTAAAAGCCTCTCTCCAATTTAGTTTGGTTTCGAGTGTTGCGAAAATACATATTAAAAGGATAAAATATGGGATAAGTAGGACTGCCGAGAACTTCATAAGTTCTGCTATACCAAAAGTAACACCTGCATAAATAAGATTTCTTTTTGAAGGATTTAATAAATGATTTACAAAAAAATATATCGAAGCAGTTATTCCTAAAGTTGCTCCAATATCTGTTGTAACGTAATGACCGTGAGCAATTATATTTGGTGAAAAACCAATTATTATGGTCGGAAGTAATGCCCAACCTCTGCCTAAAAGTTCTTTAGACCAAATGTAAGTAAGGAGTATAAGCAGTAAGGTTAAAATCATTGGCCCAACTCTTGCCCAAGCAACAATCGCATCAGTGTCGTTTCCTGACTCATGTAGGAATAGTTTTCCAACTTCCCATTGTCCATTTGCTTCGGTTGTCCAGGCAACGCTTTTATCAGGAAAATTTAAATTCATGAAGAGGAGTGGCAATCCTGCTAAAACTTTAACAAGTGGCGGATGTTCTGGATTTAATCTGTAGTCTAAATATTTAACATAGCTATATCCGGCTGGAATATGAGCTGATTCGTCAAATGTCGCTGATTCTTCTAATGAAACGCTTAGCATCACAAGAAAAGCAGTTGCAATAATTAACAAAACCACAATATTTGATTTTCTCTCCGACCAATCAGTAAAAAAATTCTTTATATTCATATGTTTGTGGTACCAGTCTAGAATATTGTTGAGGAAAGCTTGCCGAATCCACTTGTGATAGCTTGCTTGCCCTGAGCTTGTCGAATGGGTCGAATCACCTATAGAATTAATTATAACTCAAAATGTTTAAGAAACTGTTTTGGACTGTGCACGCGAAAGCAAAAATGCGTTATTATGGACTTTCTGAACAAAGAGTAAAACGTGTTATGAATTCACCCTTGAGAGTCGAAACTGGAATTGCGCCCGATACAATTGCAATGCTTCAAAGAGCAGGGAGCATAAAACACCCATATGAAATTTGGGTAATGATTGTTGAAAAGAAGGAAGAAAGAAGAATTATTTCCGCTTGGCGATATCCTGGAATAACAAAGCCTGGCGAATCATTGCCAGAGGAAATTTTGAGAGAGGTAAGAGAAGTGAGATAAGGTAAGAAGTTTCGTCCTTTGTTTTTAATCTAGGACTCATCAGTTAGATTTTTAATCTAGGACTTCTGGTCTCCGACGGAGGAGAATCTCCGTCGGAGACCTTGTATGAGGTTACCCGTTGTAGCCGGTGATCTTCTTCGTGAGAGAAAGCACGATCTCGCCGGTCGCGGCCGAAGCCATCATGAGGATGACCAACGCGATGATGAAACCAGGCACGGCCAGTAGTTCCACAAGGCGAGCGAGTGCTTCGGGGTTGGCGGTGATCAGCGCTGAGACGATCTGGTAGATGAGGAAGGTGCCGAGCAGAACGTATGCACCCAGAAACATGACGGGTGAGTATGGATGATCCCTTTCGGCCTTCTCAGCCTCGTCCAGGCGCTGGATCTGACGACGTAGCCAGCTCTTCACGGTAACTCCTTTCAAGGTGCGATCCGCACTGGCAGAGGCCCAAGCCCTTTTATTTACCAGTTGATTGCAGGCAATGTATCATTGTTTACTATAAATGTCAATAGTTTTGACTTAGCTTTATTAAACACTTAAACTGCTCTATATACCCCCTATAGACAAAGACGGGGGCGAATTTCGTGACCTGTCCCCACACCTAATTAGTTTATGACCATGTTTTATGTATACATATTGAAAAGCAAGAAAGACCAATCCTTGTATATTGGTTCAACCAATAATTTAAGAAAGAGGCTTTCTCAACATAATTCAGGGTATAGCGCTTATACAAAACTTCATAAACCCTACGAAGTTGTATATTACGAAACTTACAAATCTGAGGCTGAAGCTAGAAAGAGAGAGCAGAACTTGAAGTTAAGATCTAATGCTTGGAACCAGCTTAAGAGAAGAATAACGGAAAGCCTCAAAAATAATTAGGTGTGGGGATAAATATGGAATTTCAACTCATCTCAAAATTTAAGCCAGCCGGAGATCAACCCAAGGCTATTAAAGCCCTGCTTTCTGGACTTAAAAAGGGTATGAAACATCAAACACTACTAGGCGTTACCGGGTCTGGAAAAACTTTTACTGCCGCAAATATAATTGCTACGGTTAAGAAACCCACACTTGTTATTGCACATAACAAGACTTTAGCTGCACAACTGTGTAACGAGTTCCGTGGGCTTTTCCCAAAGAACGCTGTTCATTATTTTGTTTCCTATTACGACTACTATCAACCTGAAGCTTATTTACCAACATCGGATACTTATATAGATAAGGAAGCGATGATTAATGACGAGATAGATAAGCTTCGCCACGCGGCTACAACCGCACTTTTAACAAGAGAAGATGTGATAGTTGTAGCGTCTGTTTCTTGTATTTATGGTTTGGGAGCGCCGGAGGTTTATAAAGAAAATATTTTGCAATTTAAAATTGGACAAAAAATTGAGAGAAAGGAGTTGATGCGACAATTTATAACAATGCAGTTTAGTAGAACTAATGCAGATTTGAAACGCGGAACATTTAGATTAACTGGAGACAATTGGGAAATTATGCCTCCAAATGAAGAATTAATTTATAACTTCGAATTGAAGAGTGGTGAAATAACAAAAATATTAGTTATTGATCCTGTTAAAGGAATAAAGCCCGGAGAGGAAGATTTAGTGCAAGAAGTTTTTATTTCTCCAGCAAAACATTTCATTACAACAGGACTTGAGAAGGAAATTGCAATTAAGGAAATTGGGAAAGAAATGAAGGATAGACTTAAATATTTCGAAGACAACAAGAAATATTTAGAAGCGGAGCGATTAGAACGCAGGGTAAAAAATGATTTAGCTTTAATTCGAGAGATTGGTTATTGCAACGGTATTGAAAACTATTCAAGGCATTTGTCAGGTAGAAATGCAGGGGACGCTCCAGCAACACTATTTGATTATTTTCCCAAAGATTATCTTTTATTTATTGATGAGTCGCACGTTACCGTGCCACAGCTTGGCGGAATGTATGAAGGAGACGCATCTCGAAAAAGAACTCTTATAGAATATGGATTTAGACTTCCATCGGCCGCTGACAACCGTCCGCTTAAATTCAAAGAGTTTGAAGGAAGAATAAACCAAGTTATCTATACTTCAGCTACACCTGGCCCATATGAAAAAGAAAAGAGTGACCCTATAAAAAGTTTGGGAAGTGGGCAGATAGTTGAACAAATTGTTCGTCCAACTGGTTTAATAGACCCTAAAATTACTATTTTGCCAGCAAAGGGACAAGTCAATGATTTAATTCCAAGAATTAAAGAAAGAGTTGGTAATAAGGAAAGAGTTCTTGTTACAACGTTAACGAAGAAAATGGCAGAGGATTTATCAGAATATCTTAAAGAGTTGGATATAAAAGTTAATTATCTACATAGCGACGTTAAAACACTAGATAGAATTAAAATCTTAACCGAACTAAGAAGAGGAACGTTCGACGTGTTAGTTGGAGTTAATCTCTTAAGAGAGGGACTGGATTTACCAGAGGTAACTTTGGTTGCTATCTTGGACGGTGACAAAGAAGGATTCCTCCGAAGTGAGACTGCTCTAATTCAGACAATAGGAAGAGCGGCAAGAAACGTTAAGGGAGAAGTTTTGATTTATGCAGACAATATGACTGGGTCAATTGATAGAGCTGTTAAAGAAACCGAGAGAAGGAGAAAAACACAAACAGAGTACAATAAGAAGCACGGCATAACTCCAAAGACTATCGAAAAAGAAATTACCGATATTTTGCCAGTTGAAAAGATTTTGGAACTTGAAATGAAGCCTCTCCCAAAATCTTTATCTGGTATCAAGAAATTATTAGCTGAAAAAGAAAAAGAAATGAAAGAATCTGCTGGGAGGTTGGATTTCGAACTCGCCGCAATTTTGCGAGACGAGATTAAACAATTATCTAAAGATATAGACAAGCAAAGTAAAAAACCATCCAAATAATATGGCACAAGATAAGATAATCATAAAAGGTGCACGCGAGCACAATCTAAAGAATATTAATCTTGAGATTCCTAGAAATAAGATGGTTGTTTTTACCGGTCTTTCTGGCTCAGGAAAATCTTCACTTGCATTCGACACGATATTTGCCGAAGGACAAAGGAGATATATTGAATCACTTTCCGCTTACGCCAGACAATTTTTAGGTCGTCTCGATAAACCAGATGTTGATGAAATTGAAGGTTTGTCTCCAGCAATTTCGATTGATCAAAAAGCGCATTCTTCAAACCCTCGTTCAACCGTTGCAACAATAACGGAAATCTATGATTACTTAAGAGTTCTGTTTGCGAGAATAGGAAAGCCTTTTTGTCCGGAGTGCGGTGAGGAGATTAGAAAAATGACTGCATCTGAAATCATAGATGCTATTATCGGTCTTGTTTCAGAGAGTAAGGGAACTGGCGAGTTCTCAATTATGGCGCCGATTATTCGCGGTAGGAAGGGAGAATATTATCAACTTCTTTATGATTTATTGGGATCGGGATTTAGAGAAGCAAGGGTTGATGGTAAGTTTCATTTGTTGAGAGACAGAATCGAACTTGCGCGTTATAAGCAACACTCGATTGAATTGGTACTTGATAAGATTGCTATTAAAACAGATTTTACAAACAAAGATAATCGTTTGCGTTTAAGCGAAGCTGTTGAATCGGCCTTAAAACACGGAGGTGATGTCGCGATGGTTTTAGTCGATGGAAAGGAATATAGTTTTTCGGCTAAATTTTCTTGTCCGAGAGATAATTTTTCCTTTCCGGAAATAGAGCCAAGACTTTTCTCATTCAACAGTCCTTATGGGGCGTGTCCAGATTGTCATGGTTTAGGGACGGAAGATTTATGGTCCGAGAAAATATGCGAGGTGTGTAAAGGCAGAAGACTTAGACCGGAAACGCTCAGTGTTTTAATTAACAACAAAAATATTGCTGAGATAGTTGCGTTCTCTATCGGTGAAAGTCAGAAATTTTTCAACTCTCTCGGAGGAAAAATTAAAGTTAAAGAAAAAGAAATTGCCGAAGTCCCACTTAAAGAAATTAGTAACAGGCTTAAATTTATGTTTGATGTAGGACTTGATTACTTAACGCTTGATAGAAAGGCGGGGACCTTATCCGGCGGAGAATCACAAAGAATCAGGCTTGCATCCCAAATTGGATCAAGACTTGTAGGAACTCTTTATATCCTTGATGAACCAACAATTGGGCTTCATCAAAAAGATAACGCGAAGCTTATAAAAACTTTGCAAGATTTACGAGACTTGGGAAATACCATTATTATTGTTGAACACGACGAGGAAACAATACTTTCAAGCAATTATTTAGTTGATTTTGGTCCAGCTGCCGGAGTTCATGGCGGAAGAATTGTTGCGCAGGGTTCACTTCCAGAACTTCTTAAGGATAAAAAGAGTGAATCTTTAACACTTAAATATTTGAGAGGCGACATGGAGATACCAATGCCAAAGGAACGTAGGAAAATTAAAGCGCCTCACGACTCTTTGAAACTTCGAGGAGTTACGGAAAATAATTTAAAGAATATAAACATAGATATTCCTTTGAGGAGACTAACGGCCGTTACTGGAGTTTCTGGATCAGGGAAAAGCAGTCTCGTCTTAGATGTTTTATATAAAAATATTGCGAATCGTCTTAACAGAACAACTTACAAGGCTGGAGTATGTAAATCTATCTCTGGTGTTGAATATATAAATAGAGTCATTGATATAGATCAGTCCGCAATTGGAAGGACGCCTCGATCAAATCCAGCAACTTATGTCGGTGTTTGGAGCTATATTCGCGAATTATTTGCGGGAACAGCGGACTCAAGAGTTCGCGGGTGGAAGGTGGGAAGATTTAGCTTTAACGTCAAAGGTGGAAGATGTGAAAATTGTGAGGGACATGGATATATTGCAATCGAAATGCATTTCTTGCCGACAGTTTATGTTACTTGTGATGTCTGTCACGGAAAAAGATTTGATAGAGAAACATTAGAAGTTGATTATCACGGAAAGAATATTTATGAAGTTTTACAAATGACAATTGAGGAGGCGGTAAAGTTTTTCTACGATGTGCCATGGGTTCATGAGAAATTAAAAATTATGGAGGAAGTTGGTCTTGGATATTTGCAACTTGGCCAATCTGCAACAACCTTATCAGGTGGGGAAGCTCAAAGAGTTAAACTCTCATCAGAACTCGGGAAGAGAGACACAAGAAAAACTTTATATTTATTGGATGAACCAACAACGGGTCTTCATTTCCACGACGTACTAAAATTAATTGAAGTTTTACAAAAACTTGTTGATAGAGGAAATACTGTGGTTGTTATCGAGCACAACTTAGATGTTATAAAAACCGCCGATTGGGTAATTGATTTAGGACCTGAGGGAGGGGATAAAGGCGGGAAAGTTGTAATTGCTGGAACCCCAGAGGATATTGCGAGAAGTAAAGAAAGTTTTACAGGAACATATTTAAGAAAAGTTTTGAAAAATAAGGCGTAAAAAACGCCCGACCGCCAGCCCGCTGGAAGAGACGTGAGATTCTCCTCAGCGGACTGGCATGTTCGGACGAGGCAGTTCTTTCGTGGTGCTCTGACAGTACCACGCCGATGAACTTGCCTGAAAGCGTCTCTGTACCTCCCGCTTGCCTAGAATGGAATCCGGCTTTGGGAGGAGGAAGAGCTAACTAATGTCGAAGAACGGTGCCCTTCAGGAAGGGAAAGATTTCCACCAGTCGTTCGAGTATGACCTCGTTATTGAATTGCCAGTTCACTACAACGACTGGAGGATAGTCTCTACCTATCCAGACTGTGGAGCTTTTAACCTGAAGAGGATGGGCTACTTCGTTCAGGTCTATGACTACGATGTCGACTCCGTGACGGTCTCTGTAGCCAAATCTTTCGGTCTGATAGACCCCCTTGATCAGGTGTTGCTCCTTGGCTCGCTTAAGGATCTCGAAAGCTCGTGTCTCAGCAGCAAGACCGCGTCGCAGGCTTTTTGGGAGATGCTTTTTGCGTGCGTTCAACGCGACCTTACTCCTTTCAACCGAGTACGTTAACTAATACAATAAAATTAACTAAAAGTCAAATAGGATATGTGATAAAATATTCATGTTTGTTATGAGTAATAAAAATAATTTGTACAAAAATCTTCCTGATACTCCGGGAGTTTATTTAATGAAGGGCTTAAATAATAGACTTCTTTATGTTGGAAAAGCTGGCAATTTAAAACGAAGAGTTTCTAGTTATTTTTTAAAATCACAGGATTCTAAGACAGAGAAACTAGTTAGCGAAATAAGAAAGATTGATTATATAGAAACTGGAACTGCAATTGAAGCTTTAATTCTTGAAGCCGAGCTTATTAAAAAACACACCCCGCCATTTAATATTAGGGAGAAAGACGATAAAAGTTTTCTTTTTGTTGAAATAACAAAAGAAAAATTTCCGCGAGTTCTACTTGTTAGAGGTAAAAATAAAGCTAACGGATACAGATTTGGACCATTTACTTCAGCGAATAGTATTCGAGAAGCTTTAAGGATTGTTAGAAGAATATTTCCATTTAGTGTTCATGATCCAGAAAGACTAGGTAAATTTATTCGTCCTTGTTTTGATTATGAAATTGGTACTTGTCCAGGAACGTGCATCGGAGTGGTTACAAGACTAAATTATTTAAAAAACATTAGAAACATAAAACTTTTCTTTGAAGGTAAAAAAGAAATAATAACCAAATCTTTAGAAAAAGAAATGAAAGTTGCAAGCAAGAAATTGGAGTTCGAAGAGGCTGAAAAGATAAAGAGACAGATATTCGCACTTCATCACATTCAGGATATTGCCTTTATAAACGAATCTGAAGTTGTGGGAGAGAAGACTATAGGGCGAATCGAGGGATACGATATCTCTAATATCTCTGGGACTAATGCGGTTGGTTCAATGGTGGTTTTTGTGAACGGCAAGCCGGATAAAGACGAGTATCGTAAATTTAAGATAAACACTGTAAAACAAATTAATGATGTTGGAATGATGAATGAGGTTTTAAAAAGGCGTTTTGGTAATTCTTGGACATTGCCTGATTTAGTTTTAGTTGATGGGGGATTGGGACAAGTAAATGTTGCACGGAAAGTTCTAAGAGAATTTAATTTAAAAATCCCGATTATTGGAATTGCAAAAGGACCAACAAGAAAAGCCAACAGGATAGTCGGAAAAATTCCAGAAGGAGCAATGAAAAAAAATTTAATCCAGGTTCGCGATGAAGCGCATAGATTCGCTATTAGCTACCATAAAAAGTTAAGACGTGATAATTTTATAAAACGATGAAATTATCTATCGGTATAGTAGGGCTCCCAAATGTTGGAAAATCGACGCTTTTTAAAGCTTTAACAAAGCAATCAGTAAACATTGCTAATTATCCATTTGCGACGATTAATCCTAATATTGGCGTAGTTTCTGTTCCTGACGAAAGATTAGATAAATTAAACGAGATGAGTAAGTCTGTCAAAAAGATTCCAGCCGTCGTTGAGTTTTACGATATTGCAGGACTTGTTAAGGGCGCGAACAAAGGTGAAGGATTGGGAAATCAATTCTTGTCTCACATTAGGGACGTAAAAGCTATTGTTCAAGTCGTTAGATGTTTTGGAGAAGGAGAAATAATTCACGTTGAAAATAGTGTAGATCCATTAAGAGACATAGATATAATAAATACCGAACTTATACTAAAAGATTTAGAAACTGTAGATAAACGATTAAGTAAACTTGAAGGAGAAGCCAGAACAGACGATAAGCAGAAACAAAAAGATTTAGAAATATTAAATAAGGTAAGAGAGACACTGGACAAGGGTGAGCGAGCTTTTATTCTCGGTAAAGAAATTGTTGAAGAGCCAGCCGTAGGCGAACTCAATTTATTAACTTCAAAAGCGCAGATTTATCTTTTGAACGGAACAGACAAAGATGTAACTGATAAATTAAAAGATAAGATTAAATTGCTTGGCTCTGATTATGTTGTTGCCGACTTATCTACCGATTACGATTTGGTTGAACTTATAAGGAAGGCATACGAGGTCTTGAGTCTAATAAGTTTTTTCACAACAGGAGAGGATGAAACGAGAGCCTGGACAATTGAGAAAGGAAGTTTAGCACCAAAAGCATCGGGCGCAATACACACAGATTTTGAAAATAAGTTTATACGTCTGGATGTAATTAACTGTGAGAAATTGCTTGAAGCGGGAAGTTGGAACTCCGCTAAGCAAAAAGGACTTATAAGGACAGAGGGAAAGGAATATGAAGTTCAGGATGGAGACGTTGTAGTAGTTAAGCACGGCTAAGAGTTATAATTAAAAAATGCCAAGATTAGTTTTTGATATTGAAACTGTAGGCGAGGACTTCAATTCGCTTGATGAAACCTCCAAAGACGTTTTAACTCGTTGGATTAAAAAAGAAGCTAATAGTGATGAGGAATATAAATCTTCTCTTGAAGATTTAAAGAAGAATTTAGGATTTTCTCCTCTTACAGGAGAAATCGTCGCAATAGGAGTCTTGGACTCTGAAAAAGAAAAGGGTGCTGTTTATTTCCAAGCGCCAGGGCAGGATATAAAACCCTTCGAAGAAGACGGAATTAAATTTAAGGTGATGACTGAAAAAGAGATTTTAGATAATTTCTGGAAGTTAGCCAATAATTATGATCAATTTGTAAGTTTTAGTGGAAGGGAATTCGATGTCCCTTTTATGATGGTTCGTTCTGCAGTTAACGGTATTAGACCAACGAAAGATTTAATAGCTAATCGTTATTTGAATTATCAAAAACCAAACGCGCTTCATATAGATCTTCAAGATCAACTTTCTTTTTATGGATCAGTAAGAAGAAAAAGCAGTCTTCATTTGTGGTGCAGGGCGTTTGGAATAAAAAGTCCTAAAGCGAGTGGAGTAAAAGGAGACGACGTTGCGCCGTTATTTAAAGAAAGAAAATTTTTGGATATCGCTAGATACAACGTTGGTGATATTAGAGCTACAAAAGAACTTTACGATTATTGGGATAAATATATTAGATTTTAAGTAAAAGAAGAGCCCTCGGATATTAATAGTTAATCGCTTATAATTCATTAGATGGTTTTAAAAGAGGAAGTCCAAAAAATTGTTGATGGTGAGGTTTACGATTCGCCGGATATATTAGAGGAATACAGTGAAGACAAAAGTATTTTTAAAGTAACTCCAGAACTTGTTGTTTTTCCAGAGAGTTCGGAAGATATAAAAAACCTTGTAACTTTTGCCAAATCAAAAAAGAATATTTCATTAACTGCTAGGTCTGCTGGGACCGATATGTCGGGAGGCCCGTTAAGTAATTCGATAGTTTTAGGATTCACAAAGTTTTTCAATCACACAAGAGAAGTCGGAAAAGATTTTGCTGTTGTCGAGCCTGGGGTTTATTTTAGAGACTTTGAAAAAGAAATATTAAAAAGGGGTTTAATGTTCCCATCGTATCCTGCATCGAAAGAACTTTGCGCATTAGGTGGAATAGTTGCTAATAACTCCGGTGGGGAGAAATCTTTGCAATACGGGAAAACGGAAAATTATGTTTTAGGACTTAAAGTTGTCTTGTCGGACGGAAACGAATATTACATCGAAAAGTTATCCGGTCCGGAACTTGCTAAAAAATTAAACAAGAAAGGATTTGAAAGCGATTTATATAACAAAGTTTATAAACTTATAAAAACCAATTTTAATGTTGCTCTAAAAGCTAAGCCAGATGTTTTAAAGAACTCAAGCGGATATGATATTTGGAATATTTATAATCCAGAGGACGGTAGTTTCGATTTAACTAAACTTTTTGTAGGTTCTCAAGGAACTTTGGGGATTATTACCGAAATAAAAGTAAAACTTGTTCCAGTAAATAGATTTTCGAAATTATGCGTTATTTTTGTAAAAGATATCTCAAAAGTTCCGCAATTTGTAAACGAAGTTTTAAAATTGTCCCCAGGAAGCTTGGAAGTTACTGACGATCACACATTCAAGCTTTATTTGAAATATTTTAGAGAAATGGCGTCCTTATTGGGTGCTAAGGGGATATTTTCAACAATAAAGCTATTCTTACCGGAATTTATTATGGTCTTGCGAGGAGGAGTCCCAAAACTTGTAATACTTGCCGAGTTTGATGGCAATAATGCTAGCAATGTATTAAATCAGGCAGGCAAAGTAATTCCTATAGCTAAAAAATATGGATTTGATTCTAAGATTGCCAAGAATGAAATTGAGGCCGAAAAATATTGGCGTCTTCGTCGCGACACTTATAGGCTATTAAGAGAAAAGCTTAAAAATGAAGTTGCGGCACCTTTCATAGACGACTTAATTGTAAAACCGGAATATCTGCCAGAGTTCTTGCCAAAACTTTATGAGATATTAGATAAATATAAATTGACATATACTATTTCAGGACATATTGGCGAAGGGAACTTTCATGTTATTCCTCTTATGAATTTTAGGAATGATGAGGAAAAAATAATTCATGAAGTAACGGATAAGGTGTACGCTCTAGTTTTGAAATATAAAGGATCGCTCTCTGCCGAACATAACGACGGTCTTATAAGAAGTCCGTATCTTGAAAAGCAATTTGGCAAAGAAGTTTTTGGAATCTTCAAAGAAATAAAGAATATTTTTGATCCGCAAGGAATTTTCAATCCACATAAGAAGACGCTCTCCGACAAGAAATATTCTCTGGCGCACATTATGGACTAAATCTTCTTATAGTCCTAATTCGTGAGAATAAGAGAATAGTTTGATATAATAAGGTTTGCGATGGAGAACACTAGAGAATTGGAGAAAATTTTAAAAGCGTTAGCTAACAAAAGGCGGTTAGCTATTCTTAAGTATTTGAAAAATGAAGGAGAGACATCTGTTGGCGATATCGCCAATAAGATTAAACTTTCTTTTAAATCTACTTCTAGACATCTTAGCGTCCTATTCGCAGTGGATATAATTGAGAAGGATCAGAAAGGCTTACAGGTTTTCTATGGGATAGCCGGTGACTCAAAACCGGCCGTCAAGGCTGTTTTATCGCTTCTGTGATTTGGATCTGATGTATCTATTCTCTTATTCGTACGAATAAGAGAATAGATGGACTGGTATGGTTGGAGAAAAAAAAGAAATTTGGAGTATAAAATTATCTAATGAGAATCATTGCCCATTTTGACATGGATGCTTTCTTTGCTGCGATTGAGGAGCGTGACAAACCGCGGTTTAAAGGAATGCCCATTGTGGTCGGAGCGGATCCGTTTGGTGGCAAAGGGCGAGGAGTTGTTTCAACTGCGAATTATAAGGCGCGTGAATATGGAATTCATTCGGCACTCCCAATTTCCACGGCTTGGAGATTATCGGAAATTGCGAAGCGTGCTGGAAAAGCTCAAACGATTTTTGTTGGAGTAAATATGGAAAAGTATATTGAAGAATCTGGGAAGATTATGGAAATTATTCACGCCTCAGTTCCACTTGTGGAGCAAGCCAGTGTAGATGAAGCTTACGCTGATTTGAGTTTTGTTGCCAGTAACCCTTCTCTAATTCGCGCGAATAGGCGAATGGGTGATGGTGGGTATAAAAAGGCGATTGAGATTTGCTGGAAGATAAAAATGGAAGTTAAGAAAAAGCGGAAGCTCACGGTGTCGGTGGGTGTGGGGCCGAATAAGCTCATTGCCAAAATTGCATCAGGGAAAAATAAGCCAGACGGCTTAACGGTTGTGAGAGAAGATGAAACTGAGAAGTTTTTGGAACCTTTGAAAATTCGAGATATTCCTGGAATTGGACCAAAGACCGAGGAAATGTTTTTGAAGAAAGGAGTGAAATTAGTCCGAGATTTAAAAAAGTTTTCTCAAAACCAAATGAAAGAAATGATGGGGAAATGGGGATTGGATTTGTATGAGAAAGTTCGTGGACTAGATGATTCGCAGGTTGTTGAAGAATATGAAGCTAAGTCTATTGGAGAGGAAGAAACTTTTTCTGAAGACTCAAAAGATGCAATATTTATTTCAAAACATTTGGAGAGACTTTGCGAAGGTGTATTTGAGACATTTTCTAAAAGCGGTTTTAAAAGTTTTAAGACAGTTAGTATCAGAATGCGGTTTTCTGATTTCGAAACTAAAACACGTGCTCATACTTTGGCTAAATCAGCTTCAGATAAAGAAACTTTAAAATTCGAAGCGATGCGACTTCTAAGTCCGTTTTTGGATAAAAGGGAGAATCCTAGAAATAAAAAAATAAGACTAATTGGTGTTAGAATAGAGAAGTTAATTTAAAAAATGGAAAAACTTGAATTTTCAGAAAAAGCTAAATCAATAAAACCAGGAATCTACGAGCACTTCAAAGGTGCTAAGTATAAAGTTTTGGGCGTTGTAAGACATAGCGAAACTTTAGAAGAAATGGTTTTGTATGAACATATGTTTGGTGACCATAGTACTTGGATAAGACCAATAGATATGTTCTTAGAACAAGTTGAGAATGATGGGAAAAAGATACCACGCTTCAAATATATTGACGAAAATTAATGTTTATAAAAGTTAAAGCTTTTCCTGGCTCAAACAAAGAAAAGATAATTAAAAAAACAGAGGATAGTTTCGAGATTTATGTAAAAGAGAAACCAGAACGTGGATTAGCGAACAAAGCAATTGTTATTTATCTAGCTAAACACTTCAAAGAGCCAGTTAACAAATTCAAGTTAATTAGGGGTGCAAGAGGGAAAAGTAAAATTTTCAGCATCAATTCATAAGCTTTCGGAATAAATACTATTGGAATATACTTGAAGTCTAATGTCCCAATATTATAGTGCTAAAAGAACTAATAATCTCTTCGATCCTAATTACAATTTTCCATTCAAGCTAAGTAGATCAAAGATAGATCTTTTTTTGAATTGCGCACGCTGTTTTTATTTGGATAGAAGGCTGGGGATTTCTCAACCGCCGGGATTTCCTTTTAGTTTAAACAGCGCTGTAGATAAACTTTTAAAAAAAGAATTTGACATCCATAGGGCTAAAAGGACAACTCATCCTTTGATGAAAACTTATGGAATTGATGCGGTTCCATTTCAAGACGAAAGAATGGAAGAATGGAGAGATGCAATGAGGAGGGGGATACAGTATCACGATGAGTCGACAAACTTAATAATAACTGGTGGGATAGATGATGTTTGGGTTACTCCAAACGGCGAACTTTTGATAGTTGATTATAAAGCTACCTCCAAATCTGGCGAGGTAAGTTTAGATGCTGATTGGCAGATAGGATACAAGAGACAAATGGAAATATATCAGTGGCTGTTTAGAAAAAATGGATTTAAGGTTTCGGACACTGGATATTTTGTTTATTGTAATGGAGATGCTGACAAGGAAGCTTTTGACGGAAAGTTGGAGTTTGATATAAAAATCATTCCTTATAAAGGAGATGATTCTTGGGTTGAACAAGTAATCATAAATGCTCATAAATGTCTTTCGAGTAACGAAATTCCTAACGCTTCACCTGAATGTGATTATTGTGCATATCGTCTAGCGGCAAGTAAAATTGAAGAGTAAACCCCCACACCTTTTCTGGATTGCTTCGCAGAATGAATTTATAAAAGTGAAATTTGTATCGAGAAAAGGTGTGGGGGTAAAGGTCGGAAGAGAAAAACTATATAATATGACTCACAAAATATATTTTCATATAACTAGCGCAATTTTTGCAATCATAACCCTACTTCATTTTTCGAGACTTATTTTTGGTTGGACTGCAATTGTCGGCGACTATGAAGTGCCAATGTGGATGAGCTATGTAGGAACGATAGCTGCCGGCTTCTTGTCGTTACAGGCGTTTAAACTTAATAAGTAAAATTGTCCTATAATAAGTTAGTTGAATAAATGGACGAACAAATCTTGAAGAAACTTGAAGAGCACGACAAAGTGCTTAAGGATATTTATCGCTCAACGGAAGCGACTAGAAACTATTTCAAATGGACTCTTATCATAAGTATTGTGGTGATAGTTGTTCCTCTCATTGGATTAGTCTTTGCAATTCCACAATTATTGAGAACTTTAAATCTGGGAGGTCTGGGAAACTACGGTAACTTAGGATTGTAATGTCGAGCAAAAGAGTTTTAAGAATAAACAAAAATAGTAAGTTTATTTTTGAAGCCATAAAGGAAGGAAAGAAATCAGTTGAGACAAGAGCGGCAAGCGTGAGATACAAAAATATTTCTATTGGAGATGTTCTGATTTTTACTTGTGGAGATAAGCGATTAGAAAAAGAAGTTAAGAGAGTGAAGAGATTTGCAAGTATCCATAGCCTACTCAAATCTGTAAATTTCAAAAAAGTTATGCCTTGGGTTTCTTCAGTAAAAGAAGTGGAAAAAAGCTATTATAAATTTCCAGGTTATAAAGAGAAAATAAAACAATTAGGACTTATAGCAATGTATTTAAAATGAACATAAATTTATGAAAATAAAAAAACTTGGACACTCATGTTTGGTTATTGAAGAAAGGGATTTAAAAATTCTTACCGACCCAGGGAGTTTTACTGATACTCAAAACGAGATAACCAGAATCAATTTAATACTAATAACTCATCAACATAGAGATCATTTACAAATTGATTCGGTAGTAAAAGTTTTAGCAAATAATCCTAACGTAAAAATAATTACTAATACTGAAGTTGGTGAAATTTTAGACAAAGAACAAATTAAATACGAAGTTATTGAGAATGGTGGAAGTACTATCGTTTCTGGGGTAAGTATTGATGGATATGGAAACGAGCATTATTTACTTCCAAATATGGTGCCAGTTCAAAACACTGGTTACTTAATTGCAGGGAAACTATTTTATCCTGGAGACGCTTTTTATAATCCTAATCGTGATATTCAAATATTAGCGCTTCCGCTTGGCGGGCCATGGGTTAAAGTCCAAGAGGCAATTAATTATGCAAAAGCGATTAATCCTGAAAGTATTTTTCCGGTTCACGATGGGATGATTGACTCGCCAAAAGATTTCTATAAAGAACAGACAGAAAGGTTTAAAGAAGTTGGTCTAAAGTTTATATCGCTTAGCAATAACGAAGAAATAGAAATTTAGAGATGACAATTATTTCACAAGAAGTTTTGAAAAATCGAAAAACGAAAGCAATAAAGATTATTAAAGTTTTAAAGAAACTTATCCCTAAATCCAGAACTGTTTTGAATTATAGAAATAATTGGGAACTTATGGTTGCTGTCCAGCTTTCAGCCCAATGTACTGATAAAAAAGTTAATGAAGTTACCACCAAGCTTTTTAAAAAATACAGGACTTTAAATGATTATGTTAAAGCGAAGCCGAAAGAATTTGAGAAGGACGTAAAATCAACCGGCTTCTATAGAAACAAAACCAAAAATATTTTAGCTGCGGCAAAAATTATTAAAGAGAATCATGGTAAGCTTCCCAAAACAATGGCGGAGATGATAGCAATTCCCGGAGTTGCTAGGAAAACAGCAAATATAGTTTTAGGTAATGCGTATGGAATTATTGAAGGAGTTGCAGTAGATACGCATGTTAAGAGGCTGTCAAAAATATTAGGATTAACGGAGGAGACAGACCCAGTCAAAATAGAAAAAGATTTAATGGAGATACTTCCTAAAAAAGAATGGCTAGATTTTAATCACAGACTTGTCGAATACGGGAGACATTATTGTCAGGCTCGTCCGCACAATCATGCGAATTGTCCACTTAGTAAAATTAAATAAAGTTAATAACTTTCTTTGATTTCAGTTATCAGTTTTGTATAATGTAGTAGTATATTGAAGTAAGCTTTACAAATTGCGGTATGCCGACCGATGGTTGCAAATGCGGTTCTGAGCATTCTCTGCTTGTGTGTAGAGGGTGAGTGAGGCAGAGCTAAAGTGTAACTGTCAGTCTGCGTAACCGAAATTTGTGTGGCTTTTCAAAACTGCCCGAAAGGGCGGTTTTGTTTTTATAACTTTAATAAAACGGCTCGCGTCAATTTAGAAATGTTCTATAATTTTATGCATGATTACATTCTCCGAAAAAGTTAGAAATGTTGTGAGAAAGATTCCTAAAGGTAAAGTTTTGACATACGCTCAAGTTGCCGCTCTCTCGGGGAATAAAAATGCATATAGAGCCGTTGGAAATATCTTGAATAAAAATTTTGATAAAATAATTCCGTGCCATAGAGTTATAAGGTCAGGTGGAAAAATTGGCGGATATAATAGAGGAGTTAAATTAAAAAAGAAACTCTTGGAGAGTGAAGGATTTAAATTCCGAAGAGATTTCTAATTTATTAACAATAGGTGAATCTTCTATAATATTACAATTAATTAAAAGAATTAGTTTATAATCTAAGAGTGATAAGCGATTACATTACACTCCAGATAATTGCTTCCTTTCTTATCTCCTATGTCGTCTTCGCATGGCTTATTATCCGTCTCTATAAGAATTTTCTCCATAGCGTAAATAGAGAAAATAAATTAAAGATTTTTAAAATAGACAAAAATATTTTTCCGAGTCTTGATTCCTTATTGTCTCAAATTAAGCCACCGTTTATTTTTGAAATTGCAGTTCACCAGATTGGAAGAGAGGTAAATTATTACATCCACTTACCAGGAAAATCGAATCTTAACCTTCGAAGAGTTCCTGTAAGAGATTTTGACCTTTATTACTCATCCGGAACTCATGTAGGATTTTATATTAAGACGAGAGATGGTGAAAACAAGATAGATTTTCGTAATATCGACTTTTCCAAAGTTAATGAAATAGGTGAGTCTAGCCTATTCCAGATTATTGTTAACAAAGATAAGAAAATTAGCGCACGAGTTTTCGTCTCTGCGCCAACCCCTTATCAAGCAAATGAAATCATTTATTCTATAAAGCCAGCCTTTAAAGACTTTAAGGTTGTAGAATCTGATAACGCCGACTTTATCAATTCTATAAATGCTAGGAGATTTAATCATAAAGAGAGCTTATTTAATTGATTCAACTTAATGTATAAATGTTCTACAATTGTTATTGAGCGGCAAGATAGCACTCACTTAACAACAAATTATAGGAGGTTTACACTTGCCGCTCATGAGAGAAACACTATTTTTGGCAAAATAGAGTTATGCACAGTTGTTTTAGATACCAATTGTTCTAAAATTATATTAGATAAAGGTTTATAAATTAGCGGGATTAGTTGGTCGACAGTCCCTGTTATATTTAAAAATAAAAAGTAACAAAAATAAAACTATGCCAGCAAAGAAAAAGAAGGCAGCAAAGAAGAAGAAGAAATAACTTCTTTTCCGCTTAAAAAGTCCCGCTCTTCACAAAAGGGCGGGATTTTTTTATTATGTAGGTACTATGAAGATAAACATTGAGGCTAAGAATCTGGATTTGAACGCACCGCTCAAAGAATATATTAATGAGAAAATAGGTGGAATCAGTAAGTTCTTGTCGGGCATTGAGAAAAAATCTAACGAAGAGGCGATTGCTTGGGTGGAGGTAGCGCGCACAACTCGTCATCATCATAAAGGAGATGTTTTTTATGCAGAGTGTGATTTAAAATTACCGCACGGATCTATTAGGGCGGAAGATGAAAATTATGATATAAGAGTTGCTATAGATAATGTTCGTGATAAACTTCGCGGTGAGATTGAAAAATATAAAGATACTAAGAAAAGTTAAAATATATGAATTTAGGAAAACTATTCTTCTCGTCAAATGGGAAGAGTAAGCCGCGTGAAATCGATCTGATAAATTCTTTGGAGGAGGAGCTGAAGAAATTAACTGATGCCGAGTTAAAAGAGAAGAGTCTGAATTTAAAAGAAAGAATAAAAGAGAATAGTAATCTTGATGATTTTTTAGGAGAAGCTTTTGCATACACGAGAGAAGCAGCAATACGAACCTTGGGACAGCGACATTTTGATGTTCAGCTTTGGGGAGGAATAGTTTTACATCGCGGAGCGATTGCAGAGATGACGACAGGTGAAGGTAAAACGCTTTCCGCAACTGCGCCAGCATATTTAAATGCACTCACCGGAAACGGAGTTCATATTATTACTGTTAATGACTATTTGGCTAAACGTGACGCTGTCGGTATGGGGCAAATTTATAATCTTTTAGGGTTAACCGTTTCCTGTATATCACATGATTCAGCCTTTATATATGATCCTGATTGGCATGTTTCGAAGGACGGCGAAGCCTTAATAGATAAAGAAAGAGATGCTACTTGGAATTTTCTTGTCCAACAAGAGTTTTTAAGGCCAGTTTCTAGGCGTGAAGCGTATCTTGCTGACATTACATATGGGACAAATCATGAATTTGGCTTCGACTATTTAAGAGATAACCTAGTTTCAAGTATTGAGACTAAGGTCCAAAGAGGTCACAATTTTGCGATTATTGATGAGGTTGACTCTATTTTGATTGATGAGGCGCGAACTCCGCTCATTATTTCCTATCCAGATAACGAATCATCCGAATTCTATAAAGTTTTTGGGAGGGCAGTAAAGAATTTAGTTGTCACAGAGGATTTTATTGTTGATGAAAAAATGAAGAGCGTTGAGATAATGGGGCCAGGAATTAATAAGGTAGAAGCCTTAACTGGAGTAAAAGATATTTATGCTCTTGAAAATTTAAGACTCGTTCATTATTTAGAAGCAAGTCTTAAAGCTAAAGCGCTCTTTGAAAGAGATAAAGATTATGTTGTCCGTGATGGGGAAATTCTTATAGTAGATCAATTTACTGGAAGACTTCTTGCTGGGAGAAGATATTCATCTGGACTTCACCAGGCTATTGAGGCTAAAGAAGGAGTTCAAGTAAAAGAAGAAACGAAAACAATCGCTCAAATTACAATTCAAAATTATTTCCGACTTTATAAAAAATTATCTGGAATGACAGGAACTGCACAAACTTCGGCTGAAGAATTCCATAAGGTTTATAGTCTTGAAGTTGAAAGCATTCCAACAAACAGACCTCTCGTGAGGCGTAATTTACCTGATTTGGTTTATAAAAATTTAAAAGGTAAGTATTCGGCAATTGCCGAAGAAGTTAGATCTAGAAATGCCTTGGGACAACCCGTGCTTATCGGAACCGTTTCGATTGAAAAAAATGAAGCTTTAGGAAAACTTTTTAAAGAAGAAGGCATCCAATTTGAAATATTGAATGCAAAAAACAATGAAAGGGAAGGGGCGATAATCGCTCAGGCGGGTAAGCTAGGGGCAATAACGCTTGCTACAAATCTTGCTGGTCGTGGAGTTGATATCATTTTAGGAGGCAATCCAACCAATGAAGAAGAGGCGAGAAAGGTAAAAGAAGCCGGTGGACTTCATATTATAGGAACTGAAAGACATGAGGCTAGACGTATAGATAACCAGTTAAGAGGACGTTCTGGTAGGCAGGGTGATCCCGGCTCTTCGCAGTTCTTCTTATCGTTAGAAGACGATTTACTGCGTGTTTTTGGTGGTGGAAAGATTCAAAGTCTTATGGAGAAATTCAATTTACCAGATGATGTGCCAATTGAGAGTGGCATGGTCAGTAATTCAATTGCGCAGGCTCAAGGTAGGGTTGAAGGAATAAACTTTGATGCAAGGCATCATTTGCTCGAATATGATGACGTCTTGAATAAACAAAGACTTAATTTCTATGCAAAAAGAGATAAACTCTTAACCACATTTAATGAAGATGAGTTAAAGACTTTTATAACCGATGCAACAACGAACTATTTGAATAGATTGGATGAAGCAAGAGTTGGAACGGAAGATATCTTAAATCTTTTGAAAGGAGCAAGTGTTATTACGGAAGATTCAACTGAAATTGATTTGTCAGATGATTCGGATATGAGTTTAGTAAAAGCCAGAGATTTAGTTAAGGCGAAAATCGATAATTATAAGAATGTTATTGCCATACGTCAGCAACTTATTTCAGTTATAGATTTCTTATGGATGAATCATTTGGAAGATATTGAAGCGTTAGTCGAGTCGGTTAGAATAAGAGCTTATGGTCAGCATGATCCACTCGTTGAATATAGAAGAGATAGCTATAAATTATTTAAGGAAATGGAAGCCAATTTCGAAGCTTGGGTTTTTTCAAACATCTTCAAATTAGAACCGAAGGAAGGCGAGCTCCATGTATCTCAAACTGAAGCGCCAAAACAAGTTATTGTAACTGATGGAAAAATTGGAAGAAACGACCCGTGTCCATGCGGTGGTGGGAAGAAGTATAAGAAGTGCCATGGGAAATAGAACAAGAGGCAATTTCAGAATAGGAATTATTCAGGCAAAAGTATCCTTTTCGATAGAAGAGGGCGAGTCTCAGATTTTGAAATTCATTAATGAAGCCAAGAAAAATAACGTTGATACTTTAGGGTTGCCAGAAGATTGTGTGTGCGGCCTTTTGGAAAATCATAAAAACTACGATCCCTTAGACTTTCTATCAAAAGTTGCCAAAGAATATAAGATTAATTTATTTGGATCGAATACTACTTTTGAGGGAGATAGCTGTTATGGTACAGGGTTTTATATAGATGACGAAGGGAAATTAATTTCAAAGGTTCATAAAATACTTCTTACAAAACCCGAAAAAGAAGCAGGATTTAGTGCAGGGAATCAAATTCAAATATTCAAAACCGAATTTGGGAAGGCGGCAATTTTAATATGCCGAGACGCATTCAGTCGTTATTCTCCAACCTGGTTTTATAATTTAAAGAAGAGAGGTGTTGAATATATCCTTGTCCCCTCGATGTCTATAAAATTTGACGACAAATCTATTAACTTCTGGTTATCTTCAATGTGGCTCTTAGCTAGATGGTTAGATATTTATATCTTTGCTCCCAGCACTATCGGTAAGAATTACACGCCTTATGAATCTTTTGGCAACGCTTTGATAGTGGAAAGAGACAGGGGGTTTCTAAAACAGGGCTCCGAAGATAAAGAAGAGCTATTAACAGCTGATATACCGCTACGTAGTGAAGAGAAAATTAAAGAAGATTTTAAGTTAAAATGGGACCCAGTTGAGGCACCAGAAGTAGAAATAGTTGAGAAAGAGTAGAAAGTGTCATGGGGCGTAGGATGCATATGAAGTTACTAAAAATAAAACCATTTCAAGAGACATTAAATAAAGGATATTGTGGCCCCGCCGTATTAAAGATAATTCTTGTATATTACGGAATTAAGAAATCCGAAGAAAAGTTAGCAAGGTTAGTCGGCGTTTCTAAATCAGTCGGTACTAATGATAAATCTCTAACAAGAGTTTTTAGAAAATTCGGCCTGAAAGCAAAAATTAAAAATAACGCAAGTTTCGTTGATATTGAAAAATACCTTGCTAAATAAATTCCGGTAATAGTTGATTGGTTTACAAGGGGAAGATTGGATTATCCTGAGTCATCGGTTGCTGATGGTCATTATTCTATAGTGATTGGTTTGGATAAGAAATTTATCTATTTGCAAGACCCAGAGATAGGAAAAATAAGAAAGTTAAAAGAGATTCTTTTCTAAGAGTATGGTTTGACTATTCGGGCAGTTATCTAAAATCAAAGAATCAGATGATTATAAGGCAACTGATAGCAATCTATAGATAAATTCTCTATAGTATATGGAAGATAATAAGGGTTAGAATAAGTACATGAAATATAACAAGCTAAAGGTATGACTAAAAAGACTTTACTAAAATCAATTCAGCGAATTCTACTAAATTCAGTCAGTAGTGCTTATATTGGAGGTGGTAAAGAAGTAAAACCAGAGCGAAAAGATTTTCATGAATTAGAATATAAAGAAGGGGACTTTTATTATAGAGATAGTTACACCGGACACATTAAGTCCCGCGGAATGGAAATCATCCGCTATAAAGGAAAGCCAGTATGGTCGGCATTATACGGCGGAGGAATGATTGAGGGTAAAGAAGACTTAGTAAATGAAACTTTCAAGTTCCTTAAAAAGGCAATGTCAACGAGTGAGCGAAATTTTCAATTTTTTAGAGGACATCATAATTTAAAGAGCGGCGATTGGAAGTATAAATACAAACAAGAGGGGGATATTGAAGAATTTTCTGGGTACGAGGAAATTTATTATAAGAATAAATTAGTTTTTTTTCATAGAGTGATTGGAGGATTGGTTATAGATAAGAAATGAGAGATTCAGCTAAATTTTGGGATAGTGAATACTCAAGAGGTCCTGCCTTTCAGGATCTCGTTTCTGACAAACCGAGTGTAGCAGTCCAAAAATTTGTTGGGTATTTAAAAGCAAGAGGAATTCCACTTGAGGGTAAACTTCTTGATATCGGTTGCGGCGTAGGGCGTAATGCTAGTTGGCTTGCTAAGCAAGGGTTCGATGTTACTGGAATAGATGTGTCTGAAGTTGCAATTACTAAGGCTAAGGATGGATCTCCTGATGTGAATTACGCAGTGTGTGACGTTTCCAACGGACTGTCATTTCCAGATGAATCCTTTGACTATGTTATAGACATACTGGTGTCTCAACTTTTTACCAAAGAGGATTTTAATAGATATGTAAAGGAGGTCATGCGCATTTTGAAAAATAATGGAAGACTACTTTTGTGTACTCTTGATCGTAGCGTGGATGAAGAGGCTAGAGGATTACTAGATAAACATCCCGGTCCAGAAGAGAATACTTATGTGATTCCCGAAATCGGTCTTATGGAGAGGACGTTCACCATTGAAGAAATAGCAAAACTTTGGTTCCCATTGAAGATAGAATCGGCAGAACTATTGTATGCATCTAGTAAATTCGAGGGTAAAGTTTACGAAAGATACTTTTGGTGTATTGTTCTAAATAAAAATCCCGAGATAGAATCAGTTAACGAAGAAGCCAATAAGATTTAAATTAAGGGAAAATGAAAATATCCTTTAGTTGAAGAAAGAGATAAGATTATAACAATGAAAAGAGACGAAGCTTACAAAATTCTTACAGACTTAATTAAAAACCGAAACTTGGTTAAGCATCACTTGGCGACTGAAGCGGTTATGAGAACCTTAGCGAAATATTTTAACGAGGATGAGGAGAAGTGGGGACTTACTGGTTTACTTCACGATGCTGATTATGAATTAACTAAAGATCATCCAGAGAAGCATACGCTCGTTTTAGAGGAAAAGATTGGCAACGAACTTGAACCCGATATAATGCGAGCGATAAAAAGCCACAATAAAAAATATTCAGGAGTTGAACCAGAATCAAAAATGGATTGGGCGATTTATACTTGTGATGAGCTGACCGGTTTGATTATTGCGGCGGTTTTAATTCATAAGGATAAGAAATTAAATTCTATTGACACCGATTTCATTTTACGTAGGTTTGACGAACCGTCATTTGCGAAAGGCGCAGATAGAAATCAGATAACTCCTTGTGAGGAGAAATTAGGGATACCCCTTAGGGAGTTTGTAGAAATTGCCCTTAAAGCGATGCAGGGGATTTCTCCCGAGCTTGGATTATAGGTTGAATTGAATTAATCGTTTTCTTTAAACTTTTCTTAAAATTCTCTTTAGAGAAGACTCTAGAAGTTTTGGCAACTTTCTGTTGATCAAACTGCATTTTATCGAATTTTCTTACAGCTTGAGTTAAGGATTCTGGAGTTTGTTCATTGAAGAGCACGCCATTAATTCCGTCTTTTATTATTTCCAAAGCTCCACCACCAGCGTAGGCAATAACTGGTGTGCCGCAAGCGATAGATTCCGCGGCGACGAGTCCAAAATCTTCGACTTGAGGGAAAATCAGAGCCTTCGCACCAGCCATCAGTTCTCTTAGATTGCCGTCATCTCTAAAACCGTTGGTCATTTCGATTCTTGGAGACACAATTAATTTTCTTACGTTTTCTTCTTCTGGGCCTGAACCGACAATTTTTAGCGGCAACTCAAGTTCGTTGAACGCTTTAACAACTAGGTCAAATTTCTTAAAGTGCATAATTCTTCCAAAGGCGAGATAATACAACTTTTTCTTAACACTTTTGTCGGGATAGAAAATTTTTGTATCAACTGGTGGGTAAAGTACTTGTGCATCCCTATCATAAAATTCTTTTATTCTCTTTGCTGTGTGGTTTGAATTGGTTAAAAGTATATCCGGCTTTTTTGCAGTTTGTTTGTCCCAATTTCGAAGATAAGAAATGATCGGTCCAGCCATTTTTATAGCCAGTCTCGGGAAAAGAGTTCCTAAATAAAGTTCCGGTTCCCAAGCATAACGGAGTGGCGAATGGATATAGGAGATGTGTATTCCCTTCCTATAGGTAACCCCCTTGCTCCAGCCGGCTGAATCAGAAATTATAAGGTCGTATTTATCACCCAAGTTAATTGCCTCTGTAGCTTTTGGGAAGAAAGGAATAAAAGGGCGATGTCGCCAACGGTGAGGAAACATTGTAAACAAGTTTCCTAAAGGACTTGTTTTTATTTCACGGTCGCCAAACTTGCCGTGTATTCTTTCTGGATCGTAAAAAATCGTATAAATAGGAGCTTCTGGAAAAATTTCCGTTAATGTTTCCAAAACTCTCTCCGCTCCGCCGAACTGATTCAAATAATCGTGGACTAGTGCAACTTTCATTCGTGTTATAATTAATCTTAACGTGAATTATCCTTTTTGGAAAAGAATTGAGGATATTTTTTTCGGCCTCATTGGCATTGCCGTGCTTTTTATTCTTTATATTCCAATTGCAATACTTATAAAAATTGATGGGCCAGGTCCTATTTTTGTGAGATTGAACCGAATTAGTGATGGCAGGCTTATTAGGGTATATAAGTTTAGGTCTATGATTGAAGGCGCCCCTAGAATGAAAGAAAAATTGCAGCATCTAAACGAGAGAACTGACGGCCCATTTTTTAAGGTTAGAAACGACCCAAGGATAACAACCGTTGGAAGAATATTAAGAAAGTTTAGAGTGGATGAATTGCCTCAAGTTATCAACGTCGTTAAGGGTGAACTCGCTATCGTCGGCCCAAGACCTCATGAACCGGAAGAAGTTGAGGGGTATCCAGAAGAGTATAAGAACTTAACAGACTCTCGTGGTGGAATTACAGGACTCTCTCAAGTTAACGGAGCATCAGGACTAGCTTTCTTGAAGGAACTTGAACTCGACGAAACTTATATAAAAAAACAATCTTTATTTTTAGATTTAAAGATTATTTTAAAGACTTTAAAGATTTTGTTTTCTGACCCAACAGCAATATGATTTAGGCAAGTATGAGAGACTTCCAAAAGAAAAATATAAGTCCTGTTATTACGGATATAAGACATCCTAAAAAGGGCTCGAGCAATGATTCTAAAAAATCAAACTGGGTTGTAAGTTTTTTGAAGAAGCTATTTATAACAGTAATAATACTTGCAATCGGAGGGTCAGCAATTTTCTTTGTAGTAAATAATCTTAAAAAAGAGTTCACCGATTTTTCCACTTCACTTTATCAGAGTCTTAAAGACGTTGAGAGCGGATTTTCTAAATTTGAGAACAAATCGGTGTCCGATTCATTGGAAGGTATTGATGGTCAAGTTAAGGACTTTAATAATAGATTCTCATTCTTAGAAGCTATTCCAATTTTGAAACAAGTTCCAGACACTTTTGCTAAAATCCAGGAACTTACAAATACTTTGAAAGACGTTAATGATAATTTTGTAAAACTGGTAGTTTATGGACCGACTATGATTTTTGGAGAAGAAGGCGTTCTTACCACTCTCAATAATTTACATGCTGATTTAGGAAAACTTTCAGACCTGACTAATAATTTAAGAAATACTGCCTCAAAGTTCAATGATTTATCGCAGAATTTCAATTCTGAATATTTATCTTTAGATACAAATCTTTCAAGGTCAAAGGAGGCCTTGGAGGCAGTTATAAATCTTATTGGAAGCGATTCAGAAAAACACATTTTAGTCTTGTTTGAAAATCCATCAGAGATAAGACCAGCTGGCGGATTCGTTGGTAGCTACGCTGATTTAAGTCTTTCTCTCGGCAAGATTAAGGCGATTGATGTAAATGATATATATTATCCGGATAAATTCTTAAAACTTAAGGTTGTTCCGCCAATTCAACTTCAATCATTAACGGTTGATTGGGGAGCGAGAGATGCAAACTGGTTTTTCGATTTTCCAACGTCCGCCAAGAAAGTTGCTTACTTTGCTGAAAATTCACCAGTATTTAAGGATAAAAGTATAATTTTCGAAGGAGTTGTATCTATCAACGTTCGTGTAATTGAGGATATTTTAAAAATTACTGGCCCAGTAAAACTTGATGAATATAAGCTAACATTGGATCAAAATAATTTCTTAAGAGAAGTTCAATATGAAGTTGAGGCGGGTAGGGATAAGATACCAGGACAAAATCCAAAGAAAATCTTGAGCAAGATTACACCAATCCTAATCGAAAAAATTAAAAGTTTGGATGAGAGTCAGAGAAAAAGTTTATTAGAGGCCTTTACTCGTAGATTGCAGAATAAAGATATAAAACTTTATTTCAAAGATACAAAGCTAGAAAATCTTGTTTCCGAACTTGGGTTCTCTGGAGAAATATTTGATTTGCCAAGTAGATTCAACGGAGATTACTTAGCGGTTGTGGACACTAACGTGGCTGGTGGAAAAACAGATGAAGTTATAAAGCAATCAATTAATTTAACATCGGCCATAAGTACCGATGGGACAATCAATGACAATCTAGTTGTAAAAAGAACTCATTCTGGAAATAAGGAGAAACTAAGTTTTTATAAAGTAACGAACCAGAACTTTATAAAAATCTTCACACCGCCAGATTCATATTTAGAAGTAATTACTGGATCAACTCCTAAAAAAATAACCCCTCGTCTTAATTATGTTAAAGCTGGATATATTGTTGATGATGATTTGAAATCAATCGAAGACACAAGAGAAATCTTGGATAAATATGGCGCTGAATCCTATAAGGAATTTGGCAAAAAAGTTTATGCAGCCTGGTTTAATATTTCATCTGGTAAGTCAAAAGAAATTAATTTTGTTTATTCGCAGGGTAGCAAGATAAGCATCTCAGATGGACTAAAATACCAATTTGTTTTTGACAAGCAATCTGGCGTGGACTCGAGCCTCGATTATTCTTTGCAGGCGCCTCAAGGTTACTTTTTTGAAGAAACCAATAGCCCAATATTTCATTACGAAAAAAGTGATTTGCCGGCAAGACTTGTGATAGATTTAACGTTCAAGAAAGCTGGCGAATAAAGCAACCTTACTAGTTTTTAACGTATCCCTTAATGAACCAAGACAAAAGAAACTTTGTAATAATAGCCCATATTGATCATGGGAAGAGTACCTTAGCCGATAGGTTTTTAGAATTGACTCAAACCGTTTCGCCTCACAAAATGAAGGCGCAATATTTGGATAAGATGGACCTTGAAAGAGAAAGGGGAATAACCATAAAGATGGCGCCGGTTAGGATGCGTTACAAAGGCGTAACTTTGAACCTTATAGATACGCCGGGGCATAGTGATTTTTCATATGAAGTTTCGAGGTCTCTTAAAGCTGTTGAGGGTGCAATACTTCTTGTTGATGCTACCCAAGGTATACAGGCTCAAACTTTAGCTAATTTGGAACTTGCTAAAGCTTCAGGATTAAAAATCATAGGAGCAATAAATAAGATTGATTTAAATCCATTAGATATTGAAATTATTGTATCCGACCTCGCTAAACTTTTAGAGATTAAGGAGAGTGAAATTCATAAAGTTTCTGGAAAAACTGGAGTCGGTGTGCCAGAGTTGCTTGATGCGGTTATCGAACAAGTTCCAGCGCCGAAAGAAATAAAAGACAGGTCTGCACTTATATTTAGTTCTCTTTACGATGACCATAAAGGAGTTTTGGCTTTTGTAAGAGTTTTTGGTGGCGAGTTTAAAACTGGAGGCACAGAAAAATTTATGGTTATGAAAGAAGAATTTAAAATTAAAGAAATTGGTTATTTTTCTCCAGACTTTGTGACTTGCGATAATCTTTTGCCAGGGGACATCGGATACATCGCAACCGGGATAAAAGATCCAGAAATTATAAAGATAGGGGATACTATCGGCGATAAAGAACTTCCTGGATTTAAATTATCCAAACCAGTTGTTTTTGTTTCTTTATATCCAGAGGAGAGTGACGAATATGAAAATCTTAAAATTGCTATCGGCAAACTTAAACTGGACGATTCTTCATTAACTTATATTCCAGATTTTAATCCAGTTTTGGGAAGAGGATTTAAGTGTGGGTTTTTAGGAAGACTTCATTTTGAGATAACAATTGAGCGACTTGAAAGAGAGTTTAATGTAGATGTTGTAAATAGTTTCCCTTCAGTTGCTTATATTGTTAGAACCGCCTCCAGCGAAGAAGTTATTGAAAATCCAAAAGATTTTCCAGATGACTATATTGAAGTTAAGGAGCCGATGGTCAAAATAAAAATTCTTGCACCAACGAAATTTTTAGGAGCAGTACTTGGTCTTACAAATAGTTTTAGAATGACCGACATCCAAACTTCAACGCATTGGAGCGGAGTTCAAGTCAGTGCCAACCTACCTCTTTCTGAACTTATTTTAGATTTTGATGATCAATTAAAATCTGTATCTCAAGGATATGCGTCTTTTAGCTACGAGCTGTCTGGATATGAGACAACAAAAGCACGAAGACTTGATATTATGGTAGCAGGCGAGATTGTTCCGGGGTTAAGTCGAGTTATTCAAGATTCAGAAATTGATAGCGAGGGTAGACGAATGGCGATAAAATTAAAAGATCTTCTTGAAAGAAAACAATTCATGCAAGCGATACAGGCTGTTTGTGGTTCTAAAATTGTTGCCAGAGAAACAATTCCCGCGTTCAAAAAAAATGTAACCGCAAAATTACACGGAGGGGATAGGACAAGAAAAATGAAGCTTTGGAAGAAGCAAAAAGCCGGCAAGAAGAGGCTTGAGGAGTCCGGTAGAGTAAGTGTGCCGGTCGAAGTTTTTAAAGAATTGTTGAAAAAGCAAAATTCTTAGCTCTTGAGACTAAAGTAATCAGTAGCCCCTACAATCAAGAATTTAAACACTTTGATAGTGGAAATAAGAAGGTGGTCTGTTAAGATACATGCATTTCTTGCCTAATTTCAGTTTTTGTGTTATTGAAGATATTAATAGTTCTTTTAATCACTTATATTCTCCGATTTGTTTATCAATATTTGGTATCTAAATCGGAGAATAATAAGAAAGTGGTGAACAAAGAAAGGTGGCTGCAAAGTACATCTCGCGTAAGCGT